>Ga0210386_10001886_pt1 | contig 18279 bp, 15 predicted proteins | sample IncBWH32OmetaG_FD_160091 | JGI IMG/M metagenome (GOLD analysis project Ga0210386, IMG submission 160091) | Forest soil microbial communities from Barre Woods Harvard Forest LTER site, Petersham, Massachusetts, United States - Inc-BW-H-32-O ... | reverse complement strand
GTGCCCTTCACGCCTTGGAGTGGGGCTCACAACCATATAGGTTCAGAGGCGACCAGGGAGGCGAGGACTCAACAGTGCGTCCCGGAAACGGGTGGCAAATCTACGATCTCACGAAGTGCACGATTCTGCGCAACTTAAGCTTTTCAACCGCTTAGGCTCATTTTTCTGCAACTCGAAAAGGCTCGGGCGACAGCTTCGCACGAGGTTCTGGATCGCCGTTTCGCTCACGCAATAGATGCCGAAGTTCACTGCCCCGGTCGCGCCCATTGTCGACCCATGAGGATCATCGACCCGCCTTCGCGCATCAACGGGAGGCCCTTTTTGGACGCTGAAGATTGCGCCCTTCGCCGACGAACGCCTGTCGCAGCGAGCAAGCAGCGCGATCGCGCCCCGCGCCCCGGATCAATCCCATCGCGACGGCTTACCAGGCTCAGGATGCTCCGGCGACCGTTCGGGTCCGCCGGCGGCGGTCGGCGTGTTGGCCGGCGGATCGCTGGCGGGAAAAGACTCTTCCAGCTCCTCGTCGAGCTTCTCTTCAGGCTTCGGCAGCGACTTGCTCGGCTGCGACTTTCGCGGCTCTTTCATCCCGGCGTCTCCGTGGGTTCCCCGTGCTCTCATCGGGCTTAAACTCCAGAGGCCGTGAAAGGTGCCGGAGCGAGGTTCTGTTCCGCTAGCGATCAACAGCCAGAGTGAAGTGTACGATTCTGCGCGCGACTCAAGCTTTTCAAGCGCTTAGCCTCATTTTTCTGCAACTTAAAAAGACTTTCGCATCCGTATTTACTTCGCGACGGGATCCGTTTTCTTCCGCAAATTGCGCCTTTTCAAGCGCTTGGCGCCATTTGCTTCTGGGCCCATCCGGCCTCGACGCCTCCAGACTGGCCAGCGGGTCACAGGCATAAATAGGTCAGCCCTACCTCTTAGAACAAACATAGAACTTAACGGCAAGAGAATGTTGGTTTTCTTTGGGAGCAAGTCGGCGGCATCGGTACGCTTTGGTGGGACAGGTTGATTCCCGCTCAGCCGGGTCGAGGAGCGACGCGAGTGACTTGGGCCCTCGAAGCGCTTATTGTTCCGTCCTGCACCTGAAGAATGTCCTCTACGAGCGTGATTTCTTCGCCTAGAGCCGCCAGCAGGCCGGAAGTCTTGCGAGCGAGCGGCCCATAGTCAGACAGGCGAGAAGCCGACAGGAAGATCCTGATATGACCCTCGAATTCACGGTTGGAATCAATCTCGCCGGCGACCGGCGAAGTGTGACGGTCTCCGCTGAGGACGCCTTGATCGCGGCGCTCAAGGTGAAGCACGAAACGCCACAAGCGATGATCAATTACGTACGGCGCAGAAACAGACGCGGCGATCGCCGCCACCCGCACAAATCGTTCACCACGGCCGGATGACCTGCTCGTAGGGAATGGACTTCCGCTTCCCTCTCTCTGGCCGGCCCTCACCCCCGGCCCCCTCACCCGGCGCTTCGCGCCACCCTCTCGGGAGAGGAGGAATCCCTACCCCCGCTTCCCCGCAATCTTGGCGATCTCCCGCATCACCTTGAGCGTCCCTTCGAGCCGGTCCTCGAGCTTTTCGAAATCGTCGGTGACGACAATGCGCATGTCGGGGCGCACGCGGGCCCTCTCGCCCTGCGCCGTCACCCATCGGACCAGCGCCGTCGGATTGGCGAACGACTTGTGGCGGAAGGCGAGCGTCAGACCCTTCGCGCCCGCTTCGAGCTTCTCGATATTGGCGCGCCGGCACAGGGCCTTGATCTGTACCAGGTTCATGAGAAGGCCGACCTCGGGCGGCGGCGGGCCGAAGCGGTCGACGATTTCGGCGCCCATCGCGTCGATCTCCACCTCGTCCTCGAGCGCTGACAGACGGCGGTAAAGAGCGAGCCGCGTCGGCAGGTCGGAAATATAGGATTCGGGGATCGTCACCGGCGCGCCAAGCTGGATGGTCGGGGACCACATGTCCTCGGCCGGAGCGTCCTCGCCCGACTTGATGCGCTCAACCGCCTCGCGCACCATCTGTTGGTAAAGCTCGTAGCCGACCTCTTTGATGTGGCCGGACTGCTCCTCGCCCAGAAGGTTGCCGGCGCCGCGCAGGTCGAGGTCGTGGCTGGCGAGCTGAAAGCCGGCTCCCAGCGTATCGAGCGATTGCAGCACCTGGAGTCGCTTCTCCGCCTGCAGCGTGATCTTGGCCTCGGCCGGCGTGGTGAAATAGGCGTAGGCGCGAATCTTCGACCGGCCTACCCGGCCGCGCAATTGGTAGAGCTGAGCGAGCCCGAACATGTCGGCGCGATGCACGATCATCGTGTTGGCGCGCGGAATATCGAGGCCAGACTCGACGATCGCGGTCGACAGCAGGATGTCGTACTTGCCGTCGTAGAAGGCGCCGACCTTGTCCTCGAGCTCGCGCGCCGCCATCTGCCCGTGGGCGACGACGAATTTGCACTCGGGCGCGTTCAGGCGAAGGAACGCCGCCGCCTGCTCGAGGTCATCGATGTGCGGGCAGACATAGAAGGATTGTCCGCCGCGATAGCGTTCCCGCAGCAGCGCCTCGCGGATGATGAGTGCGTCAAATGGCGAAACGAAGGTGCGCACCGCGAGCCGATCGATCGGCGGCGTGGCGATGATCGACATCTCGCGCACACCGGTCATCGCGAGTTGCAGCGTGCGCGGGATTGGGGTGGCGGAAAGCGTCAGCACATGCACTTCCGAACGCAGCTCCTTGAGTCGCTCCTTGTGGCCGACCCCGAAATGCTGTTCCTCGTCGACGACGACGAGGCCAAGGTCCTTGAAGCTCACGGTCTTGCCCAAGACCGCGTGGGTGCCGACGACGATGTCGACGCCGCCCTCGGCGAGGCCTTTCTTGACCTCGCGGCTTTCGGCCGCGCCAACCATCCGGGAGAGTTGGCCAACGTTGACGGGCAAGCCGGCGAAGCGCTGGCGAAAGTTCTGGGTGTGCTGGCGAGCCAGCAGGGTCGTCGGGGCGATGATCGCTGTCTGCTTGCCATTGATCGCCGCGGCGAAGGCGGCGCGCAGCGCGACCTCGGTCTTACCGAAGCCGACGTCGCCGCACACCAGCCGGTCCATTGGCCGGCCGGCGGCCAGGTCGTCGAGCGTTGCCTCAATCGCGCTCTCCTGGTCCGGCGTTTCGTCGTAGGGAAAGCGGGCGCAAAACTCGTCGTACAGGCCTTCTGGGGCAGTGAGGCGGGGCGCCGTATGCGTCATGCGCTGCGCCGCGACACGGATGAGCTCGCCCGCCATCTCGCGCACGCGCTTCTTTAAGCGCGCTTTGCGCGACTGCCATCCGGCGCCGCCAAGTTTGTCAAGTTCGCCCGTCTCCGACCCGTAGCGAGACAGAAGTTCCAGATTCTCGACCGGCAGGAACAGCCGATCGCCGCCGGCATAGTGGATCTCGAGACAGTCGTGCGGCGCACCGGCCGCCTCGATTGTCTTTAATCCCACAAAGCGGCCGACGCCGTGCTCTATATGAACGACGAGATCGCCGGCAGTCAGCGCGCTCGCTTCGGCGAGAACGTCCTGAGCGCGGCGCCGGCGCTTCGACTGCCGTACGAGACGATCGCCGAGAATGTCCTGCTCGCCGATGATGGCGAAGTCTGGCGCTTCGAACCCCTGTTCGAGCGCGATGACGGCGAGCGGCAGCGCTCCAATGCGCGCTGTCGTCGCCTGATGATAGGACGATACGAACTCGAGCGGTTTGAGCCCATGCTCGGCCAGGACGTGACTCAACCGCTCGCGCGAACCGTCGCTCCAGCCAGCGACGATCACGTTTAAGCCGCGCTCGCGCAGAGTGCGCACATGCGCGACCGCGGCATCAAATACGTTGGCGCTCTCGGTCTGCCGCTCGGGGGCGAAATTGCGCCCCGTTCGTCCGCCGCAATCGACGACGTCGCTTGCGCCCGGCTGCGCCTCGAATGGCGTGAGCCTCGCTACCGGCTGGCCGCCCAACCGCTCCTTCCACTCGCCTTCGCTCAGATAGAGCCGCGTGGGCGGCAGCGGCTTGTAGTCCGCCTTACCGGGATCTTCCGCGTAAGCCGAGCGGCGCGCTGCATAATTGTCGGTGATGAGCGCGATACGCTCGTGGGCCGCGTCCTCGGCGCGACCGTCGAGCACGAACGGCGCACCGCCGGTATAGTCAAAGATCGTGTCGAGCTTATCGTAGAGCAGCGGCAGCCAATGTTCGACGCCGATGGCGCGGCGTCCTTCGCTAATAGCGGCGTAGAGATCGTCGTTTGGAGCGGGCGCCCCGAATTCGGCCGCGTAGCCTTGGCGGAAACGTTTGATCGAGTCGGTTGTCAGACGCGCTTCGCTCATCGGCACGAGATCGAGCGAGCGCAACTGAGTGGTCGAGCGCTGGGTCTCGGGATCGAAGGCTCGAATCGATTCCAGCGTATCGCCGAAGAAATCGAGCCGGATCGGGGCCGTCGCGCCTGGCGGATAGAGGTCGAGAATGCCGCCGCGCGATGCGTAATCGCCGACGTCGCGCACCGTGCTGGCGCGGGCATAGCCGTTCGCCTCGAGCCAGCGGGTGAGGTCTTCCATCCGCACGCTGTTGCCGGGCGCGGCCGAGAAGGCGGCTGAGGCAATGAACGCGAGCGGCGGCGCTCGCTGCGTCAGCGCGTTGACCGAGGCGACGAGAATGCGCGGACGCTCTGCGGCGCCCCTTGTCCGCGCGAGGCGCGCGAGCACGGTCATGCGCTCGGCCGAAATTGCGGCGTTAGGGGAGACGCGGTCGTAGGGCTGGCAGTCCCAGGACGGAAAATGCAGCGCCTCGATCTCAGGCGCGGCGAAGCTCAGCGCGTCGATGAACGCTTGAGCGCGCAGGCCGTCCCGCGCGACGAAGGCGAGCGTCACGGCGCGTTGCTCGCCGTCTTTCGCCAGCGCGCGCGTCAGCTCGGCGACGACGAACGTGTCGTAGCCCTCCGGCGCGCGCGCCAGCGTGACGGCGCCGCCTTCCTTGAGGCGGAGAATGGCAGGAGCAACGAGGCTCATGGCGTCTCGTCGGCGCGCGCTGACGCTTCACGCCGCGATCCGCGCAGGCGAGCAAACAACGGAGTGTCGAATTCGCGCGGCAGGTCCTCATCGCCGATGATCCAGGCGAGCGCCTGCGGGTCGGGGACGTCGAGCAGACGCTCGAACTCGGCAAGCTCGTCTTCGTTCATCGTAGGCAAATGCGCATCGACGAACCGGCCCATGATGAGATCCATCTCGCGCACCCCGCGGCGCCAGGCGCGAAACAGAATCCGCCGCCGCCGCTCATCGAGCGCTGAACTGCTCAAAGTCGAGCCAGACATGCGGAACCTTTCCATGGCGAGGCGCGAGCCGCCATGGCGGGCTTGATCCGGTGGTCCTCGCGTGCTGCAGCGGCGGGCTTATAGCCCGGAAGGGCGGGCGTGTCAGCGTTGCAGCTATGAAGGAGCACGAGTTTTGGCGACTACACTCACTTTGTTCGTTCCCTGTCTCGACCGGCTGGCGTATTGGACTCGGATTTCGGGCCGGGCGAGCAATACGTAGGTCGTCGTGGCGATGAACATGATTACTCTGATAAACGTCTTCACAGTTGAGCTCGCCAACCAGCAGCGGCTCATCGATCTCCTCGTTCGTGTGACGGATGAATTTGTCCGTCAGTCGCCTGGTTTTGTCTCGTCGACGCTTCATCGCAGTTTCGATGGCTCAAAAGTGACGATGTACGCGCAGTGGAAAAGCGTCGAGGAGTATGAGGCCATGCGCAGGGATCCCCGTCCGCTGCCTTTTTTCGAGGAACCGCTGACGTTGGCGAAGTTTGATCCGGGCATGTATGAGGTCGTCAGGACATTCTCGCCCATCGGAAGTCGAAAAGGGGACGCTCTGCGAACCGGGCGTTTGCTGCGTTCATCCGATCTTGCGACGCGCCAGCTTCGACGGCAGGACGATTTCGGCGAGACCAAGCCAGTCCGCGAGCGCTCGAAGCTCCTCGGAGATCGCGTCCATGGCGTCCGAGGGCGCGCGCGGCTCGAGATGCACCGCATGGACGAGCAATCGTCCCGCCTGGCGGTCGGCTTTCAGGTCGAGCCGAGCCACGAGTCGGTCGCTGAGCAGGAAGGGAAGGACGTAGTAGCCGTGCTGGCGCTTGTCGGCCGGGGTGTAAATCTCGATCCGGTAGTGGAAATCGAAGAGCCGCAACGTGCGGGAACGCTCCCAGACGAGCGGATCGAACGGCGCGAGAAGCGCCCGCGCGAAGATGCGGCGCGGCCTGCGAGCGTCGCGGTGAAGATAGGCGAGGCGAGCCCAGCCGGGAACCTCGACCGGCTTGAGAATGCCCGCCCCGACCAGCGACTCGATCGCCAGTCGGGCGTCGTCTGGACCGAGACGGAAATAGTCGCGCAGGTCCTGTGCCGTGGCGACGCCGAGCGTCTGGGCCGCGCGCTCGATGAGGGCGCGCTGGGCATTCTTCTCGTCCGGAGTCGGCAGGGCGAGGACCTCGGCCGGAATCACGCGCTCCGTCAGGTCGTAGACCCGCTCGAAACTGCCGCGCCGCGTCGCCGTCGTGATATGACCTGCCCAGAACAGCCATTCGAGCGCCCGTTTGGCGTCGCCCCATTCCCACCAGCCCGACCGGCCGCGCTTTTCCTCGAAGTCCGAGGCCGCGCCAGGACCCTCGTTGCGAATGCGATTGAGTAAGACTTCCGCTTCGCCCCGGCGCTCGCGCGCGAAAAGTCGGAGGCCCTTCCAGCCAACCTCACCGCGATCTGCGCGGGCCATCCGCCAGCGCAGCAAGGGATGCAAGGAAAGCGGTACGAGCGAAGCCTCATGGGCCCAATATTCGAACAGCCGCCGCTTCTTCCGGCCTCCCCAGGCGGCCGCGTCGATCAGCGAACGCTCATAGGGTCCAAGTCGGGAGAAGGCCGGCAGGTAATGGGCGCGGACCAGGACATTGACGCTGTCGATCTGGTGCAGGGAGAGCCGATCGATGGTCTTCAGCCATCGCGCGCCTGTGACACTTTCCGGACGCGGGCCGCCGAAACCCTGGGCTGCGAGAGCGATCCGCCGCGCCTCCGCGAGGGAGAGCTTTTCTACTTTCGTCACTTTGCTCCGACCAGCAGGATACGCTGGCGTTTGACGCCGCTGCCGCCGCGGCGGGCGGCAATGAGTGAGCGTCAGGCGCTCGCGGCCTTCCGCCCGAACAGTGGCCCGATCTCTGACGCCACCGCGCCGGCGAGAATGAGCGCGCAGCCAAGCGCGCCGATGGCGGTCAGACGCTCGCCGAGCAGCAGCGCCCCCGCAAGGGCGGCAAAGACGCTCTCAAGCGCCAGGAGGAGCGCCGCCTCTGCCGGCGGCGTATGCGCTTGGGCGAAGATCTGGATCGTATAGGCGATCGCGCCCGAGACGACGCCCGCAAATAGGATTGTCGGCGCGGTCGCGACGATAGCGCCCGGCGGGGTCGATTCGAAGAGGACCGAGCATAGCGCCGCGAGGCCGGCGCAGACGATATATTGCACGAAGGCGAGCAGCAGCGGCCGGCCGGAGCGGGCGAGGAAGATCGGCGTCAGCGCGATGCCCGTCGCCCAGGCAAAATCGGCGAGGAGCACGAGCGCGTCGCCGAAGTTGGGGGGGCCAAGCGCGCCGTCGGAGGCGAGCAGCCAGGCGCCGATAAGCGATACGAGGCCCGCTCCGACGACGATCGCGCGCGGACGCCCGCCGGCGAGCGCCCACACGACGAACGGGGTCAGCACCACATAGCAGGCGGTTAGGAAGCCGGCGTTGGTGGCGCTGGTCGTCTCGATCCCCGCCTGCTGCAAGGTCGTGCCAAAGAAGAGCGTGAGGCCGATCACGAGCGCAAGGCGCCATTCGTCGCGGCCCGGAGCATGCGGCTTTCGGCAAAATTCCCAAAGCGCGAATGGCGCAAGCGCCGCGGCCGAAACAGCAAAACGCGCCGCGACGAAGGCAAGCGCCGGCATGGTCGCCGTGGCGTATTTCTGCGCGACGAAGGTCACGCCCCACAGGAACGCGGTGATGAGGAGCAGGCCGTCTGCGCCAAGCCGACTCATGCCGTCTCCAACGACGGAATGCCGCATGCCCTCAGACCTGCTCGATCTCGACCAGCGTGCCGGCGAAGTCTTTCGGGTGCAAAAACAGCACCGGCTTGCCATGGGCGCCGATTTTCGGGTTCCCGTCGCCAAGCACGCGCGCGCCCATGGCGTTGAGGTGGTCGCGAGCGGCGATGATGTCCTCGACCTCATAGCAGAGATGGTGCATGCCCCCGTCCGGATTGCGCTCGAGGAACTTGGCGATCGGGGAGTTCGCGCCTAGAGGATGCAAGAGTTCGATTTTCGTGTTGGGCAGTTCGACGAAGATGACCGTCACCCCATGCTCAGGCTCAGGCTTCGGCGCGGAGACGCGAGCGCCTAGCGTTTCCCGATAGGTCTGGGCCGCCTTTTCGAGATCCGGGACGGCGATGGCGACGTGGTTAAGCTTGCCGATCATGATGGGTTTGCTTCACTCACACCTCAACCACGAGCACATGCACTTGTGGCTTCTTGCCCCAGACGGCGTTGACCGAACTGCGCACCGCGCGCTCGATGGCGCTCGAGACGACATCGGCGTCGCGCCGCTTGGCGGGCGGCAGACTCTCGAAAGCCTCAAAGATCGCATCATCGATCAGCGCGTCGATCGCCGCGCCTTCTCGCGTGCGGTCCGGCAGGCCGGCGATCATGACGTCCGGGTCCCCCGCCATCTCGCCCCTTGGCGTCAGCGCGATCGCGATCGAGACGACGCCCGCGAAACCGAGCCTGCGGCGCTGGCCGACGCATTGCTGATCCGCCGGCAATAGAATGGCGCCGTCCTTCGCCCGCCGCCCGCTCATAACCTTGCCCAATGCACAGACCTCGCCGGGCGCAAGCCGGACCAGGTCGCCATTGAAGGCGCGCAAGACTTGCGGCACGCCCTGCGCCCGGGCGAAGTCGGCATGTTCGCTCAAGTGTAACGGCTCGCCATGCGCGGGCACAGCGATTCTCGGACGCACCCAGGCATACATTTTCGCCATCTCCGCTCGGCGCGGATGGCCGGAGACATGCACAAGCGCCGTGCGGTCGGTCACCACCTCGACGCCCGCGGTCACGAACGCATTGACGATCTTGCCGACCGCCTTTTCGTTGCCGGGAATGGTGCGCGACGAAAAAATGACGGTGTCGCCTGCGGTCAATTCCGCCGTCGGATGCTCATCCCCCGCCATGCGCGCGAGCGCCGCGCGCGGCTCGCCCTGGCTGCCGGTGGCGAGAGCCAAAATCCGCTCGCGCGGCACGCGCTCGAACGCATCCATACCCAAGAACGGCGGCAGGCCGTCGAGCATCCCACACTCCCGAGCGACCGCGACGACGCGCTCGATCGCCCGCCCGAGAATGCAGATCTGCCGTCCGGCGGCGAGGCCAGCCTCAGCCGCCGAGCGCAGCCGGGCGACGTTGGAAGCGAAGGTGGTCACGACCACCCTGCCTTTCGCATTGCCGATCAGCGAGGTGAGCGCCTTGGCGACATCGCGCTCGGACGGACTTTCCCCTTCGCGCAAGATGTTGGTTGAATCGCAGACGAGCGCCAGCACGCCCTCGTCGCCGAGTGCCCTGAAGCGCGCCTCATCGGTCGGCAGGCCGATGATCGGCGTCGAGTCGATCTTCCAGTCGGCGGTGTGGACGACGACCCCGGCAGGCGTGCGGATCGCAAGCGCCGAGCTTTCTGGTATCGAATGGGCGACGGGGATGAATTCGACCACGAACGGGCCGATCACAACCCTCTCGCCGAGCTCGACGACCTTCAATGGAATCTTCGGCGCGCCCGGCTCGCCGAGCCGACGCGCCTCGGCCAGTCCGGCCGCAAAACGCGTCATATAGACGGGCGCGCCCAGGGCCGGCCAAAGCTCGGCAAGGGCGCCGATGTGGTCCTCGTGCGCGTGGGTGATGACGACGCCGACCAGATTCTTTTTTGCCTTCTCGATGAAGGCGAGGTCCGGCATGATGAGATCGACGCCGGGCAAGTCCTCGCCGGCGAAGGCGACGCCGAGGTCAACCATCAGCCATTGGCGAGCGTTCGCCGGCCCATAGCCGTAAAGGGCGCAATTCATGCCGATCTCGCCCAGGCCGCCGAGCGGGGCGAACACGAACTCGCTGCCGTCTGTCATCTAGGCTCGGCCTTCCGGCCGGTCGGAACTGAGAAGACGGATGGCGGCAGGGCGCCCAAGCGCGGCGAGAGCCAGAGGTCGGCAGCCTCGATTCTCTCGAGGCCGCGCTCGGAGCGCATGAGCAAACGACCGGCCGCATCGATCCCCTCGAACACGCCCTCGCGTCTGCCGGCGCCGTTTTGGATTGCGATCCGTTCGCCGAGGCCAAGGGCGTAATCGAGCCAAGCGGCGCGAATGCGATCAAACGCCTGTCCAAAGCGCCACGCGTCGAGCGCTTCGCCAAAGCGCTCCACGAGACGCTGCAACAATTCGCCGGGACCCACCGCTTGTCCGCCCGTTCGCGTCAGACATGAGGTCGCATAGCCAAGATCGTGCGGCGCGTGGGCGCAATTCGCGCCAACCCCGACCACGCAGGCGGCCCGCCCGCCCCCAAGGCCAACGCCTTCGACGAGGATCCCGGCGCATTTCGCGCCGTGAGACATCAAATCGTTCGGCCATTTGAGGCCGATGTCGGTCGCGCCGAGATCCTTGGCGGCGCGCACGAGCGCCACGCCGGCGACAAAGCCGAGCTGCGCCGCGACCGCAGGTGGACAAGGATCTATCATGAGGGCGCTCGCGTGCAGGTTGCCCTTCGGCGAGATCCAGGCCCGGCCACGGCGGCCTCTGCCTGCCGTCTGTTCGTCGGCAACGATCCAAAGGCGGTCGGCGGCACCGGCGAGCGCGCGGCGGCGCGCCTCCTCGTTGGTCGAATCGATGGCGCCGAATCGAACGATGCTCCAGCCTCGATGCGCGCTGTCCAGCCTCAAGGCGGCGGTCAAAAGAGCGACTGCGCGGCCGCCATCGCGGCGTTGGTGATCGGCGAGGGTAGGAACACGAACAGGATAATCATGAGCGCCGAAAGCGCGAGCACGATGCGCACGACGGGGCTTGGACGGTCGAACGCCGGAGCGGGCTCGTCGAAATACATCAACTTGACGATCCTGAGGTAATAATATGCGGCGACACAGCTCGCCAGAACCCCGATGACCGAAAGGCCATAGAGGCCAGCCTTGATGGCGGCAGCGAACACATAGAACTTGGCGAAGAAGCCGGCGAGCGGCGGAACGCCGGCAAGCGAGAACATCATCGCCGCCAGGAAGAAGGCCATGGCCGGATCCGTCCGCGCCAAGCCCGCAAGATCGGCCATCGTTTCGACCGCCCGGCCAGCGCGACGCATGGACAGGATGGCGGCGAAGGTCCCAAGCGTCATCACCACGTAGATCGTCATATAGATGATGACGCTCTGCACCCCCTCGACCGTGCCCGCCGCGAGCCCGACCAGCGCGTATCCCATATGGCCGATCGCGGAATACGCCATTAGCCGTTTGAAATTGCGTTGGCCAATCGCGGCGAAGGCGCCAAGCACCATCGAGGCGATCGAGACGAAGGTGAGGATCTGGCGCCAGTCGTTGGCGATGCCTGGAAAGGCGGTGATCACGACCCGAACCAGGACCGCCATCGCGGCGATCTTGGGCGCGGTGGCGAAGAACGTTGTCACCGGGGTCGGCACGCCTTCGTAGACGTCGGGCGTCCACATGTGAAACGGAACGACAGAGATCTTGAACGCCAGCCCCACCAGCGCGAACACCAGCCCAAACAGCACGCCGATGCTCGCATGATCATGTATGGCGTTCGCCACCGCGCTGAAGGCGACCGAGCCAGAGTAGCCATAGATGAGCGAGATCCCGTAAAGCATCATGCCCGACGACAAGGCGCCGAGGACGAAATATTTGAGTCCAGCTTCCGTCGAGCGCAGATCATGGCGGCGATAAGCGGCGATGACGTAGAGCGCCAAGCTCATCAGCTCGAACCCGAGGTAGAGCGCGATGAAGTCATTGGCCGAGATCAGCATCAGAATGCCGAGGGTGGAAAGGAGGATGAGGACCGGGAATTCGAAGCCGCCGATCCGCTCCTGCCGCATGAACTCGACCGACAACAGAAGCGTCACCAGCGAGCCGACCAGCGCAAGCGCGCTCATAAAACGGGTGAACGCGTCGTCAGCGAAGGAGCCGTAGAAGGTGACGCCCATCGGGCGATTCCTGGCCACCATCAGAATGAAGACGAGGCCGAGCAGGCCGACGGCGATTTCGTTGATGAGATTCGATCCCCGCTCGCCGCGCAGGGCACCGTAAAGCACAAGCGCCAACGTCCCCGCCGCCAGCACCACTTCCGGCAGGATCACGGGAAGAGAAATAGCCGTCTCATGCATGAATGTCGCTCGTTCCAAAAGACTCGGTGCGCCGTGCTGAGCCTCAAGCCGTCACAGCCCCGCCGACTTCGTCGCCGCGATAGCGTGCTGGAAGCCGCTGATGATCTGTTCGATTGAAGCCGCGCTGGCGTCGATGATCGGCTGTGGGTGCACACCGTAAAAGATCGTGAGCAGGCCAAGCGGCAAAAGGGTCACCACCTCGCGGCCGGTGAGGTCTGCGATGCCCATTAGGTTTGGCTTCTCGATAACGCCAAAGATGATGCGCCGGTAGAGGTAGAGCGCGTAGCACGCCGACAGGATTGTGCCGGTAGTGGCGAGGAATGCGACCCAGTTGTTGATTTGGAACGTGCCTATCAGGGTCAAGAATTCGCCGATGAAGCCCGTAGTGCCCGGCAATCCGATATTGGCAAAGGTGAACACCATGAACACGAGCGCATAGAGCGGCATGCGCTGCACGAGGCCGCCGTAGGCGGTGATTTCGTAAGTGTGCATGCGGTCATAGAGGACACCGGTGCAAAGGAAGAGCGCCCCCGAGACGAGCCCGTGACTGATCATCTGATAGACAGCGCCCTGAATCCCCTGGGTGTTGGCGGCGAAAATCCCCATCGTCACGAACCCCATGTGGGCAACCGACGAATAGGCGATGAGCTTCTTCGTACTCTCCTGCGCGAGCGCGACCAGGGACGTGTAGATGATTGCGATCACCGACAGAGCAAAGACGAGCGGAGCAAAATAGACCGAGGCGTCCGGAAACATCGACAGCGAAAAGCGGATGAAGCCGTAGCCACCCATTTTGAGCAGAATGGCCGCCAGCACCACCGATCCGGCGGTCGGCGCTTCGACATGCGCATCAGGCAACCAGGTGTGGACTGGCCACATCGGCAACTTGACCGCGAAGGACGCGAAGAACCCGAGCCACAGCCAAGTCTGCATATGGGCCGGAAAGGGGGTTTTGAGCAGCACCGTGATATCGGTCGTTCCCGCAGTCCAGTACATGGCCATGATTGCGAGCAGCATCAGCACCGAGCCGGTGAACGTGTAGAGGAAGAACTTGAAAGCCGCGTACACGCGGTTCCCGTGGCCCCAAATGCCGATGATGATGAACATCGGGATGAGGCCGCCCTCGAAGAACAGATAGAAGAGCACCAGGTCGAGAGCCACGAAGACGCCGACCATCAGCGTCTCCATCACGAGGAAGGTGATCATGTACTCCTTCACCCGGGTCTGGATCGGGGTCCAAGATGCGACGATGCAAATTGGCATAATGAAGGTGGTGAGCAGCACAAATGGCATCGAAACGCCATCGACGCCGAGCTTGTACAAGATCGCGTGCGAGAACCAGTCGCGTTCCTCGATAAGCTGAAAGCCAGGCTGCGCCGGGTCGAAGCGGCCCCAGGCGACGAGGCTCAGCAGGAAGGTGATCAGGGTCGCGAACAGCGCGATCCAGCGCGCGTTTCGCTTGGTCGCCTCGCTTTCGCCCGGTAGCAACAGGATGAACAACGCGCCAATCAGCGGCAACGCTAGAATGCCGGAGAGGATCCAAGAGCCGTTCATCGCGTGACCCCTGCAAACAGATACCAGGTCGTCAGCGCCGCCGCCCCAAGCAGCATCGCGAACGCATAATGATAGACGTAGCCGGTTTGCAGGCGCACCGCATTGCGGGCGACGTCGAGGACGCGCGCCGAGACGCCGTCCGGTCCGAAGCCGTCGATGATAGCGCCGTCGCCGCCCTTCCAAAACAAGCGCCCGATAGCGAAAGCGGGACGAACGAAGACGAAGTCGTAAAGTTCGTCGAAGTACCACTTATTGAGCAGGAATCGATAGAGCGCCGGAAAATCGGCCGCCAGGCGCTGTGGCGCCGTGCGGTCAACCATATACATGTAATAGGCGACGAGTAGCCCGCCCAACATGAATAGACTAGGCGACAGCGAGACTAATGCAGACACATGCTCCATGTCCCCGAGAAGATGATTGTCGGGGCCAAGGAACAGCGATCGGCGCCAGAATGACTCATAACCTCCGCCGATGAACAGATATCGGAAAGCGATTCCGGCAAAGGTCGCGCCCAGCGCGAGCGCGACGAGCGGAACCAGCATCACCAACGGCGATTCGCGCACAACATGCTCGCCGCCATGATCCCCATGACCATGTCCCTCGTTCGCGCTTGGCAGGCTCGCTGCCCAGTCCCCGCGCTTGCCGAAAAAAGTCATGAACATGAGGCGCCAAGTGTAGAACGCGGTCAATCCGGCCGCGATGTCGGCGCACCAGAACGCGTACATGGCGCCGAAGCGATGAGAGACGAAGGCTGCTTCAATGATCGGGTCTTTTGACACAAACCCGGCAAAGCCAATCGACGTGAATGGGATACCGACGGCGCTCAGCGCTAGCGCGCCGGCCATCATCGTCCAGAAAGTGACTGGCAGCTCCTTTCGGAGCCCACCCATCGCGCGCATGTCCTGCTCGTGATGCATCGCGGTGATCACCGAGCCGCAGCAAAGGAATAAAAGACCCTTAAAGAAGGCGTGAGTGAACAGGTGGAAAATGCCGAGGCTGTAGCCCCCAACGCCGAGGCCGACGAACATGTAGCCGAGCTGCGAGCACGTCGAATAGGCGACGACCTTCTTGATGTCCATCTGAACTCCGGCGATCGTCGCGGCGAAGAAGGCCGTCGTCCCGCCGACAATGGTAACGACACTGAGCGCAGCAGGCGACATTTCGAATAGAGGCGAGAGCCTCGCGACCATGAACACGCCTGCAGTCACCATGGTCGCCGCGTGGATGAGCGACGAGACTGGGGTCGGACCCTCCATCGCGTCCGGAAGCCAGGTGTGCAGCAGAAACTGCGCCGACTTGCCCATCGCGCCCATGAACAAGAGCAGACAGGCGAGCGTCACTGCGTCCCAGTTGAAGCCGATAAAATGCACCGTCTTGCCCGCGAGTCCGGGCGCAGCGGCGAACACCTGATCGAAGGCGATCGAACCGGTCAGATAGTAGGTAAGGAAGATGCCCAGCGAAAAGCCGAAGTCGCCGACCCGGTTGACGACGAACGCCTTGATCGCTGCAGCATTGGGTGCAGGCTTCTCGTACCAGAAGCCGATCAGCAGGTAGGACATCAGGCCGACGCCTTCCCAGCCGAAAAACAACTGCGCGAGGTTGTCCGCCGTCACCAGCATCAGCATGGCGAAGGTGAAGAGCGAGAGGTAAGCGAAGAACCGCGGCCGCGAGGGATCGTCGGCCATGTAGCCGATCGAGTAGACGTGGACGAGAAATGACACCGTCGTCACGACAACGAGCATGACGGCGGTCAACGTGTCGATGCGCAAGGCCCAGGTGGCGACCAGCTTGCCGGAGGTGAACCAATTGCCAATCACGATATGCGCGTCCGCTCCGCCCGCGACCATGACGAAAGCGATCCAGGAAAGGACGAAGCAAACGCCGAGAAGGCTGCAGGTGACGTATTCGGCGCCGCGCGCGCCGATCCAGGGTCCGAAAATGCCGGCGATCAGGAAACCGAGAAGCGGCAGGAAGACGATCAGCTGGTACACCGGTCTCAGCCCTTCAGCGAATTGATGTCCTCAACCGCGATCGAGCCGCGATTGCGGTAGTAGGCCACCAGGATCGCAAGGCCGATCGCCGACTCCGCTGCTGCGACCGTCAGGATGAAGAGCGCAAAGGCCTGCCCGGTCAGATCGCCCGAGTAGGTCGAAAAGGCGACGAGGTTGATGTTGACGGACAGAAGGATGAGCTCAACCGACATCAGGATGATGATGATGTTCTTATGGTTGAGGATGATGCCGGCGATGCCGATCGTGAACACGATCGCGGCGAGGGTGAGGTAGTTGGCGAGGCCGATTCCCATCCGCGTGATCCTTCAAATGCCGGCGCGCGAGGGGACCTTGCGCACCTCGACCGCGGTTTCGGGGTTGCGAGCCACTTGCGCGCCGACGTCCTGGCGCTTGACGCCTGGTTTGTGGTGAAGGGTCAGAACGATCGCGCCGATCATTGCGGTGAGCAGAATCATTCCCGCGGCCTGAAAGAAGTAGAAATAGCGGGTGTAGAGCACCTCGCCGAGCGCGGCCGTGTTGCTGAGCATGCCCTCCGGCGCCGCAGAGGGGGCGGCCCTCGGCGAAGGGCCGAGACCCGAGACGACATAGATGAGCTCGATCGCCACCACGAATGCGATCAGCAACCCCTGCGGCAGGTATTGGACGAAGCCCTGCCTCAGCCGGGCGAAGTCCACGTCGAGCAGCATGACGATGAACAGGAACAGCACCGCGACCGCGCCAACATAAACGACGACCAGGATCATCGCCAGGAACTCAGCGCCCATCAGCAGGAACAGCCCGGCCGCGCAGACGAAGGAAAGAATCAGGAAGAGGACCGAATGCACCGGATTTTTGGCCGTGATGACGGCGAAAGCCGACACGACCAGAAGCGGCGCTAAAATCCAGAAGAACAAAGCATCGGCCTGCATCGTCCGCCTCTTGTCACAAGTCCCCCTGCCCCGACCGCTCTTTCCCTTGCTGGAAAGAGGCAGGGCGCGCAGTCGGCGCGGAGCGCCGCGTTCGCTGGCGCCTTTGCGGCGCGGCCCTCGTCCGGCCTACCAAAAGGCGCCCGTCGACAACGCCCGTCTGTCGACGGGCCATGATCAACTTCCTTCTCCTTAAGAGGGAAGAAGGCGTTATCGATACGGGGCGTCGAGCGCGATGTTGCGCGCCAACTCCCGCTCCCAGCGATCGCCGTTGGCCAGCAATCGTTGCTTGTCGTAGTAAAGCTCTTCGCGCGTCTCGGTCGAGAATTCGAAGTTCGGCCCCTCGACAATCGCGTCGACCGGACAGGCTTCCTGGCACATGCCGCAATAGATGCACTTGACCATGTCGATGTCGTAGCGCGTGGTGCGGCGCGTGCCGTCATTGCGCCGCGGCCCCGCCTCGATCGTGATCGCCTGAGCCGGACAAATCGCCTCGCACAGCTTGCAGGCGATGCACCGCTCCTCGCCGTTGGGGTAGCGGCGCAGCGCATGCTCGCCACGGAAGCGAGGGCTGAGCGGCGACTTCTCATGCGGGTAATTCAACGTCGCCTTCGGTTTGAACATGTACTGAACCGACAGCGCGAGCGCAGCCACAAATTCGCCCAGGAACAACGAGCGCGCGGATTGAGCGAGCCTGAGAGCCATTGGTTTTTTCCCTCCCCTCAGTGCAATGCGCCGGAGGCGTTCCCGCCGAGACCGGTAAATTCGAGCACCCCGGCCACGACCACCACCATCACGAGCGAGATCGGCAGGAACACCTTCCAGCCCAGCCGCATCAATTGATCGTAACGATAGCGCGGTACGAACGCCTTCACCATCGAGAACATGAACACCACCGACCACGCCTTGATGAGAAACCAGATGAGCCCTGGCACCCAAGTGAAGGGCGGAAACGGGAGCGGGGAAAGCCACCCACCGAGGAACAGCACCGCCGTCAAGGCGGACATCGTCAGGACGGCGACCAATTCGGTCAGGAACTGTAAGAGGAAAAGCGAGGCGGAGTACTCGACCGAATAGCCGGCGACGAGCTCCGATTCCGCCTCGGTCAAGTCGAACGGCGGCCGATTTGTCTCGGCGAGCGCGGAAACAAAGAAGATGATGAACATCGGCAACAGCGGCAGCCAATACCAGCCGAGGAGGCCGAACCGCGTGTCCTGCGCGCGAACGATCTCCGACAGGTTCTGCGAGCCCGCGCACATCACCACCGTGACAAGGACGAAGCCGATCGACACCTCGTAAGACACCATCTGAGCGGCTGCACGTAGCGCCGAGAGCAGCGCATATTTTGAATTGGACGCCCACCCCGCCATTATGATGCCGTACACGCCAAGCGAGGAGA
>Ga0210386_10001884_pt1 | contig 18286 bp, 19 predicted proteins | sample IncBWH32OmetaG_FD_160091 | JGI IMG/M metagenome (GOLD analysis project Ga0210386, IMG submission 160091) | Forest soil microbial communities from Barre Woods Harvard Forest LTER site, Petersham, Massachusetts, United States - Inc-BW-H-32-O ... | reverse complement strand
GTTGGCAGGTACTTCGATTTGCTCTGTTGATACTCATTCTTACGATTTTTATTTCTTCACTGTCTTACCATTTTTTTGAAAGACCTTTTTTGTGCCTGAAACAGCGGTTCACATGTATCAATAGCACGGAAATTACCAACTAGGGTACGTTGACGGTCATTGTTTCAGAAGCAAAGGTCGCAACTGCTACGGTCGCTGCGAGGGTTCTGGTGCAAACTCTGCGAACGGATGATGCTTGCGGGCGATAATGGACAGGATGCGAGCACTGGAACTGTATCTCACATACAAACTGAGCTCCCGGGATCTAGTGCAAATGATGGCGGAGCGCGGAATTGCGTTGACGCACACGGCGACTCTCCGCTGGGTTCAGCGCTATATGCCGGCGTTTGAGAAACGCTGGAACAGATACTCTCGCGTCAGTGGCGGAAGCGGATTAGCAGCGACATTCCTTTCAGGGTCGATGGTTCAGCAGAAGTCGATAAGAGTCAGAAGTCTAAGGCCAGTGCCCTTCGAAACCTGCTCATGTTGGATGTAGGCCGCTTGGTTTAAGGGTGAAGGCAGGTCGTTCAAAGCTAAAGCGAGCTGACAGGACTCTGAAGATGAGAGATGCAGAATACTTTGTCTGACTCGTTGATACCGACGATAAACCGCATCTTATATATCGAGGGCCTCATGAAAACAACACAGTAGTCGGAATTCTTCTCGTCGTCTTGGCGATCGTGGGTTTTGCCGTGGGTGGAATTAGTTTTACGCATCAAAAGAAAGATGTGGACGTTGGTCCTATTCAGCTTTCGCATAAAGAGACCAGTACGATCCCTATCTCGCCGATCTTGAGTACCATCTCCTTGATTGCTGGAGTCGGATTAGTTGTCGCTGGAGTTCGCGCTAAGGCATAAGCGTCATATCTCGTAGTTCATCACTTATCCTCCGTAGATGGTGGTCATTCGATCGCGTCGTTCGGTTCCTTGCAGAGAACTCCTCGACTTTCCTAGCATCTGCCTGAGTCCTGGAGACTTTCTATGTATCACCACGTAAAGAAGCTTATGTATACCGTCACCATTGGTGACCCCGACCCGAAGTTTGGGAAGATGCTGCTTGAGCAGTTCGGAGGCGCGAACGGAGAGCTAGCCGCTGCCATGCAGTACTCGATCCAAGGGTTCAACTGCGAAGATGCGGCCCGCAAAGATCTACTGATGGATATTGGCACCGAAGAACTGAGTCACCTGGAAGTAGTCGGTGCTCTTATTCGTATGCACTTGAAACCAATGAAAGACGGGAGAGAAGCAGCCGAGGCCGATCCTTTAGTTGCGATTGCGGGCGGCGGTGGCGTGGCGCTCTTCGATTCGATGGGGAACGCCTGGACTGCTGACTATCTAAAAGTGACAGGAGATTTGGCTGTCGACCTACGCAGCAATATCGCCGCTGAGGCTCGCGCGAAGATTGTCTACGAACGGCTGATCAGCTTCACGCAAGATCAGGGTTCCAAACAAGCTCTTCAATTCCTGATGACACGCGAGATCACCCATATGCGGGCGTTCACAGGAGCTCTGGAGAGCATGGAGAAACCGCAGTTCTCGGTCGGTATTATCCAACAACGCCAGGCTTAGTAGATCAGTTCTTCAACGGTTCTACCGGCGAAAATCAATATGGTGAGACGGATTTCAAAGGGCCTTGGAATAGTGGAAATGGGCTTCACACCGTTCAATCCGAGATCAAGGATGGCGAAGGACTAGATGTCACGCCGTACAATCCGAAGCCGGGAACTGAAACAACATCTCCTGTCGATTCCACTCCGGTAGGCGAATGGACGAACGGCGTTGGCAAGAAACAGAAAGCGTTGCACGAAGCGAAAGAGAAAGACGCAGGGAAGCATGCAACCGTCGAAGTCTGATTCGCAAATTGGTAAACTCCGTCGCAAATAAAGGCCCGCATCCGTGGGCCTTTTTATTTGGTCACTTATTGAAGTCAACGGAAGAATGATACGGAAGGAAGTCCCGTTTCGGCCTGGTTTCTTGGAAGTCCTGACGCGAAAAGAAATCCTCCCGTTTTCCCGCGGAAGGGCGTCCAGGGCATTCAAAATGAGATTCGAGACTACCTGCAAAATCTCCGTTCCAAAGGCTCGCGCAACAGCAGGCCGCTGAAATCTGGAGTCGACGGTCACTCCGTGCCGCGTAATCTTGTCAGCATGCAATTTGAGGGCTGATTCTGTAATGGCTACCAGGTCCCAATCCTGGGCCTCAGCCTGACCTGTCACCTCGCGGAGAATCGCCAACTGTTGCTCGACAATCTCCAGATTTTCCGAGGCCAGAGAAGAATCCTCGTGGTGGGCTTTGGTGAGATATACAAGATTGGTGATAGCTTCCAAGGGATAATTGATTTCGTGCATAACCGCGCCTGAGAACCGGCTCGCCAAAGCCATCCTCTGACATTGCTCAAGAGCTTCTTCCACCTGCCGCAGTCTCTGCTCAAGGTCCGTTGGGCTCGCCTTATACATGAATGTCTCATTTCTAGTGTGGCGTGCCTGTTGCATTTGCGATCTGTCTAGTCTGAATACGAATCGAGGCTTTCGGTTGGATTAATCTCGAAAATAGACGCATTTCGGAGACGGATGCGGTAATCAAAACCAGCCTTCTAAGGCTTTCGAAGGTTCCCCAACGCTTCTAGTATTCTTCGAAAAGGCCGAGCATCTTTAGGGGTGGCATTGCTGCGGAGGGAATTCAGACTGCCAAAATCGAAGCGGTTAAAGATGTTTGTTGTGGACGACGAGCAGATAATTGCCCAGACGCTCGCTGCCATTTTGAGGCACAGCGGCTTTTCAGCCGAGGCTTTCACGAATCCCGGGGATGCCCTGGCAGCTGCGGCTTAAATTGCTCCCGATTTGCTCATTTCCGATGTCATGTTTTCCGGACAAGCTGCAATGGGCGATCTCCTCCGCGAATCGCTCGGGAATTCGAGTTCGGGACATGTGTCAGAAAGGGCTTCCCAAAAAAGATAGCCCGCCACCTGCCAGTCTCCAAACACCCCATCCGATAACCGAGTACACCGCGATCAACACCGGTGCGCAACAGACAAAGGCGCGCGCGCATCCCAAGCCATCATCCTCTACACAATATTCATGCTGAGACTGAATCCTGTCGTCCACCTTGACGCGGATGACGGTCTGTAGTTCGAAGCCCATTGGTTCCTCCTCTGGTTTTTGATGAGGGTGCGGATCGACTCTTCAACCAGGTCAGATGCAGATCCGCATCTCAACAGGCATATTCATTTCCAATAAAAGGCAAAGGCTACCGTTGTCACGATTGGGCGCCAATGGATGACAAAAATACGACCTTCTGGATTTCCATGCCGCAATTACGTGCATCAGACCGGCGAGATCTCTGGTGTCCTCGGCGAACATGTCTTCGTCCTAGCAATAGATTGGGAGCACGATGTACACTACCTCGCTTCCCTGGAAAGCGAGCTCCATCACCTCTTTATCTGAAGGTTCTGACACGATAATCTTTGTGCCACGCACGCGCCACCCGGCTGCTTTTATTGAAAAGCGGGTTGTCATCGAAAAGGGTTCAACGGTACGTTCAAGCTATTAACGCAACGATGCCAATAGAGCTATAGCGGCGACGCTCATAATGAGAGCACAGACCCATCCCAGCACCTGCATGCCGCGTGAATTGACGCGATCTCCCATTACCTTTCGATCACTCGTCAGCAGCACGACCATGATGACCAGGGGCGGAGCAAGCAAGCCGTTTAAGATCGCAGACCAGAACAGCATCTTCACGGCATTGAGCCCAGCGAAATCAAAGGCAAGCCCAATGAGTATCGCTATCACGATCACGGCATAAAATTTGCGCGCCAGTTGAGGCTTCACATTGAGAGAGGCCGACCTCCATTGTGCTCCCTCCGCGATCGCATACGCGGAGGAACCGGCCAGGACCGGCACGGCAAGCATACCCGTGCCGATGATTCCCAGCGTGAACAGCCAATATGCGCCTTTGCCAGCGAGCGGACGCAAGGCCTCGGCAGCTTGCTTTGCTGTCTCGATATTCTTCATTCCGTGTGCGTTCAGGGTTGCGGCGGTTGTCAGGATGAGAAAATACATCACCACGTTGGAAAGCAACATACCTGTAATGACATCTCTCTTTGCGATCCGGAGTTCTTTATTTGTCGATCCGCGCCTTTGGGCCACGGTCGTTTTGCCGTGTTCCCGGTCTTCCTCCACTTCCTGCGCAGCCTGCCAGAAAAACAGATAAGGCGAAATTGTGGTTCCCAGAATTCCGACTAGAACAGCGATGTAACTCTTCGTCCATTCGATATGTGGAATGAAGGTTGCTCGGATAACTTTGGTCCAGTCAGGGCGCGCCAGAAATGCCGTAATCACATAGGCAAATAGAACCAGGGTCAGCCACTTAAAGACGCGGGCGATTGTTCGGTAGGATGTCCGGAACAAAAGCCCCGTGATCAGAGCGGCAAAAAATGGGGTCCAGTAATAGGTTCGGATGCCAGTGATCATCTGCATGGCATCCGCCATACCGGCAAGGTCCGCACCGATGTTGAATACGTTTGCGACGATCACCAGCGCGCAAGCAAACCACAAAACCCAGCGGGGATAGCGGGTACGGACTACGCTCGCGAATCCACAGCCTGTCACCATGCCGAGCCGGGCGCACATGAGCTGAACAGCCGCCATCAACGGAAAAGACAAAAGGGCGGTCCAAAGAGTTGCGTACCCATAGGCCGCGCCGGCAACCGAGTAAGTCGAGATGCCCGATGGGTCGTCATCTGCGGCTCCCGTAATTAACCCCGGGCCAAGCTCCTTAAGAAACTCCTGCACGCCGCGATGTACTGTGGGTGGTAGCTCTGCTTCTGAGGGAGTAGTCCCTGACTTGGCCACAATTCATCCGTCCTAGCTACTTTTATGAGGTTGATTCGTGGTTCGTCTTTGTACTTCAGTGACGGACTTGTTCACGGGATTGACCTCTCTTGGCGGTCACAGGTATGTACGACCGAATAATCAGTTGGATGCATCTTATAGTTGAGCCTGCAACATTGAATGCGCGAAACCATAGGCTGACCGCTGCCGACGTGTAGCGAGAGGAGAAGCAGCGATGGTCGTGATGATGCAGGGGTTTTATTGAGATTGCGCGATCAGGGAAGAGAAGAAGAGTGAGTGGTGGAGCTTTCCCTCAGCGTGGCGGTACAGAATCGCAAAGCGAACTGATCTACGGACCGAATAATCTCGGTAACCAGTGGAGTGGTACCTCGGTGAAATCCAAGCGGCCCAATCAGAAGTTCAAGCCAGTCGCCCGGGGTGGCAAGGGAGAGGAACATCGGACCATAGAACCACGGACGATGAAGGAAGTTCTGAATTGTCTGCGCCACCACGAGGGTATTGTGTCTACTCTCCGGTAAACGAATAACTGATTGACTCAGAGGATCTATCTATTGGAAGCCACCATTACTCCCGCAAATCGCAAAGCCGTACTTGACCAGCGCAGACGCGCAAAGATGGCGATGTCGGCGCATGCCTACGTTCGGGGAAATACCGTTCAATTTTATGAATGGCTGCGCAGCAAATCTGTTCAGGCCTCAATTCCTCTTGGACCCGATATTTGGATATGTGGTGATTGCCATACCGGAAACCTCGGGCCGGTTGCCGACGTCGAAGGCAACATCGACATCCAGATACGTGACCTCGATCAGACCGTAATCGGCAATCCTGCGCATGACTTACTTCGGCTAGGACTATCGCTCGCAATGGCCGCGAGGAGCTCGGATCTTCCCGGAGTTACGACCGCGCTGATGCTCGAAGAGATGATCGGAGGTTATTTATCAGGACTCACAGGCCACTCCCCGAGGGTTGATCCGGAGGATATCGAGCCTATTCGGAGGGTGATGCGACAGGCCAAGAATCGCCAATGGAGACACCTTGCAGAGGAACGTATCGAAGATGTAAAGCCAACCATTCCGCTGGGGTCAAAGTTTTGGAAACTTGCGTCGAGAGAGAGTAAGGAGCTTCAGCAACTCTTCGACGAGTGCGGCCTTCATCAGCTAATTCAAACAATTACCGGTCGTGAGGAACCCAAGGATGTCAGGTTGCTCGACGCTGCTTATTGGATGAAAGGCTGTAGCTCGTTAGGCCGTCTTCGCTACGCGGCTCTGGTTGGCGTTGGAGCGATGAAGCATCATGAGTATCGGCTGCTGGATATTAAGGAAGCCGTCGCGGCGGCGGCGCCCTGTTCAAAGTCCACCAAAATGCCAGCAAACAACGCGGAGCGTGTCGTGACAGGCGCTCGCAATCTTTCGCCCTTTCTCGGAGATCGGATGATTGCTGCCAAAATCAGTGGCCGGCAAGTCGTCATTCGCGAACTCCGCCCCCAGGATCTGAAGTTTGAACTGAGAGGGCTTCAGCGCCCCGAGGCAACTGCAATCGCACGTGTAATGGCAGGGGTTGTGGGGCGTGCACATGGCCGCCAACTCAAAACGCCCGAACGTCGCGCCTGGTCAAAGGAGCTTAAGGGGCGTCACAGGAAAGATCTCGATGCACCACGGTGGTTATGGGGCGGAGTGCTTGATTTATCCGCGTTGCATGAGGCAGCTTATCTAGAGCATTGTAGACGCTTCGCTCTCGGATAGACTTACGTGAATGTAGACGCTTCTTGAACCGGGTTCTTGCCCCTTAAAGGAGCCGGAATCGGCGTCGGAATAAGTGACCGCATTCGGGGTGCGAAAGGTCGTAAGAGAAATCATTCGCCAGAACGCATCTAATCTATTCACGAGGTGTGAGCGAGAGATGCGAGAATTGGGCGATGGGCGTCTTGGTGGAAAGAATTGTTCGATAGGAGCCATCCCATACGCGCAGGGCACACAATTTCGCCTTTGGGCGCCGGCTGCCCACAAAGTCGCGGTTGTAGTCGAGGGCAAAGATCTCCGGTATCCACTTAAAGCAGAAGAAGACGGTTACTTCTCCAGTCTTCTGCAAGAAGTTCGCGTCGGCAGCCTTTATAGATTCAGCCTAGATGGCGGGGAAGCATTCCCTGATCCTGCCTCACGGTACCAGCCGGAAGGGTCCCACGGACCGTCGCAGATCATCGATCCAGGTTCATATGTTTGGAGCGAAGCTGAAGCGAACTGGCCTGGGGTCTCTATTGAAGGGCAGGTGCTTTACGAGTTGCATATTGGCACCTTCACTCCTCAAGGCACTTTTCTTTCAGCGCTTCATGAATTTTCACGCCTGCGAGACCTTGGGATCACACTCTTGGAATGTATGCCGTTGGCCGAGTTTCCCGGCAACGTGGGGTGGGGCTATGATGGCGTCGATTTGTTCGCTCCCTTTCACCGTTACGGTCGCCCCGACGACCTCCGTCGAATGATAGACGCCGCTCATCAGCTTGGGCTCGGTGTTATCCTCGACGTGGTCTATAACCATCTGGGTCCGGACGGCAATTACCTCGGCAAGTATTCCGAGCATTACTTCTCAGACAAGAACACTGACTGGGGAAACGCCATCAACTTTGATGGGGAAAACAGCAAGCCGGTGCGCGACTTTTTTTTGGCCAATGTCACTCATTGGATCGATGAGTATCATTTTGATGGTCTCCGTTTGGACGCGACACAATCGATTCATGACACGGGATCGCATGGGATTCACATCATTGCTGAGATTGGCGACTGTGTCCGTGCATCGTCAAATGGACGCAAGACCATTGTCCTTGCAGAAAACGAACCTCAGGATGCGTGCCTCATCCGCAGCGTCGAACAGAACGGCTACGGCCTTGACGCCGTGTGGAACGATGACTTTCATCACAGCGCTGTCGTTGCGGTCACTGGTCGTCGAGAGGCTTATTTCAGCGACCATCTCGGGCATCCTCAAGAGTTTATCTCAGCTGCCAAATACGGCTATCTATATCAGGGCCAATACTATTCTTGGCAGCAGCACCCACGTGGCACGTCGAGTCTCGATATCGGGGCCAAAGCTTTTATCACCTTCCTAGAAAACCATGATCAGATAGCTAACTTCGGTAAATCACAACGTCTGCGGCTTATTTCCAGCCCTTCGCGCTATCGAGCTATGACGGCACTCTGGCTGCTTAGTCCTGGTACACCAATGTTTTTTCAGGGCCAGGAGTATGGTGCGCGGACTCCCTTTCATTACTTTGCTGGCCATACCGGCGAACTTGCAGCTGCAGTCACTCGGGGACGCGGGAGTTTCATGCTCCAGTTTGCAACGCAGGACACACCGGAAATGAAGCTCTGCGCTGCTAATCCTGAAGATTCTGAAACATTCCGACAATCACAGCTCGATCCGTCCGAGCAGGAACGGCATCCTGAGATCGTGCAGCTTCACACAGATCTGCTTGCTTTACGCCGCACTGATCCCGTACTTAGCCGTAGAGATTGCAGTGTCGATGGGGCCGTCCTTGGGCGAAGCTGTTTCGTGCTTCGCTATCTCACTTCCAGTCGTGAAGATCGTCTCCTACTCGTCAATTTTGGCGTCGGCCTCGACTTGCCACACCTTCCAGAACCTTTGACTGCGCCACCCGCTGGCTGCGAATGGCGAGTTCAATGGTCCAGCGAATGGCCACTATACGGAGGTTGTGGATCGTATGTTCCGGATCGTTTTGGACCATGGCACGTTACCGGCGAAAGCACCCAACTCCTCGTGCCTGTGAAAACCAGCGCCCCATTTAGTCCCGAATCTCCGAAGTCTGGCTTTACGAGTTCGGACTCCAACTAAAAACACATTGCACACGGGTAGCAGCCTGTGTCCAAGTAGTGATTAGGAGAAAAATGGATATCTTTCGCACCCCACAACTTGTCCGACATATCGAAGTCGATCAAACTTCCGCCGAACTCGATCGTGAGTGGATTGTGACAAATGGCCTGGGGGGATACGCGTCTGGAACGATTGCAGGTCTGAATACGCGGCGCTTCCACGGTTGGCTGATTGCAGCGTTGCCAGCACCACATGGACGCATGATGATGATGAATCAGATCGCCGAGACACTTCGCATAGACGATCGCACTTACCAACTGACCGCAGACAATCTTAGCCTCGCAACGCAGACGGATACCGTCAGTCCATTTTTGAAAAGTTTCCGTCTGGAAATTGGCCTGCCTGTGTTTACCTACGCTTCGGACGAGTTCACTCTGGAAAAGCGTCTCTGCATGGTGCATGCGCAGAACACAACATACGTTACCTATCACTTGTTGAAAGGCAAAGGAGCGCAGTTGGAATTGTGCCCCTCTATCGACATCCGTCCTCATGAAGGATCACTCGCCGGTCCAAGGCACGAGGACTACCGTTTCAGTGCTGTCTTGGGAGGTTATGAGCTCTCGGTGGCCAGCGATCTACCACCACTCTGTCTCGCATGGCAGGGTGAAGGTACTTCGTTTCGTCTCATGCTGGAACAGGTTACTGAACTCCGCTATCGCATAGAGCAAAGCCGGGGCTACGACTGGAAGGGAAATCTATGGAGTCCCGGCTGTTTTTCTGTCAACCTTACGGAGAGTTCTGGCGCTTCGTTGGTAATTTCCACGGAAAAATGGGACCATGTCAACGCTCTTAGCCCAGAGAATGCTTTTGCTGCAGAAACCGAACGGCGGCGGCGCTTGCTGCGCACCGCACCGGCGGAGGCCCGTTCCGGTATAGCAGCGGAACTTGTGCTCGCAGCAGATCAGTTCCTGATCAGCCCCGTCGGTCGCACAGCGGACACGGTTCAGGCCCGCAGCATCGGCGATGAAGTCCGCACAGTGATTGCTGGATATCACTGGTTCACCGATTGGGGCCGTGACACTATGATCTCGCTCGAAGGCCTCACCATCGCCACAGGACGCACCCATGAAGGCGAATACATTCTCCGCAGCTTTGCCAAATACATACGCGAAGGCTTGATTCCTAATATGTTTCCTGAAGGAAAGACTTCCGGCCTTTACAACACCGCCGACGCGAGCCTTTGGTTCTTCCATGCCGCCGACCGCTATATTCGTGCAACCGACGACAGCGAGACTCTCGAGGTTCTTCTACCAAGATTTCTAGACATCATCGAGTGGCACCAGAAAGGAACATCTTTTGGCATCGCTGTAGATCCGGCTGACGGGCTGCTTAACCAGGGCGCATCTGGCCTCCAGCTCACATGGATGGATGCGAAAGTCGAGGATTGGGTCGTGACCCCTCGTCGCGGCAAGGCTGTAGAGATCAACGCCCTCTGGTATAACGCGCTCTGCGTTACTGCGCGCTGGCTTGAGATGGCAGGAGATGCGGATCGCGCCAAACACCTCTCGTCGACTGCCGCCCAGGTCTATGCCAGCTTCAATGCGCGTTTCTGGTCTTCTCACCTCGGTTATTGCTACGACGTTGTGGATAAGGATGGCGGGGGGATTGACTCTTCTCTTCGTCCCAATCAGGTACTCAGCATCTCACTTCCCCATGCCGTACTCGCAGAGGATAAGTGGAAGCCCGTCCTGAGTGTCGTTCGCGAGCAATTGCTCACCCCATTTGGACTCCGCTCGCTCGCGCCCAGCGATCCCAATTTCAAACCTCGTTATGATGGGGACCTTCGCGCGCGTGATGCCGCCTATCACCAGGGTACGGTCTGGGCCTGGCTGATCGGCCCGTTCTTCGATGCATGGCTTCGCGCCAATCCCGACGATTGGGAGACCGCTGGGGAATTACTTGCAAGCTTTGATACGGAGATGAGTGAAGGCGGGATCGGTACCATCAGCGAGATCTTCGACGCCGAATCTCCGTTCACTGCTCGCGGCTGTATCGCTCAGGCCTGGAGCGTCGCGGAAGTTCTGCGTTGTGAACTGAGGCTTCGTGCCGGCCGGCAATGCAGGCCCATCCTTAACCAGCGCTAGGTTCTGCAAGAAGCGAAAATATCGGCTCTCCTGAACAGATGAACAGGGAATCCGCCTGCCTAGGCACCTGACTCCCTTACTCTTCGAATTCCGATTGCCAACTCTGAGCTCCACCAACCGCTAGCCGAGGCTCAGAGCAATACCAGGCGATGAACGTTTCGATGGCATGTTTGTAGGGCCGAGGGGAATGTGCAGACGTCGGCGCCGAGTATGGTCGTCTTTGATTGTTCTAATTCAGGAAGAGTCAGGCTGGCACAGCGGCAGAGTTGGGTGGCTGACTCCTGCTGGCATGGGATACGGCTCTTTCCACCGCTTCCTAGTCTGCCGCTCGGAGATAGGCCGGCAATTACGTCAAAAACCAGGCGGTTGATGCGCGAGGGCACACGTTTCGAGAGCTGGAGGCACCCCCAACCATCGAAGTTGCTCAACGTGGCGCCAGCTGCACCCATAAGTCCAGTTGCTTGATGTTCACTTTTTGACATCAAATGTTACCTGATCCTCTCCCCAAGGTATGTGTATACGACGACCTGCTGTCCATGCACTGCCCCCGCGACAGCATTAACGCGGCGAAGGTGACTTGCACTGAAGCAACGTTCGGAGCGCAACCCTGATCTGTCACGGGCGTGCCGGCCAACCGCTCCCGGTAGCGCGGCTGGCAATGTCGTGTGCCTCTCGGCCTTGCTTGCTTTCCTGATACCGGCGTTTATAGACTGCCGCGTTGAAAGTTCTGATATAAACCTGCGATGGAGGCTGGTAAAGGATGCTGGAGATTTCGCGTCAAAGTGTCCTTGTTCTCCTGCTCGCGACATTTGTCTTCGCAGTGCCGCTCTTCCACCTTGGTGTACCGTCTCTGCTCGCCCATTTTGGACCACATTGTGTTGGAACGGCGATTATCCTGGGCGGCTTAACTTTTTAGGTGCGCTTCTGATTCTCGCGGGTGCCGTTTTGCTTGCTTTGACACTGACCACAATGCTCCTTGTCGCACGGCGCCTTCCTCTGCGTGTTGGGTTCGGGCTCCGGCCCACACAGCTTGTACAGACCGGCCATACGCTCGGATGCGCCATCCGATGTACGTGGCTGAAAGCTGTTTTTGGCTTGGCATCATCGTCCTATTCGGCAGCCTTGTCGTGGCCGCTGTATTCATCTGCGTGGCCGCAATGACCTGGATCATTCCAAAAGAGGAGAAGGCTCTTGAAGAGCGGTTCGGGGAGGAGTATATGACTTATCGCGATCACGTGCCCCCTACACTAAGGTTCGGGCGGAAACATTAAACAGTTTGGACCTGGATGCCTTCGGTTCGCTCGCGGGTGTCGAGTAGATACTCACGGATGTGGCGAGCGACCGGGCCGAAGATGAGCTCTTGAGCCTTGGTATCTCGGAGGATACTGACTCTTTCGACCTCGCCAATATCTTGACGTGGAACACCGACGCAAAACATAGTGCACCACTTGCGACCGGCGGCCCGGTTTAAAGCCGCGTAACTGAATCTCATAATGCGTGACTTACCCTGTTAGCGCGGTTGGTCCAGCAGCTCTTGCATATGCTGGATTGAAGAAAGAACAACCCGCAATTAAGTACCTCATATTGGAAAAATCCATGGGGGCTAAGACAAAGCAATCGCACACGCTTCAGTACGAGTCGATAAACTCCTGCACCAAATTCGCGACAATCATTCCGCTGCGGCTGTTCATATGGACGCCATCAGTGTGAAATTGCCAGCCGTTCATGCGGGCAACTTCATCAGGACTCTTGCGAAGCGCCAGGACACGAAGAGTATCACGATAGAAAGGAAGAAACCGAAAGGATGTGAATCCGTGTCGGGGAGAGTCCTGCATAGTCGCGATCATCGTTTCGTAAACAGGAATGTAGCCAACACCTTCCTCTAGAGCGGTATCTGTGATGATTGCGCTGAAATCCCTAATATGACGGTTGAGTGCGCTCTGAAATGGATCAGTCGACAGTAGGTCTTCGCCGATTGGTGCCAGCGAGCAAAGTCCGATACGGGCAGATGTTTCGTTCTTCAGACGATGGGCAATGATCTGAAGGCTTCTTTGGAACAATTCAGCAGAAGGTTTCCCGGGAAGACGTTTCCATCTTAGAACAAATCGATTGAAATTCGGAAATGTCATCGCCAAGACGTCGTTTGCGCCGATCCAGATGATTGCGATTTCGGGACGGGACGTTAAAACGCCGGCCAAACGCTGAAGGGCATTGTAAGCAAGGTCTCCACCGGTTCCGAAATTCCGGAAGTCATAACAACGGTTGCGTGGCCTTTTTCGGAGCTTACCGATCCAATCAAACGCTTGCCCGTTGCCCGCCGTACTGCTGGAGCCGAGGCAAGCGACCGTTGATTCGTCTGCATCAGAAGTCGGTGAATAACTGCTCCCGCGAGCATGTCGCGCAACAGCTCCTGATCTGGAAGCTGCGGGAAGCTTCCAGTTGAACGCGCTTTGTCCAGCACTTTAGCCATTCCCACCACCGCCAGCGCGATCTTCAAAGCCAATTCACGATTCATGGACATCCTCCGAATCGGCGGCCTGACAAGCAGGATCTTCGACCTGTTGACGCATTCATCTGCGTTCGCCTACTCTGCGAGGATCATACACTCAGGCCAACTCCTGTGGGCTGGCGTCCTCTGTTCTCAGCTGGTGCCAAAAGCCCGATGCTCTCGTCGGACCAAGCACGAACTCATTGGCTGATAAACGGGATATGAAACGGCAACTGCAATGACCCAGTTCGATCCCGATCCCGGCTGGATCATCGTCCAGCAATGACCGCAATCGTCCGCCCCCGCAAGCAAGATGCAGCTGTCAGCATTATTTGAGATGCGGTGTTAGCAGGCCCTAGGACTTGGTAGGCGGCGGAAAGTTCTTGAGAAGCTTAGCCACAGCTTTATCAAGATTCTTCTGTCTCTTCTCCGGGTCCTTTGGAGGATTCAGCGTCTTCGTGGCAGATCCCCGCCAGAGTAACTGCTTCGCGGCTGGGTCGTAGACATCGAAACCAAGTGTTCCTACATTCAGCGTTGAACTTGTTGCCGTGGCCATGCCGCCACCCATCCGCCAGCCGACGCCGCCCATGCCATAAGCATTCCACTGCTGCTCTTTGGAGATGGAGACTTGATAGGCTACGTCGAGATCGGCGTTGTCGGCATCTGTTTTTGTAAACCCCTTCGCTGCAAGCTGCGAATCGATCGACTGCTTGATTTGCTCGTCGACAATTTGGTTGGGATATTCAGCTCCACTGATCCTCACCCATTTATAGGTCTTGTACTTGGTGAAGTTAGCTCCCGGTGCGACGTTGTAGGTAACGTCCTGCGCCTGGACGGAACCAAACGCGAAGAGTATGACCCCCACCACTGTCAGGAGTTGAAATATGCGGATTCTTGCCCTTAAGTTCATAGTTCCTCCATCAGAAAAAATCGACCGATCTCTGCAGGGTTGTCGAAGAACGTCGTAATTCTACTGCCGCAAACCGACCAAGGCACGAATAATCAGGTTGCTGACGCTTTTCTGTGTCCCGGGCTAAATTGCGGCGGATGCAGATAGTGTGGATTCGTCACATCAAATCGGATACTTATGGTCGCTCGGTTTACAATCGGACCCCATGAAACTCTTTCACCAGCTATCGTATGCGTCGTTTGTTATCGGAACGATCGCCTTGAGTATCCCGACCATTTCAGCGCAAGCTGCGACGCCAGGCGAGCAGGCGGTCCTCGCGCCGGTGAACGCCATGTTCGATGGCATGGCGAAACGCGACGCTGCAGCGATTAAGGAACCGTTATTACCGGGCGACACCATGGTGCTCATGCGAGACGGCAAACACACTCAGATGACCTTTGAAGCGTTTGCCGATCGGGTCGGAAAGCCGGGAACATCGCAAATCGCGGAGCGCATTCACGATCCGCTCGTGCGAATCGACAACGACCTGGCCGTGGTGTGGGCTCCGTTCGAGTTTCTCGTGAACGGCAAAGTCGACCACTGTGGAACCGACTTGTTCAATCTCATTCGCCAGGACGGCAAATGGCTGATCGCCAGTGTCGCCGATACAGGACGAAAGGATTGTGCGGGAAAATAGGTAACCGCAGTAGCTACATTTACTGCCCCGGCTTGAATCCTTGGACAATCTATAACAAGCCATCCACTGAATCTCTCTTGCGACCGTTGTGTGAGATCGCCCGCAACTCGCGGACATTTGCCACAATCACTTCGTGGCCCAGATCGTGTATCAGGTTAGAGGTGGTTCTGTGCTTCCGGATTTAACCCCTGAGATGCTATCAAGAATATTGGAAACGGCATCGATCCGTGCCTTTAGACCAGCTCTTCAACACTCGGCGGTTCTTCAGCACGGCGAGCAGCCCCCGCAGCTCGCTTGCGAGCGTCGATGTCTTCTACTAAGCCGTACCATCCAATGATTTCACCACTGTCATTGCGCCGAGCTGTGGGTCGCCCTCGAACCCACAGTGCCAGGACCCGTCTGCCGCGCGCAGGCGATACTCCATCTGTAAAGGATCGCCAGACCGAACAGACATAGCCCACTTCTTCTTGATCGTTTTCGAGGTCGTCTGGATGTACGGTGTCTTCTTCGTGAAGAATTCCGGCGATGACCAGAGTGAATATAAGAGTCGGAGTAAACAGTCACCGTGCCGTCAGCACTCCGATTACGCCAGCTCGTCGAGAGCAACGCTGATCAAAGTGCCAAACTATAGCACTATGGGACCTGCTGACTTACGTGCTTCAATGGACAAACCTATGGCACTCAGGTAGAGTTATAAGTGAGGCGGTTACTTCACCTCCTCCTCTTTCAGGTTCCCTGAACTAAGTCAGCCCATCTGAAGTTCCCCCTTCTTAGCTAACAACGGCCTCTTAAGGAGAACCTATGTTTGCACGCAACGCCTCTATTCATCTGAAATACAACATGCTTTCTGAGTATGGCCATGTATTTGAAAGCCAAATCCTCCCATTACTCCGCAAACAAACGGGCTTCAGGGACGAAATCACATTCGCCATGCCCGGCGGACTGGATGTGACGGCAATCAGTCTGTGGGACAACAAAGCGGATGCCGAAGCCTACAATACCAATACATATCCCGAAGTGTTGAAGACATTCGCAAGAGTTATCGATGGAACTCCCAAGGTACAGGCGTATGAGGTTGTTAACTCGACCTTCCATAAGGTCACCGTTCCTGTGACGTATAAGAACCATAGGCATATTTTATGGGGGCGGTCAGCTCCACCTTCCCGAGTCTCGCCAATGGCAGAGTTGACCACACCGTCAGTCTTCTCCAGCGTCTTCACCAGCCTGTCCTAGGCTATGCCACAGATTTTCTTTCGCCAAGCGTCTGTCCCTGGACGAGTTCATCGAAGAGCGAGCGGTATTGGATCATCGCAGTTCGCAGGTCTTCCGTGCTTGCCTTGTCTCCCGCAAGCCGCATCGTGACCCCATGCGCAGAACGGTAGAATTCCACCAGGCGAGGATGGTCAACGGAAAGATCCGCAGCACGCTGATCGAAATCGGCTACAGGATAGCCACGTGCCTGCATGAGCGAAGAGATCAGCTCATCGGCTTCTGTAACCGAACCCTTCGGATGATCGACGAAGCGGGATTGCACCGAGTGCCACTCTGCTAGAAAGCGTTCCCGTTCCGTGGCGCCAAGCTCGCGGATCTTCAGAGTTTCCACTCGGGTCTCACGATCCACCAGCTTCGCTTCGGCCTTGTGTTGGGACCCGTGTTCAAGCATAGCCAGGTCGTACTCTGGTCCAAAACGCTTGCGTAGTCCCGCTGTAGTCTTTCTGCGTTCTCGCACGTACAGTGTCATACCAACAACGATGATCAGAGCGATCACAATCACGCTAACTATCACTCTGGAATCCAACAGGTTAAGATGCATCGCGTCCTCCCTATGCATTGAATGTCCGCGACCGCGAGGGTCTGATTTGGGAAACTTCCTCGCACAGGGCAGCGCATCATGCGTAGTTAGTATCGAACCGACGGGCTTCCGAAAGCTGATCAGAATTGCTCATCGAGGCCGCACAAGGGAGGAAGTTGGATAATGTGGGTGCACCAGTAGAACACTTATTACGATGAGAACTTCGAGCAGTTGAATTAAAGGCAATGACCTCGACCTTTCTCTTTTGTGCGTTAACGCGTCGCATCCGCCCCGAAGAGCAGCCCTCGCTCCCTGGTTTGAGAGCTTTTCGGATCGATCGTGGCCGCCAGAAGGCCGGAAAATTTATAGGGACAGAGTGCCAATCGGCTGTATATGGTCGCTTCGATGCGGATAGTTGGGCGCCCCCGCGACAGCCTAAGAACGGGAGCTACGAATTAGTATCATTGCTCTCTCGACCCACTCAGGAGATTAAAGAATGACAGTTGTAGAACCTAGCGTCTGAGCAAGATAACTCCAACATGAAGAATTGTGGATTCTGGCCTGGGACGGCGGGGATCAAATCGCGGAAGCTTTAGCCTGCCTCACAGCGTTCAGCGGTGAGGGGAAGGCATGAACCCGCCTGAGCAATAATGCTCGGGTGACCAACTGATATTCAGCCGTGTATTTGACTCGGTGTCACGCTCTTCGATCGGCCAGTGGCTTCGGACTAAGTGTCGCGAGCATCTTCGGCCGTCTTCACGACTTTGTACGCTGAGCTGAATTGACCATACGCATCCTGCGAAGGGTAGACTATAATTTGCTTACTCGATGAGCGTTCCCCCACATACACTCTGCGAGTGGGAGATTCCCATGGCGATCAAACGCCCTGTTGTCATGGAAAAGAAAGGGCGGAAGACTTCAGGTAACCGGCTGGCACCTTTGGGGCCGGCAATAGCTCATGAAGTAATGTCCAGTCCGGTAGCAAATGGCGCGCCACCTGAACGGACCGCCGCATTCGATCCTCGCCTCTTCCTGACAAAGCTCACAACTGGAAAGACCCGTCGGGAGTACCATGGCGATGAATCCGTATTTTCGCAAGGAGACGCGGCGGATGCGGTGTTCTACATTCAGAGCGGCAAGGTAAAGCTCACGGTTGTATCGAAGAGTGGCAAAGAAGCCGTCGTTGCCATCCTCCCGGAAGCTAGCTTCTTTGGCGAGGGCTGTCTGGCGGGCCAACTAGTTCGCATGTCCACAGTTAGTACAGTCCAGCGGAGCACCATTATTCGGGTGGCGAAGCCCGTAATGTTAAACCTGCTCCATCAGGAGCCGGAATTTGCCGAACGCTTTCTCGCCTATCTACTTTCACGGAACATTCGCATGGAAGCGGATCTGGTGGATCACCTCTTCAACTCTAGCGAAAAACGCCTCGCACGGCTTCTCCTGCTGCTGGCAAATTTTGGCCAGGAATCCAAGCCGATACCCGTCGTTGCGAAAATCAGCCAGGAGACCCTCGCCGAGATGATCGGTACCACGCGTTCGCGCGTCAGCTTTTTCATGAATCGG
>Ga0210386_10001881_pt1 | contig 18306 bp, 15 predicted proteins | sample IncBWH32OmetaG_FD_160091 | JGI IMG/M metagenome (GOLD analysis project Ga0210386, IMG submission 160091) | Forest soil microbial communities from Barre Woods Harvard Forest LTER site, Petersham, Massachusetts, United States - Inc-BW-H-32-O ... | reverse complement strand
AAAAAAAGGCAGTTTTTCATTACTGGAGGAATATCAGTTAGCACATAAATAAATAACTTAAATATTTAACAGCATGAATATTTTAAATATCGAGATTAAAGAACCGATTTTAGAAATAAACAAATATAATCAACCTGAAGATATAAGAAAGGTTATTGTAGATTATCAAGAAGTTACTGAAAAAGGGAAATTGGCTTTACTGGAAGATGCAGTTACTATTAAAGTTGATTATTATAATGTAAGAAAAACCGCATTTATTTTAAGAGCAATTAATCATAAACTTCGTCAGCAGTTACTAGATTTGATTGATAGAGAAAAGAGGATTAAAGTAACCGAAATTTATATTAGACTTAAATTAGAACAGTCTGTTGTATCTCAACATTTGGCCGTTTTAAGAAATGTGGGAGCAGTAATTACAGAACGTGATGGGAAATCTATTTACTATATTATCGATCATAAAAGAGTTGAGAAGATCAATACGTTTGTAAATAAATTGATCGGTTAATTTTTATTAGGCGGTATTATCCTTTAATCTTTCAAGACAGGAAGATCACATCTATTGTAATAATATCTTCGAGCCCCTATAAATAAGATCATTTCCTAATACAACTTCAATTCAACTTTCAGTATGTCTTCAACAATACTTATTATAGATGACGAACAAAAACTTCGGAGTCTGCTTACAAGAATAATTACGCTGGAAGGATTTACTGTTATCGAAGCAGGTACTTTAAAAGCAAGTCTAAAAATCATTGAGCATGAACAAGTAGACGTAATTTTATGCGATGTAAAACTTCCTGATGGTAATGGTGTGGAATTTGTAAAAGAAATAAAATCTAAATTTCCTTTAGTTGAAATTATATTGCTTACCGCGTATGGTAATATTGTAGATGGTGTACAAGCAATTCGAAATGGCACTTTTGATTATATAACTAAAGGTGATGATAATGATAAAATTATTCCGCTATTAAATAAGGCAGTTGAAAAGGTTCAACTACAAAAACGTATTGAACAGTTAGAGCGACAAGCTGGAAGAAGTTATGGTTTTGAAAGTATTTTAGGAAACTCAAGATTGATACAGGATGCAATAGTATTATCAAAAAAAGTAGCACCAACAAATGCTACAGTTTTATTATTAGGTGAAACAGGTACAGGCAAAGAAGTGTTTGCACAAGCCATTCATAATGAAAGTAAGAGAGTTGGGAAACCCTTTATTGCACTTAATTGTAGCGCATTTGGAAAAGAAATTTTAGAGAGTGAAATATTTGGACATACGGCTGGTGCGTTTACGGGAGCTATAAAAGATAAAAAAGGTTTAATAGAAGAAGCAACTACAGGTACATTGTTTTTAGATGAGATTGGTGAAATGAATTTTGAATTGCAATCGAAATTATTAAGGGTACTTGAAACAAATGAATTTATTAAGGTAGGCGATACAAAATCAACTAAAGTAAATGTGCGAATTATTGCTGCAACAAATCGTGATTTGCAACAGGAGGTAAAAGAAGGAAGGTTTAGAGAAGATCTATTTTATCGCTTAAATGTGTTTACTATTTTCTTGCCAGCACTTCGAGATAGAAAGAAAGATATTCTTATTTTAGCACACCATTTTTTTAAGATATTTACACAAAGGACGAATACAGAATTGGAAAGTATCAGCGAGGATTTTTTAGAGCATTTAAAACTTTACGATTGGAAAGGGAACGTTCGAGAACTAAGAAATATAATGGAAAGAGCAGTAATATTATCTGAGGGGAAGCAATTAACAATTGAAAGTTTACCACTGGAATTACATACTATCAATCTAAATGCACAGGGGAGATTGTCTGCTTTTGATTTGGCAAGTGTTGAAAAACTGCATATTCAAAAAGTATTAAGTTATACAAAAGGCAATAAAGCCGAAACTGCCAAATTGTTGGATATAGGTTTGAGTACATTGTATAGAAAAATTGAAGAATATAAAATTTGATAGTAATCTTATCTAATTGTAGTTTAATTGTCGTCCATTTTCAGATCTGGAGTTCAGGAAACTTCTATTACGAGGATATCGATTTTAAGGATTTAATCAATTGATTGTAATTTTAAGATTGTTATCTTTTCGTTGTCTTGATGCTTTTCCCAATCCTTAAATTTCCCTTGTTTTAATAACTAACCCTAATTATTTACTAACCCTGATTGTATGCTTTATTTTTAAAAATAAAATACTAGAAGCTAGAACTAATGTAATCCCATTAGCCAGTGATACAGGAAAATTGTGGCTAATTAGCCCATAAATAAACCACATAAGTGTACCGAATGTAAATAGCATATACATTAATAAAGAGATTGAAGAAGTGTCTTTAGTTTGTATAGTTTTTATTGCCTGTGGTAAGAAGGAAGTTGTAGTACAAAATGCGGCAACTAATCCGCAAACGTTAATCCAATTCATCTTATTTTTTTTAAAGCTAGGTGTTTTAGATGATACACTAATAATCATGCCATTCATATTTTGAGAGTATCTCGGAATATAAGCTTACTATTACACTAATGGGCCTCTCCATTGATTACATTATAAGATTCACTATCTTAATAATATAATAGCTCAAATCTATCTATATATGCATTTTCGGAATCTGACTGATGAAACAGTTTTTAAATCGTCTTTGTTGCAAATTTATTGTACATCAATAAGCGGATTTATTGGCGTTACTAAGCCGGGTACTTTTAGTTTTGTATGTATAAATGAGCTGGGTGCAAAAATGTTCGGCTATTCAAACGCAGAAGAATTTATATTAGAACATGCATCAAATATTAATATTATTTCTTTTTCATCACAAAAGTCAATAGCGAATGATCTTCCTAACAACACTGATTTTTTTAGTGATGAAATTATCTATCGCACAAAAGGGAATAAAGAATGCTATGGGTTACTAACCATCAATCGGTTTGAGCACAATGAACAAGCCTATAACCTTATTCGTATAACCGATAATAAAAATAATGGTATTTCTCTTTCTGAAGAAAAAGGAAGATTAGAAGCGCTATTCAATTATGCGACTATTGGAATACTGGTTACAAATCAACGGGGCGAAATTGTACTTATTAATAGGTTTGCTTTAAAACAATTTGATTATAATAATGAAGAAGAATTAATAGGTAAAAAAATCGAAACACTTATTCCAAAGCGATTTGAAAAGAAACATAATGTCCATATAGAAAAATATGGCAGTCATCCTCAGGCACGACCAATGGGTTTAGGAATGGAGTTATTTGGATTAAAAAAAGATAATACAGAATTTCCTGTTGAAATAAGTTTGAGCAATTATAAAAATAATGAAGGTTCATTTTTTATTGCTTTTGTAATTGATATAAGCAAACGAAAAGAAATTGAAAATACAGTCATATATAACCAAAAAGAAATTGAAAAATTAAATAACGAATTAGAAGAAAAAGTAGAATTACGTACAAAGCAATTACAGGAAACATTACAGCAATTAGAATTTTCTAAAACAGAACTTACTAAGGCGTTAAATAAGGAGAAAGATCTAGGTGATTTAAAAAGTAGATTTGTTTCTATGGCTTCTCACGAATTTAGGACGCCATTAAGTACGATTCTTTCTTCTGCATCTTTATTGGCAAAATATACACAATCGGATGAGCAAGGAAAAAGAGATAAACATATTGATCGTATCAAATCTTCCATCAATAACCTTGTAGACATTTTAAATGAATTTTTATCTCTTGGGAAGATTGAAGATGGGAAAAGTATAACACATTTCACCGATTTTAATTTAAAACACTTGTTTGTTGAAATTTGTAGTGAACTAAAAGGTAATATCAAAACAGGTCAGTATTTTGAATATGTTCATACTGGAAATGAAAATGTTAATCTTGATTCTTCTTTGTTAAGAAATATTCTTATCAATCTTTTATCAAATGCTATAAAATTTTCTCCTTTAAATAATGCAATAAAAATTACAAGTAGTACAGTAGGGAAAGAAATAATGATTACTGTTAAAGACAATGGGATTGGTATTTCAAAAGAAGATCAGCAACATTTATTTGAACTCTTTTTTCGTGGTACTAACGTAACAAATATTGAAGGTACAGGATTAGGACTTCATATTGTAGCCAAGTATGTAGAACTCATGAATGGTAAAATCACTTATACAAGTGAGCTGGGGTTAGGCACATTGTTTACGATTAAATTTATCCAATGAAATGTTTATTATTAATTGAGGACAATGCAGAGATAAGAGAAAATATTATGGAGATTTTAGAATTGGCTAATTATAAAGTTGATACAGCAGAGAATGGAAAACTTGGTGTTGAACTTGCAATTAAAATAAAGCCCGATCTTATTATATGTGATATAATGATGCCTGTATTAGATGGATACGGAGTTTTGCACCTGATAAATAAAAACCCTGAATTGAAAGGAATTCCATTTATTTTTTTGACAGCAAAAGCAGAAAGAGATGATTTTAGAAAAGGAATGGAAATGGGAGCAGATGATTATATTACTAAGCCATTTACTGAAATTGAATTGCTTAACGCAATTGAAAATCGCCTTAATAAAATCGAATTCTTAAAAAAGAAATATGAAGCAAATGCGGTGGGTGTATATGAAATGCTGAACGATATTAATGGTAAAAAAATATTTTCTGAGCTTGCTAATGATAGAAATACTAATACCTATAAAAAGAAAGAAATAATATATAAAGAAGGGAATCACCCTGCAAGGTTATTCTATATTCAAAAAGGACAGGTAAAAACTTTTAAAACAAATGATGATGGCAAAGAGCTTACTGTGAGTCTTTTTGCAAAAGGCGACTTTTTTGGATACACCGCATTACTTGAAGGGACTATTTATAAAGAAACAGCTGAAGCAATGGATGATACCGAATTAGCAATAATACCAAAAGAAGAATTCGAAATTCTTATCAATCATAATAAAGAAGTAACACAAAAATTTATTCAGCTGCTTGCTAAAAATATTACAGAGAAAGAAGAACAATTGTTAAGCCTTGCCTATAATTCATTGCGTAAGCGTGTTGCAGAAGCATTAATAACACTGCAAAAAAAGTATCATGTAGATATACCCAAAAAATTCTCTATTCATATATCAAGAGTTGATCTGTCAAATATTGTAGGAACAGCTACTGAATCATTAATTCGTACACTTAGTGATTTTAGAAATGAAAGCATAATTGATATAAAAGAAGGGAATATCATAATTCTCGATGAAAAAAAACTAGCACTAATGCTCAATTAAATCGAAATAACATATTTGTTGAATTCGATTTCTATTTCTCGAAAATTTTCTTTAAAATCTTGCATTTGAGCACGTAGCCTTTCTTTTTTATCTAATTGTTTTTTATAGGGTACGGGTCTGTTGTTGATGAAATTTTCTTTCCAATCTTTTTCCTGGTCATGAATTTCTTGTAAAAGTTTATCGATTAGCTCATCTTTTAATATAAAATGATTTTGAAAATACTCTGCAGAAACAAGAAGCTCAGTATCATTTCTATTATCCAATACTTCAGATAACCGCGTCTTTAAAAAAACATTCTCCTGTTTAAAAAAGTAAAGCAATCTTTCCCACGCTTTGCTTTCATGGGAATATTGCTTTAGCCTCAGTGTATCAAGCTTGTTCATGTTTTATGTATCAAATAAAAACCAATACGTGTTAGTAATTTCTATTAAACAAGATCATGCTGAATTAAAACCCAATAGATGCTTCAATTACAGTTCCCTCAAATTTCCCGCCGTTGAAAATACTTGTGGTTGGATAATTAAGGTATTCCTGATTTACATATTCTGCTTTCAGCATAATATTTCTTGTAACAAACCAGCCTGCAGAAGCCACTTCACGATTAATGGTTACGTCTTTTGGATTAGCTTGAATAGTAGCTGTTACTGAATTGTAACGAACACCGATCCAGAAATTTTCTTTATTTCGGGGGAACCTGTAAATCAGGTCAGCTGCATATTGAGTGGCCTGACGCATTTTCGTTTCAGTAATCGTTCTGCCTTGTGCATTTTCATAAGTAGCGAAAAACTCCAATCCTTTATATTTTATAAAAGGATTTATCATAAATGTATTTACTTGTTCACTAAACCCGGGATTGTATCTTCCTGAAAATGCACTATAATCTACTTCATCAGATATCGTTGTTCCATTGGCTACATTCTGATTTTCCATTACATAAAAATAATGTGATCCGGTTCTATCGCCGCCAAATAAAGTATTGCTTGCAGCACTGCGATCTGTATAGAATGAACCTGTTAATCTAAACCGTAAATTATTACTGAGCTGTTTATCATAACCTAGCTTTGCATGAAAAGCTGCTGCATAATGATTCGCTTTTCCTGTTGCAGAATCAATTTTAGTGGCTGCAACAGCTGTTGGTTCAAGTTCTCCGTTGGATACACCGCCCATAGCAAATAATCCTGACTTGCTATGATAATAGATTTCACCACCTATTTCAGTAGCGAATTCATCCATAATATAATTTTCTACAAATGGGTTATAAATAGTATTGCCTCCATCTGTTCTTCTATAATGCTGGTCGCCATAATCCACATCGAACTGACCAACTTTAATTGTAACGTTGTTCATAATATTATTGATCAACTTACTATTTAAAAAGAGTAATTTATCAAACTGGATATAACCGCCTTTTACCCAGGTATCTTCATGATGTCTTGACGCTAAATATGTAGTTAGGTTTACACGTATCCCATCTGATAACTGAGCATCAATATTTAGATTCGCCATTGCTAAATCGAATCCATCTGTAAGTGGTATAAGACTGTTGACATTGCCTGTAAAGCCAACTTCTGTCATGGGAGCCGCAGTGTTCTGATCCCTTAATGTTTGGAAGCTCTGTTCGAAGTTTCCACCTACTTTCACTTTCATTCCATTGAATTGTGTTGTATCATCTTTAGTAGTTTCGAAAACGTTTATTCCGCGTTTGTCATTCGGTCGGAAGTATTGCATTGACTTTTGCGCCATTGTAGAAATACTAATAGCGACTAGCGGCAGTATTATAAAAGAGCGAAATATTTTTGTTGAAAATTTCATAATTAATTTTTTGGAGATCGTGAATATTAATTTGTAATTAATTGTTTGTAACGAAAGAAGTTTTAAAACTGATAACGATATCATCACCGGTTTTTAACGTTCCGAAAAGAGCAGTAGGAGGATTAACTCCATAATCAGTCATCTTTATTGTTTGAGATCCTTCAAAGATCAATTTATCTTTTCCTTGCATTGATAACTTTACCTGCATCTGAACAGGCTTAGTTACACCGGCAATAGTTAGTTTCCCTTTTGCAGAAAAAGTATTTATAGAAGAGTTTGGTGTAACTGAGATAGGAGTATTTAATACAAAAATAATTTCGGGATTTGCATCTGCTTTTAATGCTTTGTAAGTATTGTTATTCATAGCAGATCCTTCATTGCTTTTTATAGAATGTACATCCATCTTAATATTAATTGCAGCTAAGTCGAAACTTTTATCTCCATTCCAATTTATAACGGCATCACCCGTTACTGTTCCGACTTTTTCATCCCAATCGTGAAAATTTGATGTACCACTGATGGTAACTGTATAACCTGTGGCGAGAATATATTTATTTTCAATAGTATTAGCGGCGCAGAGCATAAAGCCGAAGATGCCCAGTAAGAAATATTTGAACTGTTTCATAATTTATGATTTAGTATATTAAAATTTATGGATTCATTTTTTCAAGAATTAATCCTGCAATCACTGCTTGTATTAATGCTAATACAAACCATGTTGCAACAATTAATAGAGATACACTCATTGCACTATAAATAAGCCACATCATTGGGAACGTAGCAACTGTTATATAGATCAACCCGAATTCGATTCCGCGAGTAATAAAGGAACCTTTTAAAACATCTTTGAATCGCGACCAAAACCAGGAGAGGGCTAAACTTATTACGAAAGGATGTATGTAATAAAACATAACTCTGCCAGACTCTGCATCAAAGGCCGGGTCAAAATATTGCATGGCAATGTTGGGGAATATATAACTGGTAATATATAGTCCCATAACACTAAGTATTAACAGAACGACACCAACAACCAACCCTGATATGATTATCTTTTTCATAATTTTATTTTACTATTTTAGTTATTAATAGGAGTGGAATCTCTAATTGGTTAATATTACTTTTAATGCTTTTTCTTTTGCAGCATGTTCAAACGTATCATAAGCCTCAATGATCTGATCTAGTTTAAAACGATGTGTTATTAATTTTTTAGGATCAAGTTTTTTCGATTGAACAGTTTTGAAAAGCATTGGTGTAGTAACAGTGTCTACAAGACGAGTAGTGATAGTAATATTACGAGACCATAAAGTTTCCATATGCAGCGTAACACTTTTTCCATGAACCCCAATATTGGCGATATGTCCACCAGCGGCGATAATAGATTCACACAATTCAAATGTTGCTGGTACGCCAACGGCTTCTATAGCTGTATCAACGCCTTTTCCGTTTGTAAGGCCCATGATTTTCTCCATAACATTTTCGGTACTGCTATTAATAGTATGAGTTGCTCCAAAAGTTTTTGCGACATTCAGACGGTTATCATCCAGATCTATCATAATAATTTCAGCAGGAGTATAAAATTGAGAAGTTAATAGTGCTGCAATACCAATAGGGCCGGCACCTACGATCGCTATTATATCACCAGGTTTAACTTGCCCGTTTAATACGCCACATTCAAACCCTGTTGGTAAAATATCACTCAACATTACAAGTGCTTCTTCATCCGAGCCTGCAGGAATAGGATACAAACTATTATCAGCATAAGGTATTCTTACATACTCCGCTTGTGTACCATCTATCTTATAACCTAATATCCAACCGCCTTTTTCGCAATGGGAATACATTCCCTTTTTACAATAGTCGCACTTACCACAAGATGTAATACATGATATTATAACATGATCCCCTTTTTTGAAATTGCTTACGGAGCTTCCAACTTCTTCTATTATTCCAACTCCTTCGTGTCCTATAATTCTGCCATCTACAACTTCCGGAAGATCGCCTTTCATAATATGCAAGTCAGTTCCGCATATTGTGGTTTTTAAAATTTTCACGATAGCGTCTGTTGTGTCTGTTATTATTGGTTTTGCTTTTTCTTCCCATGATTTTTTTCCAGAACCGTGATATACTAATGCTTTCATTTTTTTATTTTTAATTGTGAAGAATAATTCTTTCACAAAGGTGCATTCACGTGAGAAGGGAAATAATGACTATCATTACCAGCAGAGATGATATATATCAGTTTTTATATGTTTATGGATAATGGATAAAGAAATAATTTGAGAGGTAGATTATTTAATAGGGGAATAGGGGTATTTGAGAGTTTTCGCCTTAAATTGTCCTTAAACAAAAAAAGCCAAACATTTGACTGTTTAGCTTTTTGATGAAATTCTTTATTGTATTAAGTTTGGTGGTCTCGCCAAGAATCGAACTTGGATCTAGAGTTTAGGAAACTCCTATTCTATCCATTGAACTACGGGACCAAACTGGTTCAGGGGCAGCAAAAATAACGTTTTCTGTTAATCTCAAATCCAAAATTTAAAATCCAAAATCGAACCCTATCTTTGCCATCCAATTTTTATATTATGAAGTGGTTGAATGTCTTTATTAAATACCGCCTTTGGTTAGGTATTATTTTTCTTGCGTTAGCAATTTTTACAAATGTTGAGGCTGGTTTTTGGCCTTCTTTAATACTTTATATTGCTGCAGTCGTAATGATCGTAGGTCATTTCATATTTGGCCCAATGCGCCTGATACAGGAATATATGGAAGCTGGCGACATGGAAGGTTCTAAAAAAGTGATCGATTCTATCTGGTTCCCGGGCTTATTGATAACACCCGTTCGCTCAGTGTATTATACGCTAAAGGGTAACCTCGCAATGGTTAATCAGGATTATGACGGAGCAGAGAAGATGATGAAAAAGAGTCTTGATCTGGGCTCGCCAATGAAAGAAGCAGAGGGTGCCAATAAACTGCAACTAGGTATGCTAGCTATGCAAAAAGGCGATGTAAAGCAAGCAGAAAGCTATCTTCGTGGCGCAATACGTGTCGGTTTACCTGATAAGGAAAATGCGGCAGCCGCCTATTTACAGTTATCTTCTATCATGATTAATAAAAGAGAGTTTAGAGCCGCAAAAGAATATTTCAGAAAGGCAAAAGGCTTAAAACCAAGTACTCCTCAAATTGCAGATCAGATAAAACAAATGGAAAAATACATTACCCGTATGCCGGGTTAATGGTAAATTGTGAAGAGTTATTATAAAAAAAGCAGTTCAATTTTGAACTGCTTTTTTTATAATAACTAAGCTAAGCTTCCTTTTTAATCATTTCAAATCTAGGGCAGGAAATAATTATCTTTGAATGAGTTTGAAAGAATCAATATGAAAAGCTACTTGTTAGAAGATGTTTTTGGTATTTCTAGGGACGTACCCTTGACGTATACTGAGAGAGAAAATCTGGATAATGAATTTGTAGACAGCTTGTCTAGGCAAAAGCATATAGTTATTTATGGGAGTTCAAAACAAGGTAAAACATGTTTGAGAAAAAGACATTTAAAAGAGGAAAAGTATGTAATAATCGATTGTTCAAATAAATTAAATATATCTGATTTAAACGAACTCATTTTAAAAAAAGCAGGATTCAAAATTACTATTTCTGAAAAAGCAATTAAAAGCAATAAAATTACAGGAAATGCTACTGGTGGATTTAATCTGTTTGCAAAAGCAGAGGTCGCGGCTGGTTATGAAGGGGAGTCATCTAGCGAAGTAGAAAACAGAGAACTTGATTTAGATTTAGCAGATGTAAATGATGTGATCAATGCATTAAAAACTACAAATTTTTCTAAAGTGATTTTCTTAGATGATTTCCATCATTTAAAAAAAGAAACTCAAAAAGATTTTGCCTTCGCATTAAAATCTTTTTATGAACATTCTAAAATAATTTTTGTCATTGTAGGAGTTTGGCTTGAGGAGAATCGTTTAGTTTCTATAAATAATGATTTAGCAGGAAGAGTTACTTCAATAAATGCAGATAAATGGAGTTACGATGACTTGTCAAATGTAATTGAGAGAGGTTGTGAGTTGTTAAACATAAAATTAGAGGAAAGTCTAATCGAAGAAATAATTAGTGAGTCTTACGGCAATGTTTATTTTGTCCAGGAAATATGCCACAGAATATGCAAAGAATTTAAAATAAAAAATACCTTCTTAACTGATAGAGAAGCATATGGTCATACAGAAGGAGGTGTTTATTTATTTGATGATAGAGATTCTGATATTAGATTTCCAATAAGCAAGAAATTTCAAGTTAAAGAAATAGCAAAAAATATTATTAATCAACATTCAGGGAGTTATAATTCTTTTTTAAGGAAATTCTCCCAACATTTAGAAAATGATTATGATTTATATCGATGGATAATATATGTATTGTTAATTGTCGAACCATCTACATTAGAAAATGGGTTAAATTCTTCTAAGATTCGAGAATATATAATAGCGAAGCATATAAATGGCAGCGATATAAATGGCAGTTTTATCACGAAAGTAATGGAATCAATCAATTTATTGCAATTAGGGAAAAGCATCATTGAGTATGATGAGGCTAATCTTAAGATAAATATTATTGACAAGGGATTTATTATATGGTTAGCTCATCAAAACAAGACAGAGTTACTTAATATTCTAAACCTTCCTATCGACTAAACTAAATGATTATGTATAAAGAAATTTTGTTAGCAAAATTTAGTGAAGAATATGAAAAACTAAATCAACAACAACGAATTGCTGTTGATTCAATTGATGGTCCGGTAATGGTTATCGCTGGCCCGGGTACAGGTAAAACTCAAATTCTGGCAGCAAGGATTGGGAAGATATTATTAAATACAGATGCGTTACCTCAAAACATTTTATGTCTCACATACACAGACGCGGGTACGATTGCGATGCGTAAAAGATTATTGCAATTCATTGGCTCTGACGCATACAAAGTAAACATCCATACTTTCCATTCTTTTTGTAATGATATCATTCAGGAAAATTTATCCATGTTTGAAAAAACATCTCTGGATGCATTGTCTGAATTAGAAGGTATTCAACTTTTTAAGCAGTTGATAGATGGTTTCCCTAAAGATCATCCGTTAAAAAGATACAGAGGAGATGTTTATTTTGAGATCAATAATTTAAAAAATTTATTCTCTTCCATGAAAAGAGAAGGATGGACACCGGAATTGATCAATCAAAAAATAGCAGAGTATATTGCCGATTTGCCAATCCGCGATGAATATGTTGCAAAGCGCGCTGTAAAAGAATTTAAAAAAGGAGATGTACGCACAGACAAAATCGAAGAAGAAAAAGAAAAAATGGAGAAGCTGCAGGCAGCAGTAAATGAGTTCAATAATTTTCAATCGATCATGCGACAACGAAATCGATATGATTTTGACGACATGATCAACTGGGTGATAAAAGCATTTGAAGAAAATAAAAACTTACTATCAAATTACCAGGAAAGATTTCAATACATTTTAGTAGATGAATACCAGGATACAAGCGGCACACAAAATCGTTTGGTGCAATTATTAATTAGTTACTGGGAAAAGCCGAACGTATTTGTAGTGGGAGATGATGATCAAAGTATTTATCGGTTTCAGGGAGCTAATGTTGATAACATGATAGACTTTGCAAACGATTATACGCAACATCTTAAAACAGTAGTGCTGGGAAATAATTATCGAAGTACACAACCCATTCTCGATATCTCTAAAATATTGATCAATAATAACGAAGAACGTTTAGTAAAAAAGATTGATGGTTTAAGTAAAGAACTGCTTTCATCTAATAAACTAATAAACCAGTTAACCAATAAACCTGTTTTAATAGAATACAATTCTGTAAAAGAAGAGATGGCGCATATCTGCAACCATATTTTCGAATTGATTGAGTTAGGTATTCCTGCAGGAAAAATTGCTGTCATTTATAAAGAGAATAAATACGGAACGGATCTGAATAAATATTTCAGACTAAAAGGAATTCCTGTTTACAGTAAAAGAAGCGTTAATATTCTAGATCATCCTTTTGCGAAAAAGATAATTCAGATACTTCGTTATTTGGAAACAGAACATGATATTCCTTATGGTGGAGATGAAATATTATTTGAAATATTGCATTATGATTTTTATAAAATTCCTGCAATAGAAATTGCTAAAATAACTGTTGAAGTAAATATAAAAAGATATAAAGATGAACAAACATCAATAAGAAAGTTATTAAGCGATAAAGCGAATGCTCCTAAAAAAGATTTGTTTGATATTAGTATAGACGACAACTTAAAAAACATCGGCATCGCGTTAGAAAAATTAATTGCAGATGTTTCGAATGTCACGCTACAGCAATTATTTGAGAATATTATTCGGGAAGCCGGGGTATTGACCTACATCATGAATAGCGACGATAAGATCATGTTAATGCAGGTGTTGACTGCATTGTTTGATTTTATAAAAGAAGAAACAAGCAGAGACATCTCACTTAATCTCGAAGGATTGATCGAGATCATTGATCTGATGGAGAAAGAAGGATTGTCTTTACCAATGATCCAGGTATCAGGAAGTGATAAAGGTGTAAATCTATTAACAGCACATGGTTCCAAAGGATTGGAGTTCGAATATGTATTTTTTGCAGGCGTAAACGCATCAGCATGGGAAAAGAAAAGAAAACCGGGCGGTGGTTATAAATTCCCTGATACAATGTTTACTTCTCAGCCAAAATCGGGAGATGAAGAAGAACTACGCCGTTTGTTTTATGTAGCGTTAACAAGAGCAGAAAAATATTTGACTATCTCTTATGCCAAGTTTAAAAATGACGGAAAAGAAATGGAACCATCCATGTTCATTGCAGAAATTTTACAGCAATACCCGTTGCCAATTGAAAAAATTGCATTGAGCGATGAAGAAATGGCAACATTCGAATTGTTGCAGTTTGCTGCACAAGCACCGGAAATTGAAAAGACAGAAGAAGATTTTATAACATCATTGCTGGAAAAATTTGTGATGAATGTAACGGCATTGAATAGTTACTTAAATTGTCCGCTTGGTTTTTATTATAAAAATCTGATCCGCATTCCCTCAGGAAAAAGTGAAACAACAGAATTCGGTAGCGCCATCCATTATTCGTTAGAAAAACTATTTAGAAAAATGCAGGAAGGTAAGCAGGATAAATTTCCTTCCAAAGAAGAGTTGCTGGCTGATTTTAAATGGTACATGAATCGCCATAGAGAAAATTTTACCAGGCAGGCATTCGATAGAAGAATGGAACAAGGTGGAATTATATTGCCTGCTTATTATGATAAGTATATCAATAGCTGGAACAAAGTGGTTTCTGTTGAATTGAATATAAGAGGCGTAGTGGTAAACAACGTTCCTTTAAAAGGCAAATTGGATAAACTGGAGTTTAGTGGTAAAGAAGTAAATGTAGTGGATTATAAAAGTGGAGATATTGATAAAGCCGTTCCTAAAATGAAACCACCGCATGAAAAAGATCCTAATGGTGGTGATTACTGGCGACAAGCAGTATTCTACAAAATACTAATTGATAATTATAAACTGAAAGATTGGAAAGTGGTAAGCACGGAATTTGATTTTGTAGAGCCTGATAAAAAGAAGGAATATCGCAAAGAAAAAATTGTTATCAATCCTGAAGATATTGAAACCGTAAAGCAACAAATAACAACTGTTTGGGCAAAAATACAGGCGCGCGAATTTTATACAGGTTGTGGCAAAGAAGATTGCCATTGGTGCAATTTTGTAAAAGATAACAAACTGGCAGTAGTTTTACACGAGCTTGATGAAGAAGAGGTAATCGAATAGATTAAGGCATATTTATGATTTTAAAATAAGCGGAAACACCTGAAACGGTTTAAGTTTGCAAATAATTCAAAACACAATGAAGTTTTCAAATATTTTCTATTCTTTAATAGTAAGTTTTATAGTAGCAGTTTGTGTTGTACATGTTGTTGGCTGTGCACAAATCGGTAATCCTACAGGCGGACCAAAAGATACGCTTCCACCAAAGTTAGTAGCGGCAGATCCTGATATGAATACAACAAATTTTACCGGCAATAAGATCACTATGGATTTTGATGAGTATATCAATGTAAAAGATATACAAACCAATTTATTGGTATCACCTTATCCTAAAAAAAATCCGACAATTACATTTAAAGGTAAAACGGTAACAATAAAATTAAAAGATACCTTAAAGGCTAATACCACCTACGCTATTAATTTTGGAAACGGATTGGTAGATGTACATGAAGGCAATATTTATAAAAACCTCACTTATGTTTTTTCAACAGGCAGCACTATCGACTCACTTAAAATAAGTGGTAGTGTAGTTGTAGCTGAAACGGGTAAAGTTGATAGCACCATATTGGTATTACTTTATCCTGCAGATGCTCCCGATTCTGCTGTGCAAAAATTCAAGCCTCAATATGTAACAAGATTAATGATGCCTAGTGGCAAATTTGTTTTTACTCATTTGCCTGCAAAAAGTTTCAGGATTTATGCCCTGGAAGATAAAGGAGGAAGTAAAACATATAATTCACCAACAGAAGAATTTGCATTTATAGATAGTACATTGCAGGCATCCACATCAACAAATAATCCGGTTACATTATTTGCTTATGCGGAACAAAAAGCTAAACCCGCACCAGCAACAACTACAAGTACGGGTAAGTCATCGAAGGCTTCAAAAAAATTCAAATACACTACTAGTCTTAACGGGGCACAAGATATTTTGTCTGGCTTAGAAATAGATTTCAATGCTCCTTTAAAAGAGTTTGATGAAAGTAAAATAATCTTAACAGATACATTTTATAAGAAAGTTCCTTTTAGAATATTGACTGATAGCACAGGACAAAAAGTTACATTAAAACGCACCTGGAAGCCGGAAGAAAATTACAAGTTAATAATAGTTAAAGATGGCTTCAGTGATACGTTAGGGAATTTTTTAAATAAGACAGATACTATTTCATTCAAAACAAAAAAAGAAAGCGATTATGGAACGCTGATTCTACGTTTTCCAAATATTGATCTCTCTAAACATCCGGTTATACAATTTGTGCAAAATAATGTAGTAGTAGAATCTGCTTCATTAAAATCTACAGAGTGGCACGCGGATCTTTTTAATCCGGGTGAATATAGCCTTCGTATTTTGTATGACACCAATGATAATGGTGTATGGGATCCCGGAAATTATTTGAAAAAGATACAACCCGAAAAAGTAATTTCGTTCGATCAAACATTAAAGATTAAGGCTGATTGGGATAATGAAAGAGAAATAAAGTTATAATAATTCATCATCAATAATTCATCATGGTTTTTTCGTCCACACTTTTGGAAAATGCGGTAAATGAATTTGCGAAATTACCGGGCATAGGAAAAAAAACGGCGCTCCGGTTGGTCCTGCATCTTATCAAACAAGATGTAAATGAGGTGAGTAATTTTAGTGAGACCATTGCTAAAATGAGAGAAGAAATAAAATTTTGCAGTCGCTGCCATAATATTTCTGATCATATACTTTGCAATATTTGCAGCAATCCTTCACGCAAACAGGAACTACTTTGCGTGGTTGAAAATATTCGTGATGTAATTGCTATTGAAAGTACCCAACAATTTAATGGTATCTATCATGTGCTCGGGGGTATTATATCTCCACTAGATGGTATTGGCCCCGAACAGCTAAATATTGATAGCCTGGTTCAACGAGTAGAAAAAGAAAATATCGGAGAAATAATTTTTGCCTTAAATCCTAATATACAGGGAGATACAACCCTATATTATATAAGCAAAAAAATAAAGAACAAACCGGTAAAAATTACGACAATCGCCCGCGGAATAGCATTTGGCGGCGAACTGGAATATGCTGATGAAATGACACTTGCTAAAAGCATCAGCAACCGCATTTCTATTGATAATTATATAACAGGAAGTTGATAAAAATCTGCGTTTTATCCCAGTAGCAAGCATTTTGCGTTCCCATATTCTTTTAGTAAATTTGCACTCGCCCTTCAGGCAGATTTGTTTATTGTTCAGTCTGGAGAAAAGCCGGTATTTGTCATCACAAATATTTTCTCAGAACTAATAAACGAGATCAATTCTGCACATCTTCACACAGGTTGTTTATCGTTTGTTTTATAAAATATTTTTGGTGAGCATTTATACTTTGTTCAGCATCGTTGCGTCGCACACTTCAACGGCAACGTGCTACTGATCTTTTTTACTGAAGTGATAAAATAGTATACGAATGAAAGACATTAAAGAAGAACTGAAAAAACGTATCCTGATAATTGATGGTGCAATGGGTACCATGATACAGCGCTATAAATTAGAAGAGGAAGATTATCGTGGCACAAGATTTAAAGATTGGCACTCTGATGTAAAAGGTAATAATGATCTGTTAAGCATCACGCAGCCACAGATCATCGAAGCGATCCACAAAGAATATTTAGAAGCCGGTGCAGATATCATCGAAACAAATACTTTCAGTAGTACCGTAATTGCACAGGCAGATTATGATATGCAATCAATTGCGTACGAAATGAATGTTGCATCGGCACAATGTGCAAGAAGAGCAGCGGATGAATACACAGCAAAAGATCCGAGCAAACCAAGATATGTTGCAGGTGCGATTGGTCCGTTAAATAAAACATTAAGCTTATCGCCTGATGTAAATAATCCCGGTTTCAGGGCTGTAACTTTTGACGAAGTAGCTGCCGCATACACAGAGCAAATAAAAGGATTGATAGAAGGTGGAGTAGACATCTTATTGATCGAAACAATTTTTGATACTTTAAATGCAAAAGCTGCTATCTACGCAGTAAAAAAATATTTCCGTGAAATAAAACAAAAAGAATTGCCGATCATGATCAGCGGCACAATTACCGATGCATCAGGCAGAACATTAAGCGGACAAACATTAGAAGCATTTTATGTTTCTGTAGCACATGCCAATCCACTAAGTGTTGGATTAAACTGTGCGTTAGGAGCATCCGAAATGCGTCCGCACATTGAAGAGCTAAGTCATATTGCAGGTTGCTTTACATCGGCATATCCAAATGCGGGATTACCAAATGCATTTGGCGAGTATGATGAACAACCGCATGAAACAGCGCATATCATTGAAGAATGGGCGGCAAATGGCTGGCTAAATATTGTTGGAGGCTGTTGCGGCACAACACCCGATCATATAAAACAC
>Ga0210386_10001880_pt1 | contig 18312 bp, 18 predicted proteins | sample IncBWH32OmetaG_FD_160091 | JGI IMG/M metagenome (GOLD analysis project Ga0210386, IMG submission 160091) | Forest soil microbial communities from Barre Woods Harvard Forest LTER site, Petersham, Massachusetts, United States - Inc-BW-H-32-O ... | reverse complement strand
GAGTTTTGTCCTAACAGTTACCGCGCCCACCTTGTGAAATAGTTGTGCATTCTTATGTGAGAACGTAATTCGACAACATAAAAAACTGTTGACAAAGTTACTCAGATGTCTGATTGCATCAACAATCAATCTCTTGCCCGGGCAAGCCCACGTTAAACCAGGACATAACTTCTGGCTCGCCGTTAACCTGGGAACATCTTGGTTATTGCAGAGGATTCGCGGTCTTTGGCGCTTGTGCTGCGCGATTGTATTCTGCAAGTGTTTCCGCGATTATTTCCGTCCGGCCGCCCTCACCCGGCTGCTCGATGATGCTGATTACGTCCTGGCTGCCCATCCACACCGCGCGATGCGCGTCGTACTTTACCCCATAAGCGTTTAGCACGGGTTCGCTGTAGCTTTTCGACGGCGGTCCGTAGGCTTCCCGTAATCCGGCGAAGAGCTCGGCAAAGGACTTCGGACGATATCCTTCAATGTTCGCGCTCGAGGCAACATAGACCATGTCTATCCTAACCAAATGGCCGCCGTCGAAGGTGAACGTGTCTGCCCTCATCGTCTCCTCGTCACCGCGGCCATCGTATTCTAGACGTGTCCCGCTCGTTGCTTGCTGCTTGGCGAGCTTCTCTTTCGCGCAATAATCCTTTGCGTTGGTTTTAGACGCATTGCCCAGGTTCTTAGACAACTGGCTCACACTTTTCCAGTCTTTTCCCTGGCACGCTCGTAATATATCCCCAACAAGTCCTTCGGAGAAGAACTGCCCGGCGGTCTCGCAGAGCAAGTGGCCACCGCCCCTCAATTCCCGAGGCTGCTCCTGCGGAAATACCCAGGCGCATAACATCAAGCAACCGACCACAGACATGATTGTGTTTTCCATTTTCTCTCCGTCACTGTTTAAGAACGACAGGCACCGCCAATCTCGGAGGAGCCTTCGAGCTACTGCGTACGGCACCCGCTTCAACAGAATGAACGACCATTGCCGGAAGTTTACACTGTGATGTTTGCAATTTGACGTACAGTCGGCAGGATCGAAAATCCCGCCCGCCCGCCCCGGGCCTCATGCGGCTCGACTTGAGCAGTCCGCAACTTTCATCAACCAGGGTCGCGGGCTATCGCCCCTCCCCAGGCGAAGAAACGATGCCCAATTATTCCCTCAATCACGCACGCTCCGGATCAGACAAACCGCCGGCCTCGACTGATCCATTGCCCGTTCGACCTCGCCGCTCCAACCTGATGCCGCAATAATTGTGCAGTCTAAGGCTCCGGGCGCGGCCAATCGAGCTAACCCTTCGAAGGGTCCAGAACTCAGATTGTCCGCGACTACCTTCGCTCAATTCTGGGCCGAAAAGCCGATGAGTTATTGATCAAGGTCTCCACCGCGGCCGTAAAGACGGAACGCAGCTCCGCCACGTGCGCCGCCGGGATGGCTCTCGAAATCAGCAGCATGGCCGTTCCGTGCGCCATCGTCCACAAGGCCAGCGACAGGCGGGTGTGGTCCGCCGCCGTCCCTCCCAACCGCTCGGCCAGTTTGGTCTCCATGAATTGCATGGTCGGCCGGTGCTCCCGGAGCGGAGAAGCATGATCCGACCGGGCCGGGTGCGAGAGTTCGTAGGCGTGGGTGTAGAAGAGTTCGTACTCGTGAGCGTGGCTCACCGCAAACTCAAGGTATCGCTCGCATGCTTCCTCGGGACATGAGCAGGGCTGAAGCGCATCGACGACATCCTGCTGGATCCGGCGCAGCATGGCGCGCAAGATATCCTCGCGGTTCCGAAAGCGGCGATAGACGGCAGGAGTGTTGGTGCCCGCAGCCTCGGCTACCGCGCGCATAGTGAGAGTCTTTTCCGCTCCCTTTTTCCAGAGTTTCTGGGCAGCGTCCAAAATACGTTCTTGCAGATCAGGATCGGGCAGCCTTGGCATTTCTGTCCTCTGAACCTACATAAAACGATTGAATAATTTATGTTGACATCGTTAACGTAACGCTGTATACGTAATGAATATAGGCCCCTTTCCCGGTTTTGTATAGCTAAATTCAGGAGTCCCTTAGATGTTTTCCTGGGAAAATCCGGATGACCGCGTCGCCGTGGTTCAAATGAACTCGGAGCTTCGGCATGCGCGCCTGGAACTCCTGAGCGCGGAGTGCGCAACCCACCAGCTTCGCCTCCGCTTCTCCATTGAAGATCTTGCCCGCTTCGCCGAAGGCGATCTGTTGCGCAAAGCCATCGAGTCAGCAGCTGCTTTGAACGAGTTTTACGCTTCCATCGAACGACAAATTCCTTCTGCCGGTGAACCACGTGAGGTTAGCGCCCCTCCGTTGACCGAAGACCAGGTTCGCGACTTCAGCACTTGCATTTGCTCGTATCTGCGCGAACAGCGCGACCGTTACTTTGCCGTCGCCGCACCGCTCAGCGCAAATTGCAAAGCTACTATGGAGTCGTTCTTTTCCACGGCCTTTCTCAACCGGATCAGAATCGTGGAACTCATTGGCGAGCGCATTTCGGACCCGCCGTTCTACTCGCAGGCGCAAGATCTCGGCGTTACCAACCTGCCCAGCTTCCAGCAAATGGCTTCTCTGACGTTTCTGGACGTAGTGGTGGTCAACGAGAGAATCGCGGATCGCGCCCTGTTTGACGGGCTGGTACATGCGGTCCAGTTTCACATCCTCGGACTGAAACGTTATTCCGACCTTTTTGTTCGTGGTTTCCTCAAAACCAATGCGCCCTTCGCGATACCGCTCGAAGCCCACGCCTTGGCCTTGGCATCAAGGTTCGCCCGCAATACCACGGCGAGTTTCTCGGTCGAGGAACAAGTCCGCCTCTGGATCAGGGAAGGCCGCTACTAATTCTCCCCCGACAGCCTGCGGAAAAACTCACCAAGCCGAGTTTTTCCGCACCAACTGCTCCGTTTCTACATCCCAGACTCATCCGCCGACGGCCCATAAATCGCAGGCACCGCGATGTCATTCAACCGCAGGTAAACGCCCAGTTGCGCCCGATGATGAATGTTGTGATTCATCACCCAAGTGCGCAGACAAGCCATTCGCGGCATGGAAAAGACGGCCACACCGTTGTTAAGAAATGACCAGTTCTTGCCCAGGTCGGAATCACTCGCTCTGGCGAGAGCTGCGCGCGCCGCAGCCACGTTCTTATCAAACAACTCCAACAGCTCCTTGCACGATTTGGGTACCGGTGGCGGCTGAAATCCTTTGCCCCCAGGATTCATGTCGAAGCCATCTTGAGTGATGGTCACAACCGCCCACTCCGGAATGTTGCCCAGATGGCCGGCCAGCCAACCCATGCTGCCGGATTTCTCGTGCGGCTTCCAGGAAAACTTTTCGTCCGGAACCCGTTCCAGAGTTTTGCGAGTATTGGCCATTTCTTGATCGAACTCAGGGAGAAGAGATTGACTGAGTGACATTTCGTTCCTCCGTGAATGACTTTTCTTAGAACTGAACAGCGAGCTGAATCGTAAGCGAACAAAAAGCGAACTGTCAACTGAAATGTTCGACGCATGCAAACTGAGCGGAGCCCCGGACAATGAACCCATGACTTCGCAAGGGACTTGTGTCCGCTTTGTTTGCCAGTAAGTTATTTATAATGAACAACGTAATTTGGGACATCAGTGCGCCGCTACACGAGTGGTAATATAGCTCGCTGGGGGCGTGAATGGCCGGTTTTTTGGCCAAGATCGTCGTGCTCGGACTGACAGTATCCTGCTTCGGTCAGAACAACTCACAGCAGCAAGACTCCACTTCCCCGAGCGCACTCTCTCCCGGGATGCTCGTTGGCGGTGCGGCCTGGATAACCTTCATTTCACTGATCAACGCTCTGGTGCAGAACCTTGCCCCGGACTGGGTACGAGCACGAGTACTTGCAATCTTCATCCTGGTTTATCAGGGGAGCTTCGCTCTCGGGAGCGCGCGACTTGGGGCGCGATTGCCCAACGAGCAAGCATCCGAGTCGCTCTTGTCTGTGCCGGACTTGGAACAATCGGGAGTGTGATGCTCGTGCTCTTGGCAAAACTTCCTGAGTCGACCGCGGATCTGAGTCCATGGAACCACTGGCGCATGCCCCTCGTCGTCGAGGAAGTTGGAACCGATCTCGCGCAAGGACCAGTACTCGTTACAATCGAATGCGCTGTCATTTCGCAGCGGATAGCAGAATTTGTAGAAGCAATGCATCAATACAGTCGCGTGCGACGTCGTGATGGTGCCTATCGGTGGGGAATCTTTCGGGATACTGAAGTTGCGAATCGCTATTTGGAAATATTTCTGGTGAATTCTTGGGCAGAACATCTACGCCAACACGAGCGGCAAACACAGGCCGACCGGGAACTGGAACGGCGAATATCCAGTTATCTTGCTGGCGAGCCGGTGGTGCGGCATTTAATCTACACGCACACGAAGGAAACATAGCTAAAAGGTTGAAGAAAACATGCCAGACTCATTCCCGCGAGACATCTTGCCGCTCAGCCCTTACTTCTTCGATTAACATCGATCTGTCTTTTCCTCCGAACTTCCCACAGCGGACACGAACACCGATGAGTAAAGAATGACGAGTCCGTAAGGAGTTCATAGAACGAGAGTCCAGCAGAACGTGTGCATGGAACTGCCGTGTCGTGTTTCGGATTAGCGCGCGATTAGCTCACTTGAGGTCGAGGGGGTCGTTTACGAACCTTTTATGAAGTCTTTATGCCGGAATCATGTGATTTCGACTCCAATGAACACATTGGAGTATGTGTCTCCTCCGAACGACCGTGCGGGTTAACGTCGCCCGAGCGAATGACGGCAGCGACGACAGAAGAAGTAGGCTGCAAGATGATCAACGCGAAAGTAGGCACAATGTTTCGACCCTTCCGCGGGGTGGCCATTGGATCCGCGGTAGTCCTGCTCGTGAGCTTTTGTGCTTATCGCCTGCACTTCAATCTTTCCGCTGCCGCCTCCCTCGATATACTGATTGTCCTTTTTATTACCCTCTGGTTCGGCTTCTGGCAAGCTACCGCTACGTCTTTTGCAGCGGTTGCGTGCTTGGCCTATTTCTTTGCTCCACCAATTCTGAGCTTTTATGTCGCCGATCCCCACAATTGGGTAGCCCTCGCAGTCTTTGAATTGACCGCGTTGATTGTTAGTCAACTTTCCACCCAGGCGCAAAACCAAAAACGGAGAGCCGTTCTGCTTCACGATAATGCCACGCGGCTCTACGATTTCAGTCGCAGCATCCTGATGCTGAATCGACGAGAACCGCCCGGAGCTCAGATTGCATCCCTGATTCAGAAGAACATCGGAGCAGACGCGGTGGTTATTTTTGATGCGACAATCCCTCGACTGTATACCGCCGGAAACTGGACCCAAGAAGACGAGGTGTTGGCTCGAAGCACCTATTTTCAAGACACAAATAGCGACCGCCTGAACTCCTCCAGATGGCAACGCGTGCTCCGAAACGGATCGCAGCCGTTTGGCAGCATGATCCTGTCCGGCGACCGCTTGACTTCTCTCATGGTCGATGCCATCGCGTCGCTTGTCACCGTCGCCTTTGAAAGAGCCCGCTCGTTCGAGAAGGAAATGCAAGCGGAAGCGGAACGTCAGAGCGAGCAATTTCGTACCACGGTCCTCGACGGTCTTGCCCACGCTTTCAAGACCCCTCTCACCGTAATTCTGGCGTCGACGTCGGGACTCATCGAGACGGGGCAACTTGCTCGCTCGCAGGCAGAACTGGTTGGATTGATCGACCAGCATGCGAACAGGCTCAGCGGGTTGACGAACCATTGTCTGCAGATGGCTAAGGTGGAATCAGTAGCAATAAGGCTACGACCGGATGACGTGGAAATCTCTGCCCTCGTCGAGGAAATAGCGGCTGACTGCTGCGATCAAGTGGGGACGCATTCTATTCGGGTACACCAGGAAGCGGGAGGCCTAACCGTGTCCGGCGACCGTCCCTTACTTGCCATGACGATTAACGAACTCATTGTTAACGCCGCAAAATATGCCAGCGTCGATTCCCCCATTACTATTTCTGTTCTGGAGCAAGGCAGCAAGGTTGTGGTCTCGGTACACAACGAGGGTTCCGTGATCGATCCTTCCGAGCAGCGGCGCATTTTCGAGCGCTTTTACCGTAGTCCTGCGATCAAACACGGTGCCCCAGGAAGCGGAATTGGCCTCTCGGTTGCAATGAGAACTGCGGAAGCGCACCTCGGGAGGCTCTGGGTGAACAGCGACAAGGTGACGGGCACCACATTCTTTCTGTCTCTTCCCGTGATCGGGGGGGACCGTGCGTCCGTCGCAAGGTAAAGTTCTGCTCGTTGATGATGATGCTTCGATCCGTCGAGCCCTCTACACGACCCTGAGTGCTCTCGGCTTTGAGATCGAGGAGGCCTCCTCCGGAGAACAGGCGGTATCGTTCGTTCGCACCGAGCGCTACGATGCGGTGTTGCTCGACATCAACATGCCTGGCGTGGGAGGTATTGAAGCCTGCCGCATGCTGCGCCGACTAACTCCTGGCCTACCCATTCTGATGTTGACTGTTCGGGATAGCGCGGATGACAAAATCGATGCCCTGGATGCTGGTGCGGATGACTATATCACCAAGCCCTTTCACGTCGGCGAGTTGACCGCGCGAGTCCGGTCCGCGGTTCGGCGATCCCGGCTAGCTCAGGGCGAGAGCGAAACGGTGATTGCCATTGGTGAGATCGAACTGGACCGCGAGCGCCGTCTGGTGAGGAAGTCGGGCGCCATCGTCCATCTCACGCCCAAGGAGTTTGAACTGCTCTATTGCCTGATGTCGCATGCGGGCAAACCACTGACTCACGCGCGCCTGCTCACAAGCGTTTGGGGAACTGAGTATGGAAGCGAATTGGAGTATCTCCGCACATTCGTGCGCCAATTGCGCAAAAAGCTAGAGGATGATCCGGCACGCCCTAAATATTTGCTCACCGAGTCGTACGTCGGTTATCGCTTCAGCGATGGCCAGACGTTTCAGGCGGACTAAAGTGATCCCGTTCATTGCCTGCTGTTACCTTGGGACCTTCCGGGAACGCCAGCGCTTGATTGAATCTTGAGCGAACGTAGAACTTCTTGCACTGCTCTCCCTCTTACTCTCAGCATAACTCGTTCCTCGCGCGCAGCTTGGCCCCTTTACGAACACTTTACAAACTCCTCATGCCTCGCTCAGTACAGGTCGACTACAGTCCGTTACATCGCGGAAGATTTTCGGAAGTAAGCAAGGAACCGGCTTCCCCGGTGGAGGAACAAGAAATGCGTAGGAAATTCGCAAGCGCCCTAATCGCCCTCATGCTCACGGCATCGACGGCGATGGGGCAGTCAACTTTTGGAAGCATCGTGGGCGTTGTGCATGACAAGACGCAGGCCGTTGTGCCGGGTGCGTCCGTCAAGCTTCAAAGTTTGAACGACAACAGTACTCATACGGCCGTCTCCGATCAGGACGGAGCGTTCGAGTTTGTGAATCTGAAGCCGGGCCAATATGCCCTTTTCGTCCAGGCCCAGGGCTTTGATGACTCCAGAATTTCCTCCGCCGAACTGACGGCCCGGCAGGCTCTTCGAGTCGACGTCACCATGAACGTAAAGAGCCAATCCGAGACCGTAGAAGTGACCGATACCGTGGCCACCGTAAACACGGAGAACGGGGTCATCGCCGATTCGAAGAACAACTCAGAGATTGGGCAGCTTCCCCTAAATTTTCGGGCCGTCACCACAAGTCCACTCGCGGCTTTGGCGACTTCCGCCAACGTACAACAGGACAGCCAGGGAAACATTGCATTGGCTGGGGCTACGGCAAATATGGTCGGCTACTCTGTGGACGGCATTTCGACGACAAATATCTTTCAGAGCGGCGCTGGAAGTAACCCTTATCCCTCTGCGGAGGGTATATCCGAGCTGAAGGTTACAGCCTTCAACAACAGCGCCGAGTTTTCCCAGGTTGGCGATGTGACCTTTACCACAAAAGGCGGGACGAACGACCTTCACGGAAGTTTGTTCGAATACCTTCAGAATGACGCGCTCGACGCCAAGGTTCTCAACTTCACGACGAAGGCGCCGAAGCGCTTCAATACTTTCGGCGGCAGTTTGGGCGGGCCGCTCGTAATTCCGAAACTCTACAACGGGAGGAACAAGACATTCTTTTTCTTCGACTACGAGGGCAACCGGAAAACGACATCGCAGCCCGAGCAATACCTGGTTCCCACTCAATCAGAACGAAACGGCAACCTTAGCGATCTTGGCGGCGGCACGGTCACGAATCTGAATGCCTCCTCAATGGCTCTACTAAATAATTATTATCCTCTGCCGAATGTGAATTGTATAAATCGTCTGACTCCGACCTGCAGTTTCAACTATGAGAACCTGCAGCCCATACCTTCCAGTACGAATGGCATAGACGGACGGATCGATCAGATTATCAACTCGAAACAACAAGTCTATGCGCGATTCAACTGGAAGAACTTGGTGACCAACGTCATAAATCCTCTTCTACCCAACGATCTGGACCACGAGCATGACAGAAGTTTCTTGGTCTCGCACAATTATTCGATAGGTCCAAACTTGCTCAATGAGTTTCGATTCGGCTTTACGGAGACTCTCTTGGCGCCGAGCTTCCCCATTGAAGGCGCTGCCGCAATTTCCCAGTTGGGCCTCCAGAATGTGGATGTTTCACATCACCCAACTGACGGTGGCTTTCCCTCCATCAACTTTTCGAACGGTACCGGTTTCACTCCGATCGGCAGAGACCACGTGGGAAACACGTTTTCTAGTACAAAGCAGATTACCGACAACCTCACATATATCAGAGGTAAACATACGTTTCGCACGGGCATTGACTACCGCTGGGTGCGCTTCGCGGTTCCTGAGATTGAGACGCCATCCGATGACTACGGGCTGTTTACTTTCAATGGCGCGCTGACCGGCAACACCTTTGGCGACTTTTTGCAGGGCCTTCCCGCTACGACATACTTTGCCGTTACTGGTCCCCGAAACAACGCCGGAGGCCCAGAAATGGGACTTTATGGCCAGGATGAGTGGCAGGTGAACAATCGGCTTACTGTAAATGCCGGCCTCCGGTGGGAGTGGCTGCCTCCCTTTGTGGATCAGCACGGAATTCAGGCCAACTTCGATCCGATCCGAAATACAGTCATTGTCAATAATGTTCTGTATCGCACGTTAGGCGGCCCGGTGCCTGCGTTTTTGCAGTCCTTTAATGCGTGCAATGCAGCGCCTCCGGGATTCTCGGCTCCTGCAGATGCCGGGTACGTTGCTTCAACCACAATGCCATGCACGGCCGTCGTGTCAAACGGGCAGGAAGGCTTACCACCGGGACTTCGGCAAACCTACCGTCGCAACCTGGATCCCCGTATCAGCGTTGCGTTTCGCCCATTCAAAGACAACAAGACAGTCGTTCGCGCCGGCTTCGGGATCTTCACGGTGATCAACCTGGGGCAATTACAGAATAACAACGAGAGCAATCCACAATCCTCAGTCCACACTTACCAGAACTCCGTTGGCCCGAACGGTGTGCCCCTTTTCCAATTTCCCCATACCATTGCGACCAGTCAACTCGTACAGGTCGGGGGCGGCACAATCCAACAGGCCACCGATCCCCGCTACCGCGACCCACAATCGGCGCAGTGGAATGTCACGATCGAGCGCGAACTTACGCCCGCCACGACCCTGAGGGTGAGCTACGTGGGGATGAACTCTTACCGGCTGAATGTAACCGTGAACTGGAATCAGATTGCACCCAGTGCGCAGCGCTATGTGCCGAGTCCTGTTGTCGATCCAAGGGCGCCGTACCAGAATTGGGGAGTCATCTACTCCACGGAGAACCTGGGAGGCGCGAATTATCAGGCTATGGAAGTGGAAGCTACTCACAAAACATCGAAGGGCTTGTACTTTTCGGCTAACTATACTTGGGCGCACAACCTCAGCGATGCCCAAGGCGATGCGCCAGCCGGCTTCGCGGGTGAAACCGCTTATGGACTGGCGTATCTAAACCGTTTCGATATCAGCGCGGATCGTGGAAATGTTGAAGGCACACGGCGCCAGCGCTTTCTATTGACTGGGACCTACGATCTGCCATTCGGCCAAGGCCGGCACTGGTCGAGCTCGTCCGGCGTATTGAACCAAACATTCGGCGGTTGGAGCCTGAACACGATCACGCTGCTGGAAACGGGACCTTACCTGACTCCCACTATTAACCCGCAGCTTGACCAAACCAATACCGATCCCGAATTGGCGGGGTCAATTGTTCGTCCGGACATTGTTGGGAACCCGATTCCCGCTCATCGGACGCCCAGCAATTATTTCAATCTCTCTGCATTTGCGCCCACGCCGGCCGGTGCAGCGCGTATTGGGAATGCAGGTGTCGGCATCCTTGAAGGCCCTGGCACGGTAGCGGTAAGTGCGGGGCTAGCGAAGTCAATGGCAATCCGCGAGAACATGCATTTGCGATTTGAAGCAACGTTCACCAATGTGTTGAACCACACGAATTATGCGCCTCCAGCGACGAATGTGACCAGCCCGAGCACATTCGGAGTGTTGGACGCGCAGCAGACTGCAGAGAATGCGGGCAATCGCACCGGGCAGGTGGCCCTGCGTTTTGACTTCTGAAAGGGAGAACTTGTGATGACACAAAGAAATCTGCTGACTGCGATTCGATTGCTTGCGGTGATTATTGCAACCTACGCTGTGGCACCGTCGTCTGCGCAGAAGGCAAATGTTCCGATACATCAGGACGTCGTTGCCCTCGCACAGCCGAGGGTTAAAGAAGTGTTGCTTCTAATGCACACAGACAGGAGCGGCAAGGCTTCCAAGAAAGACTTTATGAATCTGATGAAAGCTGTGTTCGACAGACTGGATAACGACAAAAAGGGCGAACTCGATCCTAGACAGTTCCGGCAATCGGTCAGCGTCAGAGGCGCTATCGGGCGATGAAGAGCCGTTGCCGCGCCAAAATGCATAAACCGTTTTTCAATTCCGTTCCGCGGAGGTCAGTCGTGTTTAAGAGATGGACGATGCTCTTGGTCATCTTGGCCCTCACAGCGTTGTTCGCGATGGCAGGAACTACCATCGCAGCTCAAAAGGAAGCAACCCCAAAAGCACAGGATAACGTTGCGGTGGGCGAGGCTGAGGTCAAGCAGATGTTACCGCTGATGGATCGGGACAAGGATGGCAAGGTCTCCAAGCAGGATTTCATAGAATTTATGGAAGCCGAATTCGACAGGTTGGACAAGAAAAAAGAGGGAACGCTCGACGTTAAGAAACTAACTCAACCGCCAGCGCAGCCAGTTAGAGGGTTCCGCAAGTAAAACCGTTGATGAGACTCATCCCGAAAGTAGGCCGGCCCGGAGAAAGAATGTTGGGGGACGGACTTCGAGGCAAAGGAGGTAATTGTGAATCTATCGAACGCTGCGCCAGAACTTCCCGACGAGTGGAAAGAACTTTACCAACAGGCAATTCTAGAGCCGGAGTATCTCCGCTTGTCTGAGCGAATTTCTAAAGCTCGAACGGCGATCGTGCACCGGCTCTTGCGGCCTTCATCCAATGAAGAGAACGACAAGCTCAAAAGGGCACTCCGAACCTTGCAGATACTTGAAGAAGTGATACTTCGGCGAACTGTGGACTCTCAACTAAATCGAGATTACATTACGGAACCTATTCAGAACCGAACGACTATGAACAAGAATGGATGAGGTTTTATGGCAGAAGAGTTCGACCGATTGGACAAAGACAAAAAGGGAGAACTCGACGCTCAGGAGATGCCACGTTCGAACCTGCTGGTCAAACACGCTCGCCCAGAGGATATGGCAGGAGCTTGGGGTGTTATTAAAATAGGAGAATTGTCGCAGTCACGGAGGATCGCACTGCCGAAATCGTTTGGCAGTCTTCGACGCGGTCGATGTGGCGGAGCGTTTCGCTCATCGTCTCGGGCATGCTAGGCGGATCGCTGCTTCTTGCACATGTCCCGGTCAACCTAGTGATCGCCTGGATGATCGTTTTGGCAGGCATGGTGCACTTGATCATCGTGGCGCCATCCCGTCGGGCAGGTAGCTTGATTTGGAGACTGATGATTGGGTTCGCCTATGTTTTCTTTGGTGTATACCTGATCGCAACTCCGGCGCTGGGTGTGCCTTCACTCGCTTTGGTGCTTGCATCTCTGTTTCTGTTTGAGGGCATTTTCGACATCGCGATGTTTCTCCGGTTGCGCGCAATCGAAGGCTCAAGGTGGGTTCTGCTCGACGGGATAATCACCCTGATATTGGGACTGATGATCGACCTGCGGTGGCCGTCGAATGCTGCATCGACGATGGGCATTTTGGTTGCTCTGAGTCTGGTCACCAGCGGCCTTACGCGTGTGATGCTTTCAGTGGCCGTCCGCAAGTCCGTCACTCCGGGACCCGGGCGAACAAAGCAAGACGATTCATCCGCAAACGACTATTGGAGCGTGCACGAGTGAGTAAGCATCCTTCGCTCGCCGACCTTTAGGCTTCACCTTCATCTCTATAATTACCGACGTGATTGCTAGGAAGGGAACTCTGCCTCGGCTCGGTACTAGCCAGTGCGGTACTGGCGTGGATTCGATCAATTCGAACGGCCGGCTGTACATAACCTGATTGGGACGCAGCTATCGTCCGAAACCAAACCATTACGTTTGCCCGTCCGCATCCTCCGGATCAAGCTCGATGCGACCATCTTTAGAGACGAATGCGTTAATGTGTGCAGCAAGATTTTCACGCAATGGTCCCGCAAGCCAAGCGCGGCGCAGGCGTCTCGTATGGCATCGAGTTTTGCTCTCCGCTTTGTTCCGGACAGTTTCTCCATGTCTTCGATCGAGGCCGCTTGCTTGAGGTCCTCGCGGAATACCGTGATATCGATGTCTTCCGAAAGCCAGCCCAGCAGCCCTAGCATGAGGATATGATACTGGCCCTTTTTATTATTGTTGAAAATTCGCCATAGCGCATGAACGGGCCCAGTAAAACGCCTTGACAATGCCGTTTAGAATCGTAGTCCTATGCGCAAAGGACACAAAGGTATACAAAGGATGCGGTTTGCTATGGTCCTTCCGGCTTGAACACCATTCCCAGGCTGGTCTTCCCATTCATCACGACGACCAGCGGTGCGTCAAATTGCAAGTGCCGCACACATCCCCGCTCCTCAACCGCCGTCATGGCGCCAAGCCACTCCCAGTCCACAAAACCCTCTCCTGCATCTGGATTGACCGTGAAATATCCCACCTGAAAGGCGGTAAGGTTTTGGAAGAAATGGCTGCCTTGCGATGGAGTCACGCGAAAGTCACGGAACCCCGCTTCCACGATCACGCGGGCGCCTGAAATCTCGTCCCACTCTACCGGGATTCCGAGCCAGGGATCGTTCGATCCCCAGCGTCCCACTCCGATCAGCAGATAGGGCGTTCCGCTTTCGCTCAGTTTGGCATTGAGGTGGGCCACCCCCTCAGCCACTTCCTGACTTCGGGCCCGCTCGAAGCGATGGAAGTCGACCACCACCACGTCGCGCAGATCCCGGACGCGTCCATTGCCCAGCACCTTGGAGCTGTGACAGACCAGCCGCTCCGGATTCACATCTTCCATCCGCAATTCTTCGCCTTCCCCTGAAAGTACCAGCGGACGTATTTGCAGAAATCCAAACTCGGCCGTCTCCCGTGGTGTCTGCGGCAGGCGCACCGCGAACTCCACTTCCACCGACCGGCCGAAGGCGTCGTCGCCAATTCTCGTGAGCAGCTCAAGAATCAGGGCCAGCGGAAACACTCCGTGCTTCAGAATCGGAGCAAAGCTCACGACACGGGTACCGGGCCGGCTCAGCCCGTCATAAATGACGTTGTTGTCGACTGAGTACGTCGATCCCAGGTTGTTCAAGGTTCCGTCGCTCTCCGCCACGTCCAGACCGAAGCGAGATTCTTTGAGCTCAAGCAGCGGATCCGACACAGGCTCAGCACGGCGCTCGATGTGATCAAGCTCCAGTGCCCAGAACTCCCGCTGCGAGTTCGCCAAGATATCTTCCACCGAGGAAAACTGTAAAAGATTTCGGGGATAACGCGGACAGAAGGTCAGACATTTTCCCCCGTCGACCACCGTCCGCCCCAGGCCCAACGCCACGGCGGCGATTCCATCTTCATAACTCATGGGGGGGACCGGATAGAAGTTGTGCGATCGCACCACGCCTGAGAAATCCGGATAGAACCGTTGCCCGTCATGCGAACCATGAACCGTGCCCACAACCTGCTGCACGATGACCGCCATCTTCTCTTCTTCCAGCCGGTACGGCGTAGCCCGCACATATCCCTTGGCATGCTGGCTGAAGGTCGAAGCATAAACGCGCTTGATCGCCTCCATCAACTGCTCCAGACGCACCGACAAATCGGGATGCTGATTGGCCAGCATGAAAGTTTCGTACACGCCGGTAAAGGGCTGGTATTGCGAATCCTCGAGCAAGCTGGAAGAACGCACCGCCAGCGGATAATGCACCTCGGCGAGACACGCCAGCAGATCGTCACGCAGCGAAGCGGGAAGAGACGCCTCAAGGAATCGCCGCAGAATTTCAGCATCGTCGTTGCTGTTGATGGCGAAGTCGAGCAGATTGTTCTCGCTGACAAAGCGGTCAAACATATTCGTCGCCAGCACTACGCTAGGCGGCACGGCGATGTGGACATCGGCGAAGCGGCGCGCCGTCTGATATTTGTGCAGCAGGTGCCGGATGAAAGCCAGCCCCCGCGCCTTTCCGCCGAGCGAGCCACCGCCAATTCGCAGAAAGAAGCCCTCGGTGGACTTGAATGTCGACGCGTTGAAATCCCCGATGAGAACCTGGCTCTGCTCATTGCGATACTCGGCAATCGATTCAATCAAATCGCGGCGCAAATTCTCCAGCGTCGCGAAATCGGAAACCTTCCGCGGCCGAAGTTTCTGCGCCAGCGCAAACTCGGTCCGCGCCCACAACCAGCGCGAGAAATGGTTCCTCTCGCTGTGGTACGCGATGCTCTCTGCCGGAACTTCGTGAAGCCGGGCCTCAAGTTCGTTCAAATCCCTCGCCCGCGCTACTTCGCTGCTGTCGGGCAGACGGAACGCGAAGTCGCCGAAACCGAACTGCTCGGTGAGGAAACGCCGCAGATCGCGCAAAAGCGTGGGCGAGCGTTTCCGCAGGAACGAGTATCCCTCAGCATGCGCGCGCGCCCGGAATTCGGTTCGGCTCGTTTGCAGGACGATGGGCGCATCCGGCACTTCTTCACGAACCATGCGGGCCAATTCGAATCCGGAGTCGGGACTCAACTCGCCAGCGCGGGGAAACTCCACATCCGACACCACGCCCAGCAGATACTCGCGATACTTCATTACCTGCCGTGCCGCATCTTCGTAATTCGTCGCCAGCAGAATCTTGGGCCGAGCCCGCATTCGCACCAGCTTGTGGGCGACATTCAATCCTTCGCTGAGCAGGCGGCGGGACTGCGTGATGAGCTCGGTATAAATCGTGGGGAGAAACGAGGAGTAATAGCGAATATTGTCTTCGACCACCAGAATGACAGGTACGCCAATGGCACGAGTGTCATGGTCAACGTTGCGTTTGTCTTCAATGTACTTGACGATCGAAATCAGAATGCGGACATTGCCCTGCCACAGGAAGATCTGCTGCAAGTCGGTGACCGGGTTGCGGGCCACGAACTTCTTGATCTCGCGATAGTCGTAGGCCAGCACTACCACGGGCACGTCGAGCCCTGTCGCTTTGACCTCGCGCGCCAACTGCGCCGCGTCCATGTCCTCGACTTCGAGGTTGGTGACGATCAGATTGAATCGTGGCTGAGATCGCGTCAGCTTCAGTGCTTCCGCGCCGGATGAAACATGGATGATGCCGGGAATCTGCTGCTGCTCGAGTTCGAGAGATTCCCCGATGAGCAACTCATTCAGCCGCCCGTCCTCGCGAAGAATGAAAGAGTCGTAAAGGCTGGACACCAGCAGGATATCCTGCACCCGAAAGGGCATCAGGTTCTCAAAGCCCTCGAAGAGACGCTCGGGGTCGACGATGGGATCGGGGGTGTGGGCTGCAGTCATTTCAAGGGGCTCGAAGCCATCTGATAGCCTGCTTTTCGAGGTAGCTGTCTCCAACAGTTGTCCCGGCGATCAGAGAGATTGCGCCAATTTCAGATACTTCTGCTCCTCTTGGAATTCACCCAAGTAGTGACAGGTACGTGATAGTCCTTGGTAAATATATTTACGGGCCATCTGAGCCATCATGCAAGCGTCTGCGAAGTCCACAATCATCCGAACGATCTTGTCCTGATGAGGTAGCGAGCGAATTTGACGCATGAGTGCATTCGCTTTATCCAACCAACCAAGTTGGCAGTAACACTTGTGCTCGTTTGCAAAAATCGCCGCTTTTTCATCTGGATCGTCCGTTTCATCGGCCAGAGCGTGAAACTCAAGTGCAGCATCCTCTATGCGTCCAGCATTGTGCAACTTGTTCGCATTTTCGAAACGTGCAGAATCCATCAGCTCAATGTTCCCGGCGTTGTGAAGCCAAAAACTTGCGGGGTGGAACCCCTTCCACCCCGCATCATAGGCACGCGAGACGTTGCGAGCAACCTCGCTACGGAGACGCGGGCGAGGGGGCCCGCGCCACACGATCGCTACACCAAGCCCTGATCCAGCATGGCATTGGCGACCTTCAGGAAGCCGCCGATGTTGGCGCCGTTCACCAGATTGCCCGGCGTGCCGTATTTCTCGGCCGTTTCGAAGCAATTCTTGTGAATGGCGATCATGATTTTGTGCAGCCGGTCGTCCACTTCCTCGCGGGTCCAGCTCAGCCGTGCGCTGTTCTGGGCCATCTCGAGGCCGGAGGTCGCAACGCCGCCGGCATTCGCGGCCTTGGCCGGCCCGTAGAGAACCTTGGCTTCCAGCAACATCTTGGTTGCTTCGAGCGTGCAGGGCATGTTCGCGCCCTCGGCCACCAGCTTGCAACCGTTGTTGATGAGGTTCGCGGCGTCTTTCGCTCTGATCTCATTCTGTGTGGCGCTCGGGAACGCGCAGGCCGCCTTGATGTTCCACAGCGGATTGTGCTCCAGCTTGATGTCGGTAGGCATGAAGATCGCTTTCTTGAACTTCTCGCCGTATTCGCGGATGCGCCCCCGGCGAACGTTCTTTAGATCCATGACCCAAGCCAGTTTCTCGCGATCGATCCCATCCGGATCGTAAATGACGCCGTCGGAATCGGAGAACGTGAGCGGCTTCGCTCCCAGATCAAGCAGCTTCTCAACCGTATACTGTGAAACATTGCCGCTGCCCGAGACCAGGCAGAGCTTGCCTTCAAACGAATCCTTACGCGACTTCAGCATCTCCTCCGCGAAGTACACGCAGCCGTAGCCCGTGGCTTCGGGACGAATCAGCGAACCGCCCCAACTCAGGCCCTTGCCGGTTAGCACGCCGGTGAACTCGTTGCGCAGACGCTTGTATTGGCCAAACATGAAACCGATCTCCCGTCCGCCAACTCCAATGTCGCCCGCCGGAACGTCGGTGTCCGGGCCAATGTGCCGCGACAGCTCGGTCATGAAGCTCTGGCAGAAGCGCATGACTTCGTTGTCACTCTTGCCCTTGGGATCGAAATCCGATCCGCCTTTGCCGCCGCCCATGGGGAGCGTGGTCAGCGAGTTCTTGAACACCTGCTCAAACGCCAAGAACTTCAAAATGCCGAGGTTGACCGAGGGGTGAAAACGCAGCCCGCCTTTATAAGGACCGATGGCGCTGTTCATCTCGATGCGGAAGCCGCGGTTCACTTGAATTTCGCCGCGATCGTCAAACCAGGGCACGCGGAACATGATTACGCGCTCGGGTTCAGTGATGCGCTCAAGAATCTTCGACGATCTATATTCCGGATGCTTCTGCAGCACCAGCCTTAGAGAATCGAACACTTCCTGAACTGCCTGGTGAAATTCAGGTTCCGCCGCGTTTTTCGCTTTTACTGTAGACATCACGTCTTCAATGTAATCGCCCGGATTTTTAATCCCGGGCGGCGTCATTACACTCATAGGATTTTCCTCCAATGTGAGAAATGCTCTCAGAATTTACGATTTGCTTCTTTGAACGTGGCGCACTCATGAAACTGGCCAACGTTCTATTAAAAGCCCACGCCTTGATTTCTGCCGTGATCGTTATCACCGGCAACCGTGACAATCTTACTGCTACAAGGCACCAAAATCGCTACTTTTTGTGAACTGGCAGGACCACCTTAGGCACAGATGGCCTGCGATGAACAGAAGAGTTCTCGCTTTGCATCCACGTTCGTAGCATAGTTAGAACAGGTTTGCGAGATGTTCCATG
>Ga0210386_10001877_pt1 | contig 18330 bp, 18 predicted proteins | sample IncBWH32OmetaG_FD_160091 | JGI IMG/M metagenome (GOLD analysis project Ga0210386, IMG submission 160091) | Forest soil microbial communities from Barre Woods Harvard Forest LTER site, Petersham, Massachusetts, United States - Inc-BW-H-32-O ... | reverse complement strand
GCCATGTAAGATCATCTGTCAGATAAACCGGACAGCATGCGCATGAGCTTTGATGTGCCCGATGGATTGATGTGTGTAAGCAATGGTCGCCTGCGTTCAAAAACAAAAACAGATAGTAATTACACCCGATTTGTATGGTTTGTATCGGCGCCCATTATTAATTACGATGTAACAGTAAACATTGCCGACTATGCACACATATCAGATTATTACCTGAGCGGAAAAGATACATTGACCCTTGATTATTATGTGTTGAAATATAACGTACGAAAAGCCTTGATGCAATTTGCGCAGGTAAAAAAGATGCTGGCCTGTTATGAAAAATTCTTTGGCCCCTACCCTTTTATAAAAGATGGCTACAAACTGGTAGAAACCAATTACTGGGGAATGGAACACCAGAGCTGCGTGGCATATGGCAATAATTATAAAACAGAAAAGCCCTATGGTTTCGATTTTATAATTATACATGAAAGCGCACACGAATGGTGGGGCAACAGCCTCAGCTGCCGGGATGCTGCTGATATGTGGCTGCACGAAGCCTTTGCAACCTACGCCGAAGCTTTGTATGTAGAATGCACAAAAGGATACAGCACATCTATCGACTACCTGAAAATGCAACAGGAAAAGGTAGGCAACAAGTATCCTGTTATTGGGCCCTATTACGATGTGAACTTCCAAGGAACAGAGAATGATGATGATATGTATTACAAGGGAACGTGGATGCTGCATACCTTCCGTCACGTACTGAACAACGATTCACTGTTCTTCGCAATTCTTATCGGCTTGCAAAAACGATTTTACCATAGCAGCACCAATACAGCTGAAGTGCTTGCATATATTGATACACTGGCGGGCAAGGACTACAAACCTTTTTTCGATCAGTACCTGAACTATGCTTCCTTGCCTGTATTCAACTACAAATTCACCACCGATAAAAATGGTAAGCGAGTATTGAACTATCGCTGGATAGCTCAGGCAAAAGATTTTTCAATGCCCATCAAGGTAAAGTACCAGTCCGCGATAGTTGATAGCAACACCATAACAAACCTAACCCTTACACCTACCGCCAAATGGCAAACTATAAAACTCCCCAATATTACCGACCCTATGTTTTATGTAGATACCGATGAGTTTTATGTAGAAGTTAAAAGAGAGAAGAACCAATAATCTATTTATATATGTCAAACAAAACTATACTTTCAATTGCGAACCAATGGTTCGATGCATTTAACGAACATAACCTCGAAAACCTGCTTGCACTCTACCACGACCATGCTGAACATTACAGTCCCAAATTAAAAGCACGCAAGCCTGAAACAAAAGGTTTAATTACGGGTAAGCCTGCATTGCGCGCCTGGTGGAAGGACGCTTTTCACCGCTTACCCAGCCTTGAATACATACCGCAGAACTTCATAGCAAATGAATCTTCCGTATTTATGGAGTATGTGCGCTTTGTGGAAGGCGAAGAGAATTTGATAGTGGGTGAAGTGCTTGAAATAAAAGATGGACTTATTGTTTCATCGAGGGTTTACCACGGGTAGGCATTAAACTTATTTTTCAATTTCATTACCGTTTTCATCGTAATTTGTCGTTTCCCCTGCAATGTCATTAACGAAAACAGTTACGCTTTTCAATTTCCCATCAGGATAATACCATTTTACATTTCCATTCATTTTATTGGCTTTGTAGGGTATTTCAAACTCCAATACACCTGTTTCGTAATATCCTTTTTCAGTTCCTTCCTTTTTTAAATCGGTAAAAGATACAACCTTAGCCAGTTTTCCGTTTCCATAAAGCCATCCACTCATAAATGAATTATTGTGCGGTGAGAAACCTACAACATTATAATTACGAATTGCTTCGCTGTATAAATTATCTTTTTTAACCGCATCCTTATACTCCAGGTAAAACAACTTAAACCTTTCCGTTTTTATATACGAAAAACGGCTCCGGTTCAGTTTAAATATTTTGGCTGCTATATGTTCATTGGGGAACTTCTTTTTGTTTAAAGGGAAACCGATCAAAGGCATCCAAATAAGGCGAGTTCTGAAAAAGCCATACTTTACATAATTACTCTTCCCATCATGCCTTGATAAAATTGAATTCAGGGATCCATCATTCATAATAGCTTTGGAGGTGTGTAACGTATCTATTCCAAGTTTATAAAACATGGCCATAGCATCTTGCCAGTTTCTTTCAGGCCTAAGCTGGTACTCTTTCAGTAAGGCATGCTTGCGCCGCCCTCTTACAATTAACATTTTCCCATGCCATGCACCACTTTTATCTTTGTTAAATACAACTTTCTTTGATGATCCCTCAGGCCATGCGTAGTTTATAATTATTTGGGCAGAATCTAAATGATTATTATACCTGTAATCCATTTTTTCCACCAGGCTACTATCGGTTAACTGCCCATACACAGCCTGGATAAACGAAAAGGATAATATAAATATCAGGAGCGATTTCATTGTTCTGTAAATTTAGAAAAATTGACCTGATTAGTATATATGTCTATCAAGTCACAATAATTTATTTTTAGCATCCATGCAACTTTTGGCATGCTGGCGGCGTCTAACAAATAAACAAGCACATTATGCCTCTTTTGCTGGTAATATGGATAGTGAAACTGATACGGGCTTATTCCTATAAGTCGAAATAGTGCTTATACCTTTGCCAAGGTATTTCCCAAATAATGTTAAAAGAAAAAACTGAAAGCATTTAGATTCTTTCTCTTCATTTTGGCTTCATATTAAATACCTAGGTTTAGTTTTTGAAATTGCACTCCCCTTGCAATAAGATAAAACTCAACACGTTAATCCTCCATAATGAATACAAAAAAAGTACTCGTACTGTGTTTTATTACATTAACAGGCCTGGCATTTGCAGCAGGCCTTTATAGTTTCACAACACATAAAAAAGCAATAAGTCCATTGGTGTTTCCTAAGGGTAGCACCTATGCAAAAGAATGGAAGAAAGTTGATTCACTGGTTAACCTCGGCTTATCAAAATCGGCATTGGCGCAGGTTGAGCTTATTTACCAGAAAGCAAAGACTGACAACAATGCCACACAAATTGTAAAGTCAATTATGTTTCGCCTGAAGCTGGTGCAACAATATCAGGAAGACGATGTATTCAAATCAATATACCAGATGAACGATGAAATTAAAACTTCATCGTACCCGCTTACCCCTATCCTGCACTCTATGCTGGCCGATATATACCAGCAATATTACACCCGTAACCGATGGAGCTTTGCGCGACGCACCGAAGTAGTTAATGTGAAACTTGATGATATATCTACCTGGGATTTGAAAACCTTGTTCGACCAGATAATAAAACAGCACATGCTGGCATTGAAAGATGCCGATAGCATGAAACGCACACCTATAGATATGTATGACGACGTGCTTACATACGGAACCCCTGACGGAAGAAAACTAAGGCCAACACTATATGATTTTGTTGCCAACCGTGCCGTTGATTTCTTTATGAACGATGAGCCTGATGTTATACGACCTGCCTATAAGTTTGAATTGAACAGCCCTGACTATTTTAAGAACTACAATGAATTTGCGACAGTAAACATTTCGTATACAGGCGATTCACTAAGCACCAAGTACTATGCCATTAAAATATTGCAGGGACTCATTGCTTTTCATGCACACGACAAAGACCCTTCTGCATTGATAGATGCTGACCTGAAGCGTTTATCGTTTGTTAGGAAATATGCCATAACGGGCATTAACGATAGTTTGTATTTAAACACTTTGCTGGCGCTGGAACAAACATTTATTACATGGCCAGCATCAACCGAAGTAACGCATGATATTGCAGCACTGTACCAGGAAAAAGCTTTAAAGTACGATGGCCGCAAGTCTGAGGACAATAAATGGTTTGCGAAAAAGGCAGTAGTGGAATGCGATGCAGCACAGGCACGATTCAAAGATGCTTATGGTGCACAGCGTTGTGCCGTGCTCGAAAATGCCATTAAAGAAAAGAAAATGGGCTTTGAACTTGAAAAGGCTAATCTTATCAATACGCCATTCAGGGGTTATTTATCGTACACCAATGTTAACCACTTATATGCACGTGTTATTCCGGTTGACTTTGAAAGTTACCGACATGGAGCAGCAATTATTACCAGGACAGACAGAAAGCATTAAAAAAATACTTAAAAATAAATCCCGTAAAAAAGTGGGATATTGCCCTACCCGATGACGGAGACTACCAGACCCACTATACCGATATTAAAATACCGGAACTGCAGGCAGGTTATTATTTGGTTCTTTTAAGCGCCGATTCAGCATTCTCGTTCGAGAAGAACGGAATTGCATTTGCCGCCACATGGATAAGCAACCTGAGTTTTATAAACAGAAGAACTTCAAGCGGAGGGTATGGGTTTTATGTGCTTGACCGCGAGACCGGTAATCCTATAAAAGGAGCTACAGCCAGTATATGGAGCTCGGTATATAATTACACGTTACGCAAATACGAATACATAAAATACGATTCAAAAACATCCGACGACCAGGGGCATGTTGATTTTGCACCTCGTAAGGACTTCTCTTACTTTGATGTGGAACTCGTAAACGGAAAGGATAGATTCCGCACCGATGATAATTATACATTGTATATGTATAACAATGGTACCAGCAAGCCTGTTATGGAAACAAGCACTACCTTCTTTACCGACAGGGCCATATACAGGCCGGGCCAAACGGTTTATTTTAAAGGTATTATGATCAGTACCGATGGCGAGCATCATGAAATACTTCCCAACCATGCTACCACAGTTACCTTTTTAGATGTGAATTATCAGAGAATAGCCTCGCTTAATTTAACAACCAATGCATACGGCAGTTTTAGCGGAACCTTTACTGCTCCGCAGGGCGTATTGAATGGCGCTATGCAAATAACCGACGGGCATGGTTCCGTGCAGGTGCAGGTAGAAGACTACAAGCGCCCGAAGTTCGATGTTGTATTTGGCCCTGTAAATGGTTCGTACAGGCTTGGCGATTCAGTAAAGGTTGCAGGAACAGCCAAATCGTATTCCGGTGCGAATGTTGATGGAGCCGAGGTAAAATACCGCGTGGTGCGTAATGCAAGTTTCCCGTATTGGTATTACTACTGGTGGGGCTATTACCCTACTTCAGCCGAAATGGAAATTACTAACGGTATTGCAGCAACAAATGATACGGGAGGGTACTTCATCAACTTTAAAGCAATACCTGACCTGAGTATTTCTAAAAGCAGTTACCCTACATATACCTATACCGTGTATGCTGACGTTACTGACATAAATGGTGAAACGCATAGCTCTGAAACATACGTGTATGTTGCCTACAATGCCCTTAACCTGAATGTTGATATGCCAGATGAAGTGAACAGGGATAAGGAACAGAAATTCAATATTACAACCCTGAACACAAATGGCATTGCTGACCCGGCACAGGGAACCATGCAGGTATACCGGCTGAAACAACCCGATAAAATATATCGTTCACGCCCATGGGATAAAGCAGATAAATTCATTATGACGAAAGCTAAGTACGATGCTGCATTCCCGCATGATGAATACAATGGCGAGAATAATATGTATAAATGGGATCGTGGTGAGAAAGTGCTTGAAAAAACCTTCGATACCAAAACCGATAAAGATTTTTCTATTCCCGGTCTTGCAACATGGAAGCCCGGCACATATGTGTTAGAAGCACACACCAAAGACAAATATGGTGAAGATGTAAAGGACATAAAATACTTTACCGTTTATACAGAGAAAGAAAACACCATGCCCGATAACAGCATTGATTGGTTTACCACCATTAAAGACAAAGGAGAACCCGGAGAGAAAGCTTCATTTATTATTGGTTCGAAAGAAAGCGATGTGAAAGTACTTTACGAAATTGAAGAAGAGGGAAAAGCGGTGCGACATGAATGGCTTACCTTGAACGGTGAACAAAAAGTATTGGAGCTACCTATTACAGAACACAACCGCGGTAATTTCTTCGTACATCTGGCATTTGTAAAAGATGGCAGACAGTTCAGTCACGATGTAACTATTGAAGTTCCATACACAAATAAAGAACTTGATCTGTCCTTTGAATCATTCCGCAATAAGTTATTGCCGGGGCAAAAAGAAGAATGGAAGATAAAGATAAAAGACAAGAAGGGCGATAAGATGATGGCCGAAATGATGGCTACACTATATGATGCTTCGCTTGATGCATTCAAGCCTAATTATTGGGAATACAATTTATATACTGCGTTTTATTCACAAATGTCGTGGAGTAATTCAATTGCATTTGGCACACATAATGCAACATTGTATAACGACTACTGGAACCCTGTGGTTTATTATCCATCTATATCGTATGACCAACTGAACTGGTACGGGTATTATTTTTCATACTACTATAGGAATCGTTATGACGGATACGGTGGCGATGTATTGGAGGCTGATGTAGCAGAAGAAAAAGCATTGTCTCCCGTTGCAATAATGTACCATAAGCCTGTTGTAACAACTACATCATCTGCACCGGTGGCAGGATTTATGGCTGGAGACGGTAACTACAAAAAAGATGAAGACAAAAAAGCTGAAATAGACCAAACCACAGCAACTGGTAACAGTGCGGGAGAAGCCGGACCAAGACAAGTTGCAGCGCATGAAAGCGATGGAAGAACCGGCAAGGGTAAAGATGGCGGCGGTGACCTATCGGGTATAAGCGCCCGAACCAATTTTAACGAAACAGCATTCTTCTATCCCCAGCTTGAAACCGATTCAACCGGTAGCGTGATAATTAAGTTTACCGTGCCCGAGGCATTAACCAAATGGAAAATGATGGGGCTTGCACATACCAAAGACCTTAAGATCGGGCAAATAACCAATACGCTGGTTACACAAAAAGAACTGATGGTGGTGCCGAATGCTCCACGTTTCTTTAGGGAGAATGACAAAATAGAATTCACTTCAAAGGTTACGAACTTGTCTGATAAAGACCTGGCCGGTGATGCGCAGTTATTATTGTATGATGCTATTACCATGAAGCCGATAAACATATTGGTACAGACAAAGAATATTGATGATAAAGGAGTGCGACCGTTCTCGGTAAAAAAAGGCTTGAGCACTAACCTTACATGGGACCTTATTATACCCGAAGGTATTGGCGCCATTACCTATAAAGTAGTAGCTAAGGCCGATAACTATAGCGATGGAGAAGAAATGGCCATACCCGTGCTTACCAACCGTATGCTGGTTACCGAATCAATGCCATTGCCTATACGTGGCAACCAAACCAAAACATTCAGGTTCGATAAACTGATAAGCCAGAACGGAGGCTCCACTACCCTACGCAACCACAAACTAACGCTTGAGTTTACATCGAACCCGGCATGGTATGCAGTGCAGGCATTGCCCTATATTATGGAATACCCCTATGAGTGCGCGGAACAAACATTCGATCGTTTTTATGCCAATAGCATTGCCTCGAACATTGCTAACTCATCACCGAAAATAAAAGCCGTGTTTGATAGTTGGAAGAACTCAACACCTGATGCATTGCTTTCAAACCTTGAAAAGAACCAAGACCTGAAATCGCTTATGCTGGAAGAAACCCCATGGGTGCTCGATGCAAAAGATGAAACCGAACGCAAGCACCGTGTGGCAATATTGTTCGACCTTAACCACATGGCCAATGAATTAGGCAAGGCAATGGCTAAGCTTGAAAAAATGCAGACATCAAACGGTGGTTGGCCTTGGTTTGAAGGTATGCCCGACGACAGGTACATTACCCAATACATTATTACCGGTATGGGGCATCTCGATCATTTGGGTGTTAAAAATGTACGCAGCGACGGTAAAGTATGGAATATGGTATACAAGGGAACAAGATACCTTGATGACCGCATTCGTGAAGACTATGAAGAGATATTGAAATACGACCACCCGGAGTTGGATCATTTGGGTTATGAAGAGATACAGTATTTATATGCACGCAGTTACTTCAAGGATATCCCGATTGCATCGCGCGATCAAAAAGCATTCGACTATTTTAAAGGGCAGGAACAACAATACTGGATGAATAAAGGCCGCTATATGCAAGGTATGATAGCGCTTGCATTGAACAGGTATGATGATAAGGCAACTCCGGCCAAGATCATGAAATCGCTAAAAGAAAATTCATTGAGCAGCGAAGAAATGGGCATGTACTGGAAGGAGAACTACGATGGTTTTTATTGGTGGGAAGCGCCAATTGAATCGCAGGCATTGCTTATTGAAGCCTTCGATGAAGTGTCGCACGATGAGCAATCGGTGGATGATCTGAAAGTATGGTTGCTGAAAAGCAAACAAACCCAAAACTGGCATACAACCAAGGCAACTACCGAAGCCTGTTACGCACTTTTATTGCGTGGCACCGATTGGCTAGCAACCGACTCGCAGGTTGAAATAACATTAGGCGACACAAAAATTGATCCTAAGAAAATGCCTGATGTAAAACAGGAAGCGGGAACAGGTTACTTTAAAACATCGTGGAGCGGTGGCGATATAAAACCGGAGATGGGCAACGTAACCGTGGTGAAGAAAGACCAGAGTGTAAGCTGGGGCGCATTATATTGGCAGTATTTTGAACAACTGGATAAAATTACGAACAGCAAAACACCATTGCAGTTGACCAAAAAACTTTCGGTTGAACGAAACACCGCGAGCGGACCTGTACTCGAAATTATTGACTCAACCACCAAGTTGAAAGTGGGCGACAAAATAATTGTGCGTATTGAATTACGTGTGGACCGCGATATGCAATATGTGCAAATGAAAGACATGCGTGCATCGGGCTTTGAACCAATCAATGTAATATCGTCATACAAATGGCAGGATGGCTTGGGCTATTATGAAAGCACCAGAGATGCAGCTACCAATTTCTTTATATCGTACCTGAGCAAGGGCACTTACGTGTTTGAATATCCGTTGCGTGTTACCCATAATGGTAATTTCTCAAATGGTATTACAAGCATACAGTGTATGTACGCACCTGAATTTACAAGCAATTCAGAAGGTATACGGGTAAAGGTGGGTAATTAGCGGTTGCTTTACTTATGCAAGCAATTGCCGAAAGGGAAATAAAATAATGTACACGATGCAACCATTTATATATCTAAAACCGTCTTAGGTATAGAAACAATAAACATCTAATATAATAGTACATGAAAACAATTACCGAACTGGTTGGCCTGTATGATGATTTTTTCAAGAAACTCAGTAAGAAATTAAACACCGACCCTAACGATCCCATTGTAAGAGCTGAAGAATTTGAAACACCCACGGATGCTGAAATTGATGAACTTGCTAAAAAACTAAATGTATTTGTTCCTGAAGATGTACGCCAGTTCTGGAAATCGTTGAAAACTGTATACACTGCGGCAATGTTCGACGATGGTGAATGGGAAGCCGGTTGGGATTTCATTCCCGTAAATCTGGTGCTAAGAGAAACACCCCGTTTACAGGAACTTGCAAACAATTATGAAGATAGTGACCCGATAAAGAAAATACATAAAACAGGGGTTCAGTTAACGTACGAAGAGCCTGTTCTTTTATTTGACGGAGATGCGAAAACAAAAAAAGGTGTTGTACATTTTATGCTATGGGATGGCAGCCCCCTACCCGATGCCATTGCACCCGATTTCAGCACCTTTTTTGAACACTGGCTGGCAGCAGGTTGTTTTAAGGTCAGGGATTTTGATGCTTACCATAAAGTTGTAAAAAGCATTATACCCATTAAAATAGCTACGGCAGATAATCTATGGCTCAGGTATTTCAACAAACAATACCATAGCAAACCTGCAGAGGCTCCGGCAGAGATATGTATAGCCCCTGATGAAGCCTATGCAATGGGGAGCGAAGGAATAAAACTATGGAGAGCAGGCAAACAAAAAGAGGCCATAATCAATTTTGAGAAAGCAATTGAAGCAGCCCGCAACGTAAAAGATGTGGGCCTTATGTCAGGTACCATACGCAACTATGCCTTGCTGACCACAGAAGCCGGCCGTAAAGATGAAGGTATTCAATTAATGAAAGACTACCTCAGTAAATACGACCCTAACATGCACCCTGATGGGCGTGCCTTTACCCTATTAGGCCAATTACTTTATGAAGATGGTCAATTGGAAGAAGGGCTTGCCATGTGCCAGCGTGGCCTTGAAATACTTCCGCAAAATGCACTAGGTTATTATACCCGCGCTTGCGCGTATATAAGACTAAAAAAATACAATGAAACAATTGCTGATATTGCACAAGCCATAAAACTCAAGCCTGAATTAAAAGAAGATATCAGTAATGATGGCGACTTTGCTCCGCTTAAGGGCATGCCTGAATTCGATAAGGCATTGGCTGCAAACTAAGGTATTTATTTGTTCCCCTGAGAGCATACTGATTTTATTCATATTTCAGAATGCTTTAAATCACAGATTAATAAAAAGGGCGTATTTACCTTTGTTGTACAATATAAAACAATACCAGTATGAAAACGCCAAAGAAACTCCCTCCGCTAACCATTGTGTATGGTTTACCACACAGCATACTTACCTATGTAAAAAAGCATTTCCCTGAAGGTACCATAGTAGATATGGAAGAAGATAAGACCAAAACAGATGATTTAAAATATTTTGATGTAGATGTGGTTGAAGGTGACAACACCTTTCACCTGAGGTTCGATAAAAAAGGGAAATATGTGCATGACGAAATGGAGGCCGGAACCCATGATGATGAAACATCGGTAGGTGATAATGATACAAGAGAACCCTCAGCTACAGATGAGTTAATTGCAGAGTTTTAAGCCTGTAAACCTATTTTATTAGTTGATTTCATACATATCCGGTAGCCCTTACCGGTATGGGCTCAATTTTTTTGAACCCCGTGCAACCTTTTTTTTATTTGCTGCGTCTTAGTATTTGAAAGCGATATTGAAAACCAAAGGAATTTTATTGCCTAAAGGCAATTTTACCTGCGGAAGCTGCAATGATTGAAAAGCACTTTACTATCGATCGGGGGGTTAATACGTAAGGGCACGTTTACCAATCCATTGCAGTTTCCCAAGGTAATACCTATACTTATTACCAAAACGTTGGGCGAAGGCTGCACCTTCGACCTTTATTACTTTAACGTAGCTACGGAATCAAAAAGCGAAGGCACAGCCTTCGCTTAACGGGGGTAAATTATTTTGCGTGTACTTGCATATATTATGCTAAAAGCTCGTCTTCATCCTCTACCCACTTGGTCCAGAATGGAATACTCCTGGGTTGCTCTACTGTCTTAATAGAGGCAGGTAACAAGAACTTAAACTCATTAGCAAAGTAAGAAGCTAAGTCGTAACCGTAATAAATAATATCCATCTGATACACTGAAAATATTGGATTACCCGCTTGACTTGGAGTTTCAGGAATATATCTGTGGTTATAAATTGGAATTAACTTCACAAGAGAGTTGAAATACGAATGTGCAATTTCGACACAACTATCCAACGACGAAGGTTTATCGCCCCAACTCTTCAACCATAAATCATTGCTGCGAATATCAAACTCCATGCCTTCCCAAGGTCATTCAAGCCTACTTTTTATTTTATCAGCCTCTTGTTGAGAGTCTAGCCCCCTTCGCCAATTAATGAATCCTTCAGAAACAGGAAGACCAGACTGCAAAAACAAGTTTAAGTCAGGTGGAAAAATAAACCCAAAGGCCTTTTGTATCTTTTCAATTTCTTCACTGCTCAGCCCACTCTCGAAAACAATTGAATGTTGAGTAAGAAGGTCTATTATTTGTTTGGCCTCAGCTATTGTCATAGTTTGTTCACTCATTCACTATTTATCCTAATATCTTTTCAATTTCTTCGCTCGCTTGTTTCGTAGCTATTTCTAATTCATTATTGAATTCATAGCCTATTACTTCTGTACATAAGTGCACCATAAAAGTGTACACTTCTTTATTTGCTTTATACGCCTGAATAATTCCAGGTATATAAGAGGTATATTCAATTTCTGCAATTGAAGGCGGTACTCCGATAGGGTTCCACTTCGATAAAACTTTATTTATGCCTATTTCAATAGTATTCATTTTACCAAAGCTATATTCCCCTTAAGGAATCGTAAAATTTATCTGCGTGGTAGCCGATGCAGTTCCTTTAGGTGACAAAGTAAAAGTGGTATTGGTAGTACTCACATAATCGCCGCTATCCATAGTGCCATCACTGTTTGCATCGTACACTGCATATAAATAATAGGTACCGGGGTGCATATAGTTAAACACATAGCTTTTGCTGGATGCCGACAGAATAACATAGCGTGAACGGTATATAAGATTTGCCATATTCACACCTGTGCCTGAGATCAATGGCTGCGTGGTAACAATAAGAAACACATGGTTACTACTGTTTAAGGTATATGATGAACTAACCGTGTATGAAAGTGTTGATTGCCCCAGGTAAGGCTGCTGGCTTTCGGTATAGGGATCACCGGCAGGGTCGCCGCTATTGGCATAGTACACCGCCTCGGCTGCTGTAGCAAATGTGGTACTGAAATCTTCGAAGCCTGATTTTTGTGGAAAACTGCAAGCTGTTTTTGCATTCTGGCATGAGGTAGTGTCCTGCAATTTAGCCGACCAACTCATGTGTATGGTGGCAGTGCTTTGGGTATTTTGCTTATTGGTATAGGCAGTCAGGTAAAGGCTGTCATTGCGGAATAACACATCTACTATATCGCGTTTTTTACCTTGCACAAAGTCAGAGAATTGGTAATACGATTGGGTACCAGTTTCAGAAACACTGTCGCATGCCATATAGGCAACGCGTTGCAGTCCGGTAAACGTACCGCCATTGCGAAAAGCCAATTTAAACTGCGAATTATTATAGCATATAAAGAACGACATGAATATGCTGTTCAATGTATCCAGTTCATTTTTAGCCGATACCTGCCAGCCACTTATGGGCCTGAAGTCTACTATCCATTGTGGGTAACTACCCAGTGGCGTGGTTGATGTTACCGGCCCATTCCATATACCGCATATTTTCGATAACAGGTTATAACCCAATACAGGGGTGCTTGCCGTTAGCGTAGGAGTTGTGGTAGGTGTTGCAGGAGTGGTATTCGTATTTTTATGTGCACAGGCAACCAATAAAATTGTGCCGGTATTATAAGTAGTGGGGTGCTTAAGGGTTTAATTCTTTTTGTTAGTTATAGAAAACAAAATTTACTAAGAAAACCCCAAACGTTGGACGAAGGTTGTACCTTCGACCTAATATTGTTTTAATGTAGCTGAAGCTAAGGCAATCAATAAGCGAAGGCAAAGCCTTTGCTTAACAGGGAGATTGGATTCCTCACTACGTTCGGAATGACATCTATTGGTTTTACAAGGGAGGGGTAAGAGGGGCGGCTTCGCCGCCCCTCTTACCCCTCTTCACATCCATAAGGCTTAACTCCCGTCATTCCGAACGCAGTGAGGAATCTCATACAGAAATAGAATGCACGTGTAAACAAAAGCCCGATTTTAAACGTTCATTACTTTTATCGTAGTTTAAAAATTATTCTTAGTTTTGCGGCACAAAAAACACGCATTATGGAAGTTGAAAACAGAGACAAGAAATTAGGCATGGATAATATCATTATCACCTTAGTGGCATTAGGTATTCTTGCTTACGCTTTGTGGATCACCGTTAACTCGCATTGAGTTAACAAAAGTATCTGTTCAGGTTTGGTATAGGTTTTACTTATACTGTGCTACCTCTTCTACACTCTTTTTATATTCCGCTTTTATTTCGGCTATAATTTCCTCGCAGGTAAGTATGTTGTCTATCAGTTCAACCGATTTACCTGCACACCAAAGGCGCTGGTAGTTATTAGGCAATACCGATTTCTCCAGCCGTTTCATACCCTGCACCTGTATAAGCATTTTAAACCACTTTTTGGTGCGCTTGTTATTGCTCATAAATTTCTCGAACCACGATTGGGTGTAGCCCATCTTCTTGGCCTCGGCCGTATCTATAATAGTGCAAGGCGTACCCGATAATTTGGTGGTCATTACAATATCATCCATACCGGTCTTAACAATTGCATTCTTGTATGCATCGTTCACCATACATTCCTTGCTGGCAATAAACCGTGTACCTATCGAAGCACCATCGGCACCTAACACACGTATAGAAAGTAGACCATGTCCGCCAACTATACCACCGGCTGCAATAACATACTTATCAGGGAAATTTTCCTTTAAAGCCGGTACTAATACCTGCAAAGGGTTTGGCCCCGCATGCCCGCCTGCACCCTGCCCTACGGCTATAAAACCATCGCAATCGCAGTCGAACGCTTTTTGTGCATGGGTAATATTGGTAACATCGCAAAACACTTTTGCACCGTAGCTTCGCGCAGCGGCAATAACTTCCTTGGGGCTACCTAAGGACGTTATGTAAAAAGGAACCTTTTTATCGACGCATATTTTCAAATGCTTCTCATATAAAGGGTTCGATTTTTGTGTAATAAGGTTTATGCCATAATTGCCCTTAGGGTATTGTGCATGGCCGGCGTTTAGGGTATCGAGCAAGGCAGCCAGCTCACCCTCTTTACGGTAGTTAAGCGAGGGAAATGTCGCCATAACACCGCTCTTCATCCCTGCCATTATCATATCGTAATTGCTTACCAGGAACATAGGCGCCATAATAACAGGGAACTCTATTCCTAAAAACTCGGTTAAGGGCTTATTGCTTTGCATATTATATGGCCGTAAATATTTTAAACTAATTTAGCCCCGAAGATAAATAAACCTATTGTACCATGCATAAACTCGCCGCACTTATAGAAAAAGCCAAAACATCAGCCTTTTACATGTGGCTGCTGAATAAAATATTGTTGCGCACCGTGCCATTCAACAAACCACATGGCTTAACGGTAACTGCCATTGGCGATGAAGATATTACCATTGTTGCCCCGTACAAGCGCTCGAACATGAACCATATTAAAGGTATACATGCCTGCCTGCTGGCAACCCTTTGCGAATATGCCTGCGGATTGAGCCTTACCCTGCGCCTGCCTGCCAACGAATACCGCATAATACTTAAATCGATACACATGACCTACCATTACCAGGCTAAAATGGCTGTATTTGCAAAGTTTAAGCTGAGTAAAGAGATGGTGGAACAGACCATATTGACTCCTTTAAAGACGGAGCCTGCTGTTTTCGGTGAGTATACGGTCGATCTGTATGATACTGCCAATAACCATATCTGCACGGGGCTTATCAACTGGCAGGTTAAGGCCTGGAAGGATGCAAAGATGAAGGTGTAATCCTTTAAATACTTGGGCGTTCCGGCAAAGCCGTCGGGCTTTACGTTACAACTCCTCGCCTCCTATGGTCGGCTGTGGGGTTTCCACTGCAATCCCAAACGCGAAATACAGAAATAGGCAAAAAGTGGGCGCGGGTTAGCCACAAATGATGCGAGTGTAGGAAACTCAGGCAAGCAGGGAGCAAGAGCCGCCCCAAATTCAATTACGAATTACGATATTGGGTAAGATTGCTTCGTACCTCGCAATTGTAGAAGTCAACTAATTCGGTAACGGATTTATCTATTCAATAGGTTTTTTATTATGTATACCTTGGTGAGGTCTTTCATGGTTGTAGTAATATAAGTATTGTAATAATTCATCTTTAAGTTCTTGTAAAGAATCAAAGTGAGTTTCACGGATCAGGTCATCTTCTAATGTCCTCCAAAATCGCTCTACCTTTCCATTGGTTTGAGGCCTGTAGGGTTTAGTATACCGATGTATAATGCCAAGCTCAATAAGCATTCGTTCAAAAGGATGTTTGTCTTTCTGTTTACTTATACGAGGACCGAACTCAGGGCCATTATCAGATAGGATTTCTTCAAACTTGATCTGATACTGGTCATTTAACATATTCAGGCATTTGAGAGCAGCAAACATGACTGTTAAGGAACTGATATCTTCCACTACTTCAGCCCATGCCAAACGGCTATAGTCATCTATAATGCATATCAGGTATAGTTTGTTACTCTGTGCTTTAATAATGCTCTTACTTAGATGATGAGCATCAATATGCCCTAGTTGCCCTATTCGTTCTTTTATTATTTTTCTCTTATTCTCTTTCATTACCGGTTGTAGCCTGTTAATGTTATTGCGCTTACATATATTATATACCGTTGAGGGTGAAGGTGTAAATTTATGTAAGCTTGGTTTAAGTATGTTAACAATCTCGTATTTGTTATTCCCTTTTTGCCGTAGTTCAATGACTTTATTTTCGATAAAAGGTACTGTTCTTCGAGCTTTATATCATGGACCTCTCTTTTGGGGTAATAAGTCCAAGGGCTGCCCGCTTTGCTTATAGCGGTTATAATACTTTAAGAAGCTTTTGGCACAGGTATCATTCGCTTTATAAAACTCTTGGGCCTGTTTGTATAAGGGATGTACCTTTTGCTTTACCAATTCATACTCTTTTATGAGAAATTGGTACTTCTCCAGGTAATTCCTCTGGAGGGTCATGTCTTGGGTGTTTATTCTCATCGTATCAAATTTAGCTCTTAGCTAAATCTGTTACCGAATTAAGTAACCTTTACAGCAATGACGAAAACCTATTCAGGAAAAGGAAACAACATAATTATAAAAAAACTACTTTTATAACATGATACGAAGCATAAACGTAACACGCTACATACAACCATTGCGCGAAGGCGGTTCATTGCCAGCACTAGCCGAAGGCGACGACGATTTCAAGTACGTGGTGAAATTCAAGGGTAATGGCCATGGTGTAAAAGCTCTTATAGCAGAATTAATTGGCGGAGAAATTGCACGTACACTTGGATTAAAAGTGCCGGAACTTGTTTTTGCTAACCTCGACGAAGCCTTTGGCCGCACCGAAGCCGACGAAGAGATACAGGACCTGTTGCAAAAAAGCAAGGGCATGAATTTAGCCATGCACTTTTTATCGGGCGCTATTACATTCGACCCAGTTGTTACTAACATAGATGGCAAACTGGCTTCGCAGATTGTTTGGCTCGATGCATTCATTACTAACATAGACCGCACTATTAAAAACACCAATATGCTTATGTGGAACAAAGAGCTTTGGCTGATAGACCACGGAGCGGCTTTGTATTTTCAGCACTCATGGACCACATGGGAGAAGCATGTTAAAAGTCCTTTTGACTTAATTAAGGACCATGTGTTATTGAATAAGGCAAATGCTATTACAGAAACAGATACTGAATTCAGAAAGATACTTACCGAGGACAAGATAAAAGCAATTGTAGCTATGGTGCCAGATGAGTGGCTAAATTGGGAGGGCCTCAGAGACTCTCCGGAAGTATTAAGAGATGTATACCTTAACTTTTTACTTACCCGCTTAGCCCATTCTGATATATTTACCAAACACGCCGAAGATGCAAGAAAAGCACTTATATGAGTATTCGATAATACGAGTATTGCCTGTGTTGGAACGGGAAGAATTCATTAACGTGGGTATTATATTGTTTTGCAAAAAAGCCAAATACATAAAAGTACTTTTCACCATTGATGAGAAAAAACTGGGTGTATTTTGCAAAGACCTTGATATAGAACAGGTACGCCTGAACCTGCACTCGTTTGAAAAAATAGCGCATGGCGATAAATCGGGCGGGCCTATTGCCGAACTTGATATACCTGAGCGCTTTCGCTGGCTGACTGCTGTGCGTAGCTCATCTATACAAATGACAAGGCCCCACCCCGGCCTGTGCACTGACTTAGATAAAACAGCTGAGAGGTTATTTGGGGAATTGGTATTATAAATTAAAACAACAATAACATGAAAAACACAATCATCATTTTACTTATTGCTATTTTAGCCATAAGTTGGAACAATTCAACAAAAACAAACATGAGCGACACTACACCAAAAGTAACCGGAGTTGGAGGAATATTTTTTAAGTGCAAGGATCCTAAAGCAGTAAAGGAATGGTATGGCAAAAACCTTGGGCTTGCAATTAACGACTATGGCTCAACCTTTGAGGGTAAGGATGCTAATCATCCTGAAATAAAAACCTACCTGCAATGGACTCCCTTTAAGGAAACCAGCAAAGATTTCGACAAAGAACTTATGGTTAACTACCGTGTGCAGAATCTGGAAGCGCTGGTGGAGAACCTGAAAAAGAACGGTGTGACAATTGTAGATACCATTGCGAAATACGACTACGGTAGTTTTGTACATATCCTTGATAACGAAGGGAACAAGGTTGAACTTTGGGAGCCTAATAACAGCCATGCGTTTGGCTTAGGGGAAACTACTAAGTAGGTTACTTAAGGAATACG
>Ga0210386_10001876_pt1 | contig 18334 bp, 19 predicted proteins | sample IncBWH32OmetaG_FD_160091 | JGI IMG/M metagenome (GOLD analysis project Ga0210386, IMG submission 160091) | Forest soil microbial communities from Barre Woods Harvard Forest LTER site, Petersham, Massachusetts, United States - Inc-BW-H-32-O ... | reverse complement strand
TGAAAGCGGCAGTCACGAAAGGTGCGACAAGCAAACGCCCCTGAGGCGATGCGGGCGACGTTCGCCAAGCCTCGGAGCTATAGACCGAACTTACGACTCTGCAGCCTGGCAGAATCAGCCTTGACCTGCGGCGTAGAGGTTTGAAGATCTCAGAAATGTATTCATTAAAATGAGCCACTTTTCATCCCGGTTGTGATGGGTTAGTCGCGGTCTGACCACGTGGCAGCGCGCCTTGGCTGAGAACCGGGAAGCCCCTGGTAAACGAGGCAGTCGACCAAGATCCACTCTCACCACCAGGGGCTTCCATGCTGTTTACCGTGCCGCGCTGTCGTTGTCGTCCCGGACCCTCACCTTTGTGTCCGGGATCATCCGCCGGCACCGGGTCTTGATCGGCTCGCTGTGGCGGAAGCTGAACCCCGGGCAGCAGGCCCTCCTGGTCCTGGTCTACCTGGTCCTGGTCTACCTGCATCAAGGCGAGACGTTCGCCGAGCTCGCGGCGGTGTTTGAGGTAGGGATCTCCACGGCCTGGCGGTACGTGGGCGAGACCGTCGCCCTGCTCGCGGGCCGGGCGCCGAAGCTGCGCGAGGCGGTCCGGGACGCGAAGAAGGCCGGGTACGCGCACGTGGTCGGGACCCTGATCCCCATCGACCGGGTCGCCGCGGACCGGCAGTTCTACTCCGGCAAGCACCGCAGGCAGGAGATGAACCTGCAGGTCATCGCCGGCCCTGACGGTGATGTCGGGTGGGTGTCCGGGGCGCTGCCCGGTTCGGTGCACGATAGAAAGCGGATTGGATCTGGGGCGTGCTGGCCGAGCTGGAGGCGGCGGGCCTGGTCACGCTGGCCGACAAGGGCTACCAGGGCAGTGCGTACGCGAAGATCCCGTACAAGGGGCGGAACAAGCCGCAGTCACAGAAGGACGCCAATAATGCGCACGCGAGACCCCGCTCACCCCCGGAGAAAGAGCGAACGCCCAGCTCAAGACCCGCCGGATCCTCCGCAAGCTGCGATGCTGCCCGTGGCGCGCCGGGCAGCTCGCCAAGGCCATCCACGTTTTGCAGGTCCGCGACGCAAATGCGGGATGAAAATGGCTCACTGATACAGAGTCATGCGGGTTCGCTGTCGTGGCGTCGACCCTGCGGCTCCTATCCTGGCCTCTCGATGCTCGATAGGCTGCGCACATGCGCCAGCCGCACCTTCTGCTTACTATTGGGCTTGCGCTGTGCGCCGTTGCTGCTCTCGTCGGGCACTTGTCCTCCTGCACCGCTCCCATACCGCCGGTGTCGACGCCGAGGCGGGCGAGTGGCTGCTCACGGTTGCCGCGGCCCTCGTGCTGACCGGCGCCTTCAGCATGGTCGTAAAACAGATCGATCAGCGCCGCAGCGAGCGGCAAGCCTGGCACGACATCCTCAACGACCTCGTCGCCGCAAACCAAAAACTCATACTGGCCCCGGGTCCGGGCTGCAGGCGCACCGGTCCGCCAAGACGTACCAGGAGCAGCTTGCTGAGGTCATGGCTGCGCGCCTGGAGGTGCACCGGATCGGCGCGCTCGACATCGTGAACAGCGATCGTTCCTTGTCAGGTCAGATCACCGCGATTCGCAAGTACCTGGGCGCTCTGGGCAGGAGTACGCGGAAGGGTATCTGGATGTGGCACGGCAGCAGCATCTCGATGAGGTGTGGCTCACCAGCCAGATGGACGCCGTCAACGACAGTAGCGGCGCACCGGAGTTGCCCGACAGGCTGGCCGGCCCGACTAGGGCGTGGCTCGTGCTGAACGATGCATCACAGTTCCCGCGGCTCGCGGCGCTGCTGGATGAAGTGGCATTCCCGATCGACACTTTCCGCACCAATTACAAGTTGGCGAAGGAGTGTCTGGAGATGCATGCCGGTTTCGGCGACCCTCCCGTAGACTCCCAGCAATTTCGGGCGGACAAGCTGGCCGAACGTGCGAGGACGTTCGCCGGCTCGCACAAGGAACGTCTGGGTGACCTTCGAGAGCAGGTTGGATATTGGGCTGACCGGCTCGACGACGCCCACAAAGCCAGCGACCCCCACGCGATCCGGGTAGCGACAGCCGAGCTGGGCAAGAAGACGGCAGAGGCGGTCGATAGGGTCTATCCCGGACGCCAGTCCGGCAGAGCCGCAGCAAACGGGCCTGCCGCAGCGACGGCCGAAATCGAGGCACTCCCGGCCACGCCCGCGCCGACCCCGCGGCCCGGGGGCACCGATGTGTAAGCGAGGACGTGCAGCCGGGCCCTGGGGCATCTGAGATGAGACATCACTGGCTCTCAGGTGTAGGCGTTCGAGAATCTCAACGCTGTCTTCGCCGCCTCTGCGTGTTTCATAGGCGGAGTGCCTGGTCATGTTATGAGTAAGGAGGGGAAGGTCCGTCTGCGATGGGTGGGTCGGCGAGGGCACGACATCGGTGCCTCTGTGTCAGGAGTAAACTAAGGTGATCCCCCGTGTCCTAATAATCGATGATGAACAGGAATGGCGAGAGGCGTTTGAAGAAGTCTTTATTAGTACCGGCTGGGACGCGGACTCAGCAGCAGATATAGGCAGCGCCAAGGAGTTGCTGAAGGCCAATACCTACAAGTTGATAGTCCTTGATATCTTCCTCAATCCGACCCAAGTTCCTCTCAGCTACGAGAGTTTTCTCACGTTTGTCATGCAAGCGTATCCGAACGTAATAGTCGCAGCTGTAACCGGCAAACCATTGGCTCCGGACGAGGCGTTTGCGCTAAGTCGGCTGGGAGTCTCGGATTTCATTTACAAGCCACGGGCACATCTCGATGATATGCGTCGCCTGGCGTATAGGATTCTCGGACCGGGCGAGATGGGAACGACTTCGATTGGGCAGACAGAGAATCTCAGCTTGCCCGTTCACAGGACCATCGTCGCTGTCGACGTTGAAGGGTTCGGGAATAGGCGTCGCACCAACCGGAATCAGGTAGCCATCCGCGGCGGGCTGTACCGAGCGATGCGCATGTCATTCGACCAGGCGGGAATCCCCTGGTCAGATCGCGATCACGAGGACCGCGGCGACGGGATGCTGATCCTGGTTGGCTCTGAAGCACCCAAGAGTCTCTTCGTGGAATCGCTGCCGTCTGCGCTAGCTGGTGCGCTGCGCGTTCATAACAGCGCGCACCCAGAGCTGGAGCGGATCCGGTTGCGGATGGCGCTGCACGCCGGCGAGGTCAACTTTGACGAGCATGGGGTCACCGCCGCATCGATCAACTTGACGTTCCGTCTTCTTGAGTCTGACCCGGTCAAGGAGGCGCTGGCCGAGTCTTCGAGTGTGCTGGCTGTCATTACCTCGTCATGGTTCTTTGACGAAGTGGTACGGCACAGCACGGCCGATGCCGGGTACCGCCGCGTCCCGGTGGCTGTTAAAGAGACCACCACGACTGGGTGGATCTGCCTTTCATATTAAACGGATCGGCCTGGCTCCGGCACAGTCGCTTTTGCCGAATGCTGACACGGAAAAAGCATCCCAAATATTTAACGGATTTTTGGGGACAACCAGCTGCGAGGGCGACAAGGATACCGGCACGTCACTTACAGCTTCTCATCTCGCGCTGCCTAACGGGAAGGGACCGACGCGACTAGGCTTGAGCAAAACTCGAACGCGGCGTACCACTTAGGACAAAGACCGCTCCGCACACCCCGTGCGCCGAGAACTCGTTCAGGGTAACGCCAACGTCGTACATCTCCAGAAGGCGCCGTCTTGACTTGGCTGGTTCTATATCCGATTCGGCCCGCGCCGCGTCGGCGAAACAGATGACTACGGCGGCACCGATCGACCGGCTCCAATAGGCTCCATGCATTACTCCTGTAGCTATGTCCTTTGTCACGGCGGCACCTGGCCTCGCCGGGACCAGCGGCAGGAATCCTGAGACCAGCCGGTCAAGAAACTCACGCAGGCCCTGTGCTCCTTCCTGGACGCTGGTCCCTTCCATCATCTGATCTTCCCACATCCAGGACTCAAGGTCGCCCTTCAGAGCAGTGTAAGCAGGCACTGTGTGCAGAGAACTTCTTTCCTCGAAAGCCTCCAGTCCCGTCTTCAGCGCTTCCTCGATATCGCCTGGGCTTATTTCTCCCTTACCCACGATGTTATGGACATGGTAGCGCATAATGGATTCCCGGGTGATCGGCAGAACATCTGCGCCACTCCGGCCAGTGACCACTATAATACTGGTCTCATCCTTGATCGACCTGATCTTATCCATGACCCGGAGTCCGTCGATATTACGATTATCAGCCACGTCCAGGCCGATATCGATGAACGCCACAGCGAATTGTATTTCATCGACGAGCGCAGCGGCCTGAGCGAGATCCTCAGCGATTTTCACTGTACGCACGCCTTCCCGCTTGGCGACGCCGATGTAGATATCGCACCATTCGGGCTCATCTTCAACTATAAGGAGATTCCTTGGTACCATCAACTGAACACACCTCCCGACGTTCCTCTAACGGTTGTGCATCCGAACCTCTGCCGCTGGCCGCTCGAATGGTATCTTGACAGTAAAGGTGGAGCCTACGCCAGTAGTACTAGTCGCCACGATTTCACCGCTGGCTCGCCGGACGAAATTACGGATCCACCACAGGCCCAGGCCCAGGCCTCTGCCCTTTGTACTGATATGTTTGGTCGTGAAATTGAGATCAAATATCCTTGGCAGGATGTCATCCGGTATCCCCGTGCCGGTATCCCGCACGATTAGCTGAACGTAGCCGATCGACAGTTCCTCCTGGACAACGGAGGATGTCGACACACACAGCGACCCTCCATTGGGCATTGCATCAATCGCGTTTTGCAGAAGATTCTGTATGACCACATCGAAGCAATAGAGCGGCAGCAGCGGGAGATCTGGGCAGAGGTCAAGTTGGATACTTACGCTCTCTGGTACCTGGATCTTCCCCAGCGCCGTGTGCACTGCGGCGTTCACGTCCACGGTACTGGATCGCTGGCTCAGCAGCTGGGTGACTTCCTCAGGCAGCTGAAGGGTCCGTTCCGCAAGATTCCGTAGTCTTCCCAGTGATTCCGCTAGGAATTCGTCCCTTGGCAGCCTGCCTTCTTCCTGGAGGTCCTGCAGCTCCATGATCCGGAGCCGCATCGCGCCGACCGTGTTATTCATGCGGTGGACCATGTTGCTCGTCTGGTCACCGACAGCAATGAGCAGATCACTGGCGTTCCGGAAGTCCATCGCATCTGTCACGTCAGACCGTAGCTTGGCGAAGGCGAGGAGCACCCTCACCTTCTCAGCGAAACTTTCCAGGATCACCTGCGAGAATCCCTGGAACGCATCGAATTCCTCGCTCTCGACGTTAATCACCCCGATGGCAATATCATCCGGATCGAGCAAGATCGGGACTGCTATTTCACTTTGAATCGATGAGCCGAACAGCCGCCGGTACTCACGCTCAGTGCTAACGTCCTCCAAGACGATCGTTTTCCGCTCCCGGACGGCGCGCCCGCATATTGACTCGTCTATCCCCAAGACCAGCCCGACATCGGATGGCCTTGTGCTGGCCACGATCTCTAGGTCTTTGTCCCGCCGGAAGCAGATCATTGCCTCGCTGAGCTCTATGTGCTCTAGGTCGCGCAGTGCCTGCATCACCCGCTGCAGCGCAGCCTGGATCATGTACGGCGACTCCGCCGTGGTGAAGATGAGTTGGTCAACGTCGGCGAACAGGGCGTTCCGGTCGAAGAGCTGGGCCCGCTGGAGTGCGATCGCGACCTGCGCAGCTATTGCCGCCAGGATATTCTCGTGCACCGATGTAAAGGCATCGGCCCTAGTGCTTTCCGCGTTGAGCACGCCGACCATGGTCTCATGCACTTTGATCGGTACTGCGAGGAGGCTCCGCATCGCCTTGCCGGTATATCCCTTGATGGGGACATAACGGTTCCGATAGTCCGAGGCCGTCAGGTCCGAAATTCTAACCGGACGGTCTGATGTCAGGCACTGGCCAACCAGAGAGGCAGGGATCTCTACTCGCTGTCCCAGATCCGAGTCTTTGGTTGAGTACGCCCCCTCGAGGAACCGGCCTCGGCGCAGCAGGATATGTGTATGGTCGGCCTTGATGAGCTCCTGTGTCCGTTGCACGATGAAATCGAAAGTAGCGGCAAGGGGTCGCTCGCTTTCCAACAACTGAAGGTCGATCTTGTGCAGTAGCCTCAGTTCTTCCTCACGCAACAGAAATTCCGCCCGCAGTTCCCGGATAAGACGTTCCCAACGCTCCACAAGCCATCCACCCCCATAGCCGCTGGCCCTCTATGGAACTAAAACCAAGTACACCACGGCTTGTCCGAGATCGCGAGGCTTCGATAGCAGGATGTGAAGCGCCGACCGCACAGTTTGCTTATGAAGACCAAGGGCAGGCCGTCGGCGAGGCCTGTCGCACTGGTGGCCGTACAGCCCGAGGGCAGTACGCCGATCGTGACGGCCCTCCAGACCGGCACCGCCGGAAGCGACCCGTGGCCGGATCCCCAGACGGTGGCGTTCGGGCTCACGGCGCCGAAGGCCCAGGTCGCTGCGTTCGTCCGGGAGCTGGCGGGCCGGCTCGGCCTGCGGGGCGCGAACGTGGTGTCAATCGACTCCGGCGCGGGCTGGCAAACGCGACATTGCAGCAGCGGCTGGTCGCGGTCCAGCTGTTCTGTGAGCTCCTGATGGAGGAGGGCGTCCGCGAGTCCAACCCGGTCGGCCGTGACCGTTACACGCCGCGGGGTGGGTTCGGCGGCGGGAGGCGGGGCTGGTGCCCCGGACGACCCGGTTGCCGTGGATTCCCGGTGAGCAACAGTGGCCGCACATCTTAGATGTCGCCAGGGGTGAGCTGGTCTGCAGCTGGGTGATGCTGGCCCTGGCTTACGATGCTGCGCTGTGGCGAGAAGAGCTGTGCTCGCGCAGACCAGCGACCTAGACCCGGCGCAACGGACTTTGCGGGTGCGTACGGAGACGACCAAGAACCGGCGTGAGCGGGTGGTGCCGTACTCAGCGGCGGCCGGGAACCTGCTGGCGGCCCACCCGGCCCGCCTGGCCCACCGGTATCAGCCGGGCGCGGGCCGCTGTACTTATCGCAGTCGCGCCGCGACTATGCCAATCCTCTAGGTCGTCGTGCCGGTCATCCATCGCGTTCCCCCAGCGCGGTCTTCAGCCTCGCCCGCGCCGCGAACAGGTCGGCCTTGATGGTTCCCTGCGGCCGGTGCAGCAGCGACGCGACCTCCTTGAGCCCGAACCCGCCGTAGTAGTGCAGCAGGAACGGGTCGCGCAGGCGCGGCGGCAGCGAGGCGATGAGGTTCCGCACGTCCACGTCCTGGACCGGGAAGGCCACCGGGTCTCCCGCCGAACCGGCCGTCACGCTGCGCAGGGCCCGACGTTCCCGTTCCGTCTTGCGCCACTGGTCGCGGATCAGGTTCGTCGCGATCATGTACAGGTAGCTCTGCGGGCTCTCCACCATGGTCCACCGGGCCAGCAGCCGGACGAACGCCTCCGAGGCGATCTCGTGCGCGGTGTCATCGTCGCCGACCATGCGCCGCACCCAGCCGGCGAGCCGCGGGTAAACGCCCTTGAACAGCTCCTCGGCGGCGTCGGCGTCGGCGTCGACGTCGCGCCGGACCCTCGGCCGGTGCGTACCGGTCTGCTCCACTGTTCTCATCTCCTCGGCCAGCCACCCATCTCTGAGGCCCAGCAAGCACACCGGGTCATGGCCCCGGGTCGCGCCGGGCTGGATGTCGGGCATCGCCTGACCGGTGGGCGAGCGTGAGGCCGATCGCTACCAGTGCCCACCCGGCGCGGTGCCTGACCGAGCGGCGGCGGGACACGTGGCGGCCGTTTCGGGGCGCTGACCTGCGCAGTTCACTCTCGCGCTGGCGGACGAGCAGACCGATCATGGACGGGTGCATCGTGTTCACCTATTGAGTGCGGCTGCCGCGGGATGAGCCGGTCAGCCGGGAACGGGCGAGTGCCTTGACCCGGACCACATCTGGGTCCCGCGCGTCGCGCGGAAGGACCTCACGTCCAGGGTGCTCGTGCCTGGCCCTCAGCCTCTGGATACGGATTTGCTTCACTGTGATCTCCTCGGCAGGCCGCCATGTCCGGGCCCGGTAATAAGGGGACCTGACCGTGGCGGGGCTGGTTCTGGGAGGGATGTTACGAACCGGCGCCGCGGGCGGGCGTCACCCGAAGGTGCGCATGCGGGTGGAATCTTCGGGGCACCGGCCGCTGGCACGTCAGTGCCAGCGGCCCGGCGCGGGGCACGGCGGTGCCGACGGGGATCGGCGGAAGGGCAGCTAGGGGATCAGGCTGAGCTGGCGGGCCCGGGTGACGGCCTCGGTGCGGTTGGCCGCGCCGAGCTTGCCCAGCAAGTGGCTGACGTGCTTTTTCACAGTGTCCAAAGTGACCACCAGCTGCTCGGCGATCCGCGGGTTCGGCATGCCCGCGGCCAGCAGCACCAGCACCTCCAGCTCGCGAGCGGTCAGCTGCTCTACCAGGCCCGGCACCGCCACAGCGGCGCCCCGGCCGGCGCCTGGCAGGTCGTCCTTGCCGCCGAACGCCCGCAGCACTTTGGCCAGGCAGCCGGGTGGGACGCCGCGGGCGGCGGCGCGTTCTGCCTTCTGGGCGGCGGCCAACCGGGCCAGCAGGGCAGCCATCGGCGCGCTCTCGTCGGCGAACACCCGCACGTAGCCCTGCGGGCAGCCCAGGGCGAGCGCCCGGGCCAGGGCGTCCACCGCGGCGTCCTGGTCGCCGCAGGCCGCCAGCGCCAGCGCCCGCAGCGCGCCGATCTCGATAACGCTGCCGGTCCGGCCTTGGCCGGAGGCTGCCGCGAGCATTGTTTCCAAGAGCGTAAGCGCCTGAGCCGGGTGGTCTTGGGCGAGCAGCACCCGGGCCAGTACCAGATACTCCGGTTCGCGGGGGTAGCCCGGTTCGTCGCCCGAGCCGAGGCCGCGTTCTTCTGTCCAGCGGGCGGCCGCAGCGACGTCGCCCTGGGCCAGCAGCAGCCGCGCCCTCTGCGCGGGGACGGGGTTGAGCAGGCCGGTCACGCCTGGGCCCAAGGCGGCCCGCCCGGCCTCGCCCATTGCCTCCAGTGCGCCGTCCGGATCACCGCGGGCCTGCCGGATCCACGCCAGGGTCACCAGGCCGGTGCCCAGCGGAGCGGGGTAGAGGAACTGCCGGCAAAGCGCGATGCCCTCGGTGACCAGCCGGAGGGCGCTGTCGAGCTCGTTGCGCTGGTAGGCCACCTCGGCCAGGCCAACGTACGCGGGGCCGGCGGGTGGCGCGGCCGGCCCCCCGGACGCTGCGGCGATGTCCAGTGTCTTGTGGTAGGTCTCGGCGGCCGCGTCCAGCCGGCCCTGGGCGCGCTGGACCTGGCCGAGCTGGTAGACGCCCCATGAGATGGGCTGGCCGGCATGCCACCCGGCGATGCTCGAGACGAAGGCCTGCTCGGCGTCGGCGAGCCGGCCGCAGAGCCATTCAGCCGCGGCCAGAAGTCCCTGGACGGTAGAGCTCAGCAGCCGCTCACCATCGCCGAGCCTGGCGAGGGCCTGCGAAGCGAACGCGGCCGTGCCCTCGGCGTCACCGCGGAGCTGGGCGAGAAAGCTGCGATGAAGCGCGATCAGCGCGGGGATGTTCCCCAGCATGCTGGCGGCCTTCCCGACCGATGGCTCGAACGGCTCATCGACCGCAGACGCAGCGCCTGCCAGCGCGCGCTCGGCCGCGTCCAGCGGCGGCCCCATATCCTCCGCCCGGCCGAGGGTGGCTGCCAGCAACACCTGCGCCAGCAACAGCCGGGGCCGGGTCTGGACCAGCTCAGCGGGCAGCGCCGCAAGCCACCGCTGCGCCGTCGCCCCCTCGCTGCGCAGGTACAAGGTTGCGTCGAAGTGCTGCTCGATCAGCCGGGCCGCCCAGGCAGTGTCCCCGGCGGCCAGAGCGTGCCCGACCGCGTCATCGGCCAGCCCATGCTCCTCATACCAGCCGGCGGCGGCCCGGTGCAGCACCGCGGCCCGGCCGGGTCGTTGCTGCTGCAGGCGGGCACGGAGCAGGTCGGCGAACAGGCGATGGTAACGCCACCAGCCGCGGACCTCATCCAGCGGCATCAAGAACAGGCCTGCCTGCTCCACTTGCTCTAGCATCGCCTGGCCACCGTCCCGGCCGGTGACCGCATCGCAGAGCCCGCCGCTGAGGTGTTCCAGCACCGAGGTTTCCAGCAGGAACTCGCGCACCTGCTCCGGCTGGCCGTCGAGCACTTCTCCGGTCAGATAGTCCAGGATGAAGCGGTGGCTGCCGTTGAAGGCCGCCACGAACCCGGCGATGTCGGACCGTCCCCGCAGCGACAGCGCAGCCAGCTGCAGGCCGGCCGCCCAGCCTTCGGTGCGGGCCACCAGCGCCGCCACTGCCGCGCCGGGCAGGGCGCCCCCAGCCGATTCGCGCAGCAGGGCCGCCGCCTCCTCGGCGGTGAACCGCAGGTCGTCGGTGCGCAGCTCCGCCAGCTGCCCGCGGGCCCGCAGCCGCGCCAGCGGCAGCGGCGGGTCGGACCGGCTGGCCAGCACCAGGTGCAGCCCCGGCGGCAGGTGCTCGAGCAGGAACGCCAGCGAGACGTGCACCTGCCGGGCGTCGATCAGGTGGTAGTCATCGAGGGCGAGCACTATCTCGTTCTCGCCAGAGAGGGCGGCCAGCTCGTTGATCAGGGCCGTCACCAGCCCCTCAAAGGAGGACGGAAGCGGGCCGGGCAGCGGGGCGACCCGCTCGCCGATCCCCGGCCGCGCCCGGTCCAGCGCGGCAACCACATGCCGCCAGAACCGCACCGGGTCGTTGTCGCCGACGTCCAGCGACAGCCACGCCACCGGCCGGCCGCAAGACCGGAGCCAGTCGGCCACCAGCGCCGTCTTACCGAACCCAGCGGGGGCACACACCAAGACCAGCCCTCCGCCAAGCGCCCCCGCCAGCCGCGGCCGCGCCACGAACCCCCGCCGCGGGCCGGGCACGTGCAGCTTGGTGGCCAGCAGGACATCCTGTTCGGACGCGGCAACCCCCGCCGGGGCCGCCGCAGGCGGCTCAGCCATCGGCGACCTACCACTCAGCGCATCCAGCGATGACCAGCACCGCTGCCAGGTCCGGTCATTCTAACCGCCGGCCCGAAGGCCGCGCCGGCGCCGACCCGTGTCGCCGGTTCCCTGACGGGCCCATCGCAGGCTGCCAGCGCCCCTTCATCGGCCTCTGCGCGATCGCGCCGACCGAATATAGCCGACCATCAGCGGCCTGCCTAACGGGCGGCCCGATGGGGTGATCACCGCCGCAGAAGGCCGCGCTCCCCGATGGCGTGGCCGCCCTCGCGGGCCAGGCATGAGTCCCCCGGACGGCACTATCGTGCCCGCCGCCTCGCCCGGAAATTCCACCCGGATGCGCACCTTCGGGTGACGACCGCTCCCGGAGGGGGTTCGTAGCATACGCGTGAACCAGACATGCACCGGCTGGAGGGATAGCAGTGGCGATTCTCAGGCTCGGCCGCTTCAGGACCGTCCCGGCTGGCGCCGGGAATTGCTCACCAGTCACGCCGCCCTGGCAGCCGCGGTCAAAGATGCCAGCCCCGGGCTCATCGACAAGCAGGTGGCACCGGCGTCTAGCGCTGGGGACTCATCCGCCAGCGGCGCAGGCAGCGTTGCCGACACGCCCCGGATCCCCGCAGGCGGGGGCCGCATTCTCGCCTGCCAAAGGCATGAGGATCAAATACGCGGGCGTCGTCGATGCATGATCGCGCCCGACCTGTTTACGGCAAGGACGTGGCAGAATCCTGCCGCGAGCGCGATCCGCGCCGCCGGGCCCGGCCTGCCCAGCCGCCATCGCAATTGCGGCACGGCATTGGCCAGGCGGCTGGCACGCGAGGAGGCGAACAGCCGTGAACGGCTCGGGGTGGCCCGCCCGCTACGAGATCCGCGTCGACAGCCTCCTTGATGACCAGTGGGCGGACTGGTTCGGCGGTCTCCAGCTCACCAGCGACGGCGCCCAGACAGTCATCATTGGCCTGCTCCCGGACCAGCCCGCACTGCACGGGCTGCTGACCAAGATCGCTGACCTCGGGCTGTCCCTGATCTCGGTGCGCCGGCTGGACGCCGGAGATACCGGAGACCAAGCGCAGCAATGACACGCCACCCGATCTGGGACCCACCGTCCCCGGCCAGGTCTTTCCACCGTATCCCTGCGGGCAACTCAGCTAGCAGCCCGCCAGCCCGCAGGCGCGCCAGCCCGCAGGCGCGCCAGCGACAGTGGCGGGTCGGCCCGGCTGGCCAATACCAGGCGAAACCCGGCCTCCGAGCACACCAGTCTGGTGGACCGGATCGACGTCCGGGCCGACCTGCCCCAGATCACCGTTGAGCACAGAGCCCGTCGCCGATCCCCGATGGCACCTTCGTGCCGGCCCCGCGGCGAAAGATTCCACCGGCACGGGCACTTTCGGGTGACGCCGGCCGTAATGCCAGCTCGTAACGTCTTCGCAAGAACCATCCGCAGCCCAAACCGGAGGTGCGCCATGTGTCCGCACTGGCCCCCCTGCCCGCCCGCTGATCGCCCGGATCACGACGCCGCCCACACCGTGGCATTTCACCCCGAGCAAGGGTGGAGCTTGCTGTGCAACGGGGTGATCGTATTTGACGACATGGGCGAGATCCTGCCAGACGGCCGGGTGGTTCCTCCGCACCCCCCGGCCCGCGTCAGGCTGCCCTGCGCGGCGTGAGCAACGCGAGAGGGTCCTGTCGGTATGCCCAGTCAGGATCCGCAACCCCGCCAGCATCTTCCGGGGGCCGCAACCTCGCCATTGCCCAGGCCAGCCTGGTTCGGCAGGTGAACAAGCCGGCCGGCAGCGAGGTGAACATGGCAAATCAGTTGGTGGTGGCCGGTTCGGCTACCGCGCTCCCGGTCGGCCTGGATCTTCCGTGCGCGGAGGACCCGGAGCTGTTCTTCGCCGAGTCGCCGCGGGATGTGGAGCGGGCCAAGGCCACGTGCCGGGAGTGCAGGGCCAGGATTGCCTGCCTGACCGGTGCGCTGGAGCGCAGGGAGCCCTGGGGTGTCTGGGGCGGCGAGCTGCTGCTGCGCGGCGCGATCGTACCGCGTAAGCGCCCTCGCGGACGTCCTCGCAAGACCGAGGTGGCCGCGTAGCCGGTCACCGGACGCAACGGGCCGCGTAGCCGCGGTTATGAGAACCATCATGGCCGCGAGGCGAACGAGGACCGCGCGGCCGGGCCTGCGCACGGATTAGGGATCGGGTCGTCGGCAGGGTAGCCGCGAGCGATCTCCTGCCGGGTCGCGCCCCAGGCTTGAAGCCAGGCAGGCCAGAATCCCGGCGAGCTCCGACCTCATCGATACTCCTCTACCTGCTGCAGCCGTATCGGGCCAAGAGCCCTGTACTGGCCGGTGAAGGTCTGTTGGCCGGGGCAGATCAGATACGGGCGGGCGCCGTGGTGGCACTCACGCAATCGGTGACGCCGCGAGAGCCGAGCTCCCGACGCGGGAGCCGCGTGGCGTACTGGTAGGTCACCCAGCCGGCGGGCAGCGCAGATTCGTGACTGTGTTGATGTCGTAGCTCCAGCTGTTGCGGCGGGCGGCCAGATCGTAGGCCTGCTGTTCGGTCTGCAACCCCATGGTGCCGCCGGGACCGATATCCGCGCACATCACCGACTTGACCTGCGATTGGGTACTTGACGGGCCCAGCCGCAGGACAGCCGGATTGAAGCCCCGGTCGTTGTGGCCTTCGTAATAAGCCAAGGCCACCGGGTTGGGCGACCCGTCGGAGCAGAACAAGGGCGTGATCGTGCCGTCGTTTCCTTCGGTGAGGGTGGTCGGGCACGACGCTGGCAACGTCGTGGAGCTGGGCAGAGTCGGCCTCGTACTGTGCGGGGCTGGGGCACGGACCGGGGAAGTTGCGGTCGGCGCAGGAGCCGCCGCAAAAGAGGAGGGAGCGATAGGGGAGGCCGGACGGGCCTGCCGGCCTGGAGCGCTCACCAGCTTCGGCACGGCCACGCCGAGCCCGATTGCGATCACGACCGCAACAGCCGCCGCCAGCGGCGCGAACGCGCCGAACCAGGACCGCCGGCGGGTCCGGGCCCGTGGCTCAAACAGCTCGGGCAGGTCCTCTTCGCGAATCGTCTCGGTTACCGCGCGGTAAAGCTCGCGGAGCTCGTCTTCCAGGCTTTTCACGGTTCCTCCCGGAGCTGACGGGCGAGTGCGGTGAGAGCGCGGGAGGCGGTGGATGCCACGGCTCCCCTGCTGATACCGAGGATCCTGGCGATCTCCTGCTCGCCGAGATCCAGGAAGTACTTGAGCGCGAGCACCTCGCGCTGCCGGGGAGGTAGCGCGCCGACGGAGGCGAGCAGCGCCCGGCGGTCCTCCTCCGCCAGCACCGAAGCCTCAGCGGACTGGACCAAGACCAGCGGCTCCGGACGCAACCGCAAGGCAACCAGGTGTCGGCGGCGGCGCGACCTGCTGCCATTAACCACCGAGGTACGCAGGTAGGCCAGGACGTGGCCCGGCTCCTTGACCTCATCCCAGCGCCGGTGCAGGCCGAGGAACGCGTCCTGCACCACGTCCTCAGCCGCGGCCCGGTCCCCGGTGAGCAAGAATGCGAACCGCACCAGCCCGAGCGCGTGCTCCCGGTACAGATCCTCGATCCCCGGCTGCGTTCTAGCCCTCATGCCCCTATGACGCGCGACCCGGCGAAATGATGCGCCGCAGCCGCGGCGTTACCGAAGCGGGCGGGTCCGCTTCGCTCAGCAGGGCCGGACCTGGGGGTTACGCAGACCATGGTGCGGCTAGCTGCGGGGACGACACCGCCGGGTATGACCGTGTTGAGTGTTGCGCTTGTCCAGCTCGATGCTGCGGGACCGATACCGAGGCGAACCTGCGCCGGGGACTTGACGCCTGCCGCAGCGCGTCGGGCCTCGGTGCGGACACGGTGCTGTTTCCCGAACTGTGGCAGATCGCCTACACCGACTATCCGGCCGACCCCGGCCGGGCGCCGCGCCTGGGCCGCCCGCACGATCGGCCCGGCGATGCGTGGCTGCGGGACTTCCGGGACCTGACATGCCAGGCCGGGATCGCGCGATCGTGATCACCTACCTGCAACGATGGCCCGGCGCGCCGCGCAACGCCGCGACCATCATCGACCGGCACGGCGCTGCGTGCCCGATCGGCCGATCAACGCCGGGTACTCATCGTCACTCACGGACAGCCCGGTACACCGGCTGACCTGCGGACAAACAGGCTGAACCGCTGCGCAAACCGACCTTCGGATTAGCAAAGGGTCACGGCCCAGGTTCATTACGCCCCCATGCCGGCGGGGCGCCACCGTAGTCCAGGCGCCCGGGCGCGGCGCCAGGGTGGCTGGGCGGGGCGTTCCGCGGTATTCCCACGGGTATAAGACCAGAGTCTTCGCTGGCACGATCTGCCCGGTGCCAGACGAGACTGAAACCGTCGTCTCAAAGGGAGCGCCGACATGTCAGGAACCAACGCCGACCTTATCCCCATCATCATCGTCCCGGTCGTCGCGCTCGCGTTCATGCTGGGCATGATTTTTTACGCCAACAGCCACCCGCAGTGGGGCAGCCAGGCTACGGCGGACACCGCCTCCACGCACGCGCTAGAGGGCGGCATCCAGGCTCAGCGCCTGAGCAGCCCCGGGCCGGTGGTCCCTGGCGAGCGTCTAGGCAGGGCTGCGGACGAAGTCGCCCCCGAGCAGGGGCGGGCCAGCGAACCCCGAAAGGAATAGCGCCATGACCGACACAGCCAACCAGCCGTCACGGGATATGCGCGGGATGATCTTGCCTGGCGACCCGTTCCGGAGTGCCGACGAAGCAGAAAGCAGGGGAGGCGGGGTGTGTACCACGGACGCTCTTGAACCATTAGGCGTAGGCGTGACGTCAGGGGTTAGGCGAATCCGGTTCCTGGCCGCCCGATGGGGCCTAGGCCGACAGCGACTGAACCGGCCACGCGGTGGATCGCCAAGGACGAGTCCGACGCTACATACGACCCAGGAGATCAGCATCCGTATCATCCGGATGGTTCACGATGCTGGATCCGGGTGGTGAGATGGGTCAGCGTACGGCCAGCTGACAGCAACGTCGGCAGCCAACCCCGGCCAATGAAACCCGACAGCATCCGACCGCGCTCGGACCTGATCACCCGAACAGGCAGGCCGCTACGCCTGAAAGCGGAGGATCGACTGCGGAGTGGGCAAGGTTCAGGTCACCTGCAATTCCTGTCACGACCGGTTTAGGCAGGCAATGCTTTTGAGCTTCTCCAGTGCGGGCATCGCATGCTGGCTGGCTGGGTGATAGGGCCTGATGTTTCAACTCAGCACATCGGAGACGGCGGCACGGGGCGACGACCACGGCTGCGTACCGGCCCGGCGGATAGGGCATGTCTATGCTGATGATCTTGCCGACCGTATGGGCGTTGACGATGCTGGCAGGCCTGCTCGCTGCCGCCTGGTAGATGACTAGGTCGCGGCGGTCGCTGTCGTCGCGCCCGGCGGTGATGGTGACGCTGTAACGGCTGGGTGATTCCTCGCCAGAGGTCAGCACTGTGCGGCGTTAACGTTACTGCAGGTGGCAGCCGCGCCCGGTGACGATCGCGTTGGGCGCCGGCGCGGTCGTGCCGGCGAGGGCGGCTGCCACCGACGGTCGCCTCGATGATCTTGTACCTGGAGGAATCACCGTGCCGTACGTGCCGATCTTGGATATCTCCGGCGACCCGGACGTCGTCGGCGCGGACCTGGACGCGATCTGCCGGTCAGCCGGCTTCTTCCAGATCACCGGACACGGCATCCCCGGCGACGTCGCCGAGCCCGCGTGGACGATGGCCACGGAGTTCTTCGACCTCCCGCTCGAGGACAAGCTGGCCGTGGCCCGCCCGGCGCCGGACTATCCCTACGGCTACATGCCGCTGGCGGGTGAGTCGCTGAGCCAGTCGATCACCGGCGCCGCCCCGCCGGACCTGAAGGAGGTCTTCAACATCGGCCCGCCGGGCCTCTCACCGCGCCAGTACGCCGATCCGGACGAGGCATGGGCCCACTCGCCGAACCTGTGGCCCCAGGCGCTGCCCGAACTCCAGCCAGCCTGGACCGCCTACTACAACGCCATGCGCGACCTGGGCAACCGCCTGATGGCCCTGTTCGCGCGCGGGCTGGGCCTGCCGCCGGGTTTTTTCGCCGACAAGACCGGCCACGGCGCGAACGCGCTACGCGCCATCAACTACCCGGCCCGGGACGCCGCCGCCCTCCCCGGACAGTTGCGGGCGGGCGCCCATACCGATTACGGCACGGTGACGATCCTGCGGCAAGATGCGGTGGGTGGCCTGGAAGTGCTCGGCATCGACGGCGTCTGGGCCGGCGTCGAACCGGCCCCTGGCACGTTCGTGGTCAACATCGGCGACCTGATGGCCCGCTGGACCAACGACCGGTGGCGCTCCACCCTGCACCGGGTAGTCGATCCGGCCGATCCCGCGGCGGCAGCGGCCCGCCGGCAGAGCATGCCGTATTTCCAGAATGCCAACTGGTCCGCGGAAATCTCCTGCCTGCCGACCTGCCTGGAACCAGGCGAAAAGCCCCGCTACGCACCGGTGCTCGCCGGGCCGCACCTGATGGCCAAATTCCGCAGATCGGTCACCTTCTGATTCCGGCTGCGCCTGTCCGCCGAGCGATCCCGGACGCTCATAGCGCACCGCCGACACAGGGGTGCGGGTCCAGCTCGGTCCAGGCCCGTAGCGTGCTGCCGCAACGTCCCGGGGTCGAGGGGTAGGGGCACGAACTTGGCGGACAGAACGTGGATTCGTCCGCCATCCCGCCGAAAAATTTGCCAGACCGTCCCCAAGCTGCCACTGGATCTGCTCTCGCTCGTCGCTCCTGTTTGGACCGTGTCCTAGCCCATCGGCAGAATCCACCATGCTCAGCCCGGGTGCGCCGCATCTCGGGCAAATCTTTCGCCGCGCGAACGCTTTCGGCGTCTTCGGCAAAGGGTTGAACCGCATGGAGGATCGCACCCCTGACACGAGTTATTGCACTGACGGCACTCGCTGCGCTGGGATTACCCATCCGCCACGTCGTTCCACGTCGGAAGCCCGGTACTGGATAGTCTTGCTGCTGTACGTAACGTCATCCTTCACTGCTCCTCGGCCTGCTCGACCAGGGCTGCGAGGCTCCGCCGCCCGCTAGGGTGGGTGCCATGGTCGGCTACGCTTTGGGTGATTTCTCGGTCTGTCGCATCGGCTTCGGCGCCATGCAGCTGCCCGGCCCGGGTGTCTGGGGGCCGCCGCGTGACCGCGGCGAGGCGCTGCAGGTGCTGCGCCGCGCCGTGG
>Ga0210386_10001875_pt1 | contig 18337 bp, 11 predicted proteins | sample IncBWH32OmetaG_FD_160091 | JGI IMG/M metagenome (GOLD analysis project Ga0210386, IMG submission 160091) | Forest soil microbial communities from Barre Woods Harvard Forest LTER site, Petersham, Massachusetts, United States - Inc-BW-H-32-O ... | reverse complement strand
GGCGGTAGAGCTGCTGATCTCCGGACGCAGCGGTGTGGACTACTCCAGTCTCGGCGCGGATGTTATTTACGACCAGCAAGCTGATTCCGGGCCGCTCGCTGGAGTGGCCGCACTGCTAAGGGCTTCCTCGTGTTCCATGATGTTGATTTTGGCAGTCGATATGCCATGCATCCTCCCCGTGATGCTCACCAAGATACTTTCCAGATGCAGCGATAATTTAGGGTGTGTGCCGGTCGATGACCACGGCGTTCAACCCTTGGCCGCCGCCTATCCTGCGATCGCTCAATCGCTTGCAGAGCGATGCCTAAAAAATAGGGGGCTTTCAGTACAGGCGTTCGCTAAGCAAGCCTTGGGGGAGGGTCTGGTTCAGTCGCTGAGAATCGAACCGTCGGAGCGAGTTTACTTTACCAACTGGAATCAGCCATCCGACTGGATCACCGGTCCTTGCGGTTGATTGCCCTCATTTAGCAAGCATGCTCTGCAAGAGGGTTGGGGAAGGTATCGGCATTATCTTCTGCGCTTCGATCCAGGCAGGCAAAATCTTTCTCGATCAGCACAGATAGCTTGCCGCGATTTCCTAAGTCGATCTCCGCGGAAATCCCGACCTGATCGGTCGAGGCCCAGTTTTGTGCGGTTTCTCCGGGCAGGATGACCTCGACTCGATGGGGCAACGATTCGACATCAACTGCTTGTCGGGAATTGTCGCGGGCTAGAGCGTAGGTCAGCTCCGCTCCGGCTTCGCGTCCGAAATAAACCGTCGTTTCGAGGAGCCCGGTCTCGTGGAACCGCATAAGCTCGGAGCGCGAGATCCGCAGACGTAACGAGTTTCCTTGGATGCGCAGTTTCATGGCTACTCCTCCGAGCGATTGTGGAGAGTTTACCACCGCCCTCAAGCGCGGCACAGCGCGCCGGTCTGGACCCGGTCAAAGTGAACTGCGCTCTGTTTCGGGCTTTAACGATGACCAGATCGTTGCCTTCGCAAAATTTGCGCGGGATGGCTGAGGCTGGATGCTGATGGAGGTTGTCTACCGTCTTCTTTCCTATGTTGACAGGATCCGGCGTATTCTCATTGGTGTAGCATCGCTATCTTTTTCGCTTGCGCAGGAGATTCGAGATGGACGACCTCCTTTTGAATATCAACGGTGCAGCGCTTCATACTCGCACGTCGGGCAACGAAACATTGCTTTCTGTTCTGCGTAACCAGTTCCATCTGACAGGTACAAAGTACGGCTGCGGGGAGGGACAGTGCGGGGCCTGTACCGTACTGATTGACGGCGTGGCCAGAAGATCCTGCCTGACTAGAGTTTCCTCAGCCGCAGGCGCACGGATCACGACTATCGAGGGGCTGGAAAGCAACGGCGTGCTCAGCCCAGTACAGCAGGCGTTTCTGGATGAAGAAGCGTTTCAGTGCGGGTACTGCACTGCGGGTATGATCCTTTCCGTCACTGCGTTGCTGCGCGAGCATCCGCATCCCACCGATCAGCAGATTATAGAATACATGGACGGCAATATCTGCCGCTGCGGAACCTATCCGCGCATCGTGCGTGCAATCAAGCGCGCTTCACAAGGTCGGGAGAAGGAAGGCACGGATCATGCCAACCGATGAACTTAGTCTTGAACTCGCGCAGGATGAAATCCGGGATCGACTGCACTGGTTCCGGCTTGATCGCCGTGACTTCCTGAGGCTCTGCGCCGGCGGCTTGCTGGTCGTTCTCGAAGGCGCGTCCGCAACGGCGCAGGAGGCTGGCCGAGGCTTTCGCGAACAAGAGTTGCCGAAGGAAGTCAGCGCATGGGTGCACATCGACGAAGATGGCAAGGTTACGATCTTCACCGGCAAAGTGGAAGTGGGGCAGAATATTCGCACGTCACTGGCGCAGCTTGTAGCAGAGGAACTTCGGGTTCCTTTCCACGCAATCACAATGGTGATGGGCGACACAGACCTTACTCCCTGGGACATGGGTACTTTTGGCAGCCGCTCAACACCGACCATGGGGCCGCAACTTCGCATGATGGCCTCCACAGCGCGGCAGATGCTGGTGGAAGCCGCTGCACAGAGATGGAAGACTGATTCATCGAAATTACTGGCGGCGGATGGTCGGGTGATCAATCCCAAAAGTCGCCAGTCGCTTACTTATGGTGAAATTACGCGCGGAGAAAAACTCACGCAAACTGTCTCAGGCGATCCGCCGCTCACTCCGACTAGCGACTGGAAGGTTGCCGGTACCGCGCTAGGCAAAGTTGATGGGAGCGACTTCGTCACTGGGAAACATCAATATCCATCCGACATCACCCGGCCCGGCATGATGTTCGGCAAGGTACTGCGTCCCGCTGGATTCAATGCCAAGCTAATTTCGCTGGACATCAGCGCAGCGGAGAAAATGCCTGCAGCTCAGGTGGTGCGCGATGGCGATTTCGTAGGAGTAATCGCTGCAGATGCGTGGACGGCGGAGCAGGCGCTTTCCTCCATACAGGCAAAGTGGAATGTGCCTGCGCAAATCTCGAACCAAGAACTATTCGACCATATCCGTAACAATCCAGATAGCGAAGGTGAAGGGCCGCAACATACCAGCGGCTCAGTAGCACATGCAATGGCTGGCGCCGACGTGAAGCTGGAACAACACTATACCGTGCAGTACATCGCTCACGCACCGCTTGAACCCCGCGCAGCCGTGGCCGAATGGAATGGCGACAAGCTCACCGTTTGGACGGGCACGCAGCGTCCTTTCGGGGTGCGCGACGAACTGGCCGAGACGTTCCGAATTCCAGCAAGGAGAGTCCGCGTCATCATGCCCGACATGGGCAGCGGTTATGGCGGCAAACACACAGGCGAGTGTGCCATCCAGGCAGCGCGCCTTGCTAAAGCCGCCGATAAACCCGTGAAGGTGGTGTGGACCCGCGAAGAAGAGTTTACCTGGGCTTACTTCCGGCCTGCGGGATGGATCGAAATCCACAGCGGCGCGCAGCGCGACGGAACACTTGTAGCCTGGGAACACCACAATTACAACTCAGGCCCGTCAGGAATTGAGACGCCCTACAATGTTGCGAATCAGGTCATCCAGTTTCATCCAACTAAGTCTCCGTTACGCCAAGGATCGTATCGCGGGCTGGCGGCTACCGCGAACCATTTCGCGCGCGAGTCGCACATGGATGAGCTGGCACACGCCCTCGGCGTGGATCCACTGGAATTCCGTCTGAAAAACCTGACTGATCCGAGACTGCGCGCAGTCCTCCAAGCAGCCGCGGAGAGGTTCGGCTGGGGCCGTGCGAAATCTGCACCTGGACTTGGTTTTGGCATTGCAGGTGGGGTCGAGAAGGGAGGATATGTTGCTACATGCGTCGAAGTCGAAGTTAATGCAGCGCGTAAAAAAGTACGGCTCAGCCGCGTGGTCGAGGCATGGGAGTCAGGCGCGATTGTAAATCCCGATGGCCTTCGCAATCAGATCATGGGAGCAGTGGTGCAGGCCATTGGCGGCGCGCTGTTCGAGGCCATCCAGTTTAAGAATGGCCGCATTTTGAACCCGCACTTTGCGCAATATCGTCTTCCCAGGTTCAGTGATGTACCCGAGATCGATATCGTTCTGATCGACCGGAAGGACCTGCCTTCCGCAGGCGCAGGTGAGACCGGCATCGTAGGTCTAGCGCCAGCCGTTAGCAATGCCATCTTTGCTGCAACAGGAACACGTTTGCGCAACATGCCGATGGCAGTAAGCGGAGAACTGACAAGTTAGCGAAATCCGTTTCCTTGTTCAAAGATCACCTTCCCGATGACTGTTTCCGGACGCGAACACGAATTTCGTCACAGTGGCAGAACACCTAATCGTCCAGAGCAATCTCCCTGGATTATTCGCTGCTGTGGACTTCTGTAGCGTGAGGTATCTTGACGAACACAAAGCGGATGAACCAACCCTTAAATAAAAGACACATCACTGCGCCAAATTCGAACGGAAGGCTTGCACTGAGGAGCGTCAGAGCCACAGGGATCAACATTCCGGTTGTAAAGATAAGTACGCCGACGCTCCACACTTGCGAGCGGGTGTAGAGTCGCGCATAGATCGGCTGGAGGTTCGCAAACAACAATCCCAAGGGAATCAAGTTCAGGAGGAGCAGCACGATGAAGGCGATGCGGAGGATGGCGTTGGCCTGCGTTTGCCCCATCAATGCGGACAGGACAAGCAGTTCGGCACAGCCCATCAGGAGGGCGGAGTTGGTGAGATAACCTCCCAACCAACGCGCGTCTTTCCAACCTGGCTGCGCGTTCGTGCTGAGCAAGACCCCTTTGTAGGCCGCGGAGCAGAAGCCAGGTACTAGTCCCAGGACCACTGCCAAAATGCGAGCCCACTCGAAGTCGAAGCCCAGTAGGGCTAGCAGGCTGAGGCCTGCGGCTGCTGTCAAAGGGAGCGAAAAAATGGTCAGAGACCACGTTCCTACCGACATGGGCGAGCCGGGTTTGAAAACCCGGAGCATGTGATGGAAACGGAACGGATCGCCGAGATCCAACACGAGCAGTCCGAGATCAATGAGCAACAACACGAGAGCGACCGGATACGCCACCTTCGCAACGTGCAGGAAGACTGCGGGCGCGGCCAGCTCGCAGACTGCAGCGGCCAGGAACAGTCCGGTTGCCATGCCGTTGAGCAAGGCGTCCCAGGCGATGATGCCGTGCCACCCTGGCACCTTGGTGATTAGCGTATTCTCATAGCCGATCTCGCTCCCTTTTTCCGGCAAGGGAGGTTCGATGAGAGCTTCCGTCGATTTGGAGTTTTCGTGCATTCAGGGCTTCAAAAGAAATACCACCAGCAGCAGAACGGCGATAGCGGCCAGGCCGCCTGCGATGGAGCGAACGTAATCTCCCATCATGTGCAGCCACGGATTGAATGGATTATCCGGCAGCCCATAAACTGAAGGGCGATCGACAAGCAGATAGAACGAATGCATCTCAGAATAGGTCTCAGTAGGGGCGTCGCCATACAGGTACGCCTGCGGGACGCCGCGCCGGTGAAGTTCCTCCACACGTTTGCGGGCCTGCTCACGAAGCTCGTCTACCGGGCCGAAGTGGATGGACTTGGTTGGACATGCCTTGGCGCAGGCCGGCTCCAGACCGTCGCGCTGGCGGTCATAACAGAGCGTGCATTTGTGCGAATGACCGCCCATGTCACTGCGAGTAATGACGCCGAACGGGCAGGCCGCTATACAGCAGGAGCAGCCGTTGCAGATGTCAGCCTGAATATAAACGTTCTCAAACTCATTTTGAATAATGGCGCCGGTTGGGCAAGCCTGATGGCAAGGGGCCGCGAGGCAATGCTTGCAATGGTCGCTCATCATGAGCCAGCGGTTAAGCGCCTGCTCGTTGGACAGCGTGTCCAGGGTGGCAAGGCCGCTAGGCACTTCGTCAGAGAATTGCTCGATGAATTTCACATGGCGCCAGGTTGTTGCCGACAACTCAGCCGTGTTGTCGTAGCTATTGCCCGACCAGTTAAAACCATCCGATGGCAGTTGGTTCCACTGCTTGCAGGCCACCTCGCACGCCTTGCAGCCGATGCATACGGTGGTGTCCGTGTAAAAGCCGGTAGGCGTCTGAGGCTTTGGTGGTTCACCATGCAGAAACGGATAGATCAGGCGTCTGGCCAGTTCCGACAGTGGGCCGCGCGGCGGATCGCTGGCCTGGTATAAGGTGGACAGTTCCTTTTCTCTACTTGCCATGTCCGAGCCTTCCTTCTGGTTGGGCGCTGTCCGGCGTGTCCGGGATCGGATCGAGGGTCGGCCAGGGCGCTGTTGGTACTGTCGGGGGCGGAGTCGGGCCTTCGAGCCGCCCGGCCTGAACCTGGCAGGTGAACGCCTTGCTTTCGTGCATGCTTACATTCGGGTCAGCCACGAGCGCGGTCAGGTCGTTGGCGTTGCTGCCGACACTCTCCCCGGCGAAAGCCCAGTGGAACGGGAGGCCGATCTGGTGAACCACGCGCCCCTCGATGACAAACGGTCGTAGCCGCCGGGTCACCATTGCACGGGCCTCGATTCGACCGCGCGGCGTTTGGATCGTCATCCAGCCGCCGTGAACAATGCCGCGCTCGGCTGCCAGTTCAAAGCTCAGCTCAGCGAACATCGCCGGCTGCAATTCATTCAGCCAGCTATTGAAGCGGCTCATGGGGCCACTCAGATAATGCTCGGTAAGACGGAATGTCGTAGCCACCACGGGATAATCGGCTGTCGGTGTGTGGGCGATCTGGTTCAGCGGCCCTTCGAAGAAGCGAACCGTTGGATTGGTATTGTGTTTGGGATAAAGCAAGTTGCCCAGCGGCGACTCGACCGGCTCGTAATGCGTCGGAAGAGGGCCGTCCTTGACGCCAGGCGAGTACAGCCAGCCCAGCCCGTCGGCCTTCGTGATGAAGGGCTGTGTGCCGGCTATGGCGGCCATGCCCGTCGCGCCTGGAGCCGGTTGGTAATCGGGCGGCTTTTCCAGCTCGAAGTCTGGTTTGTCGGGTCCGACCCAACGCCGCTTCTCGGAATCCCACCAGACCAATTTCTTACGCTCCGACCAAGGCCGTCCTTCGGGGTCGGCCGAGGCGCGGTTGTATAGGACGCGAACATTGTTCGGCCAGGCGAAGCCCCATTCCGGTTGGACAGGGTTATCTGTGATCTTGCGTTCGTCGGCACGGTTGCGGCCCGGCTCCGGGAAGACACCGCTGTAAATCCAGCAGCCGCATGCCGTCGAGCCGTCATCCTTCAACTCCGAATAGCCGCTCACAAGACGAGGCTGCCCGGTGCGCGGGTCGATCTCGTCCAGCCTGTGACCGTTTATCTCCATTAGGACCTTCTCCAGGTCCGGTTCCCCTTCGATGCGGCTCAGCGTTCCATCGGGCAGACGAGGCGGCTCGTCGAAGTCGTAGTCCCAGGTAAGGTTCAGCAGCGCCTGGTCCTTAGGATCGGTTGAGCCGGCGTAGAGCTGCTTGAGGCGCTTACCCAGGTTGTAGAAAAACCAGGCGTCGGAGCGGCAATCGCCGGACGGATCGATAGCTTTCCTGTGCCATTGGATCAACCGCTGCGTGTTGGTCAAGCTGCCCTCCTTCTCCTGAGCAGCCGCCGCGGGGATGAAGAAGACCTCGGTCCCGATCTCCGAGGGCGGCGGCGCGTTCGGGTCATTCTTCCAGAAGAGGGCGCTTTCTGTCTCGAACCAGTCGAGAACCACCAGCCACTCGAGGTTGCGCAGGCCGGCACGGTGCACATTGGCGTTGGGTCCGCCGCCAGCAGGGTTCTGACCGGCCAGAAAGTAGCCCTTCACCCCACCTTTTGCCATGCGATCGAAGTAGGCCAGTTGCGAGTAGTCGCCGTCTACACGCGGCAGCCATGAGAAGCCGTAGTCGTTCTCCGGCGTAGCTGCGTCGCCGTACCAAGCCTTGAGCAGACTAACAATGAATTTGCTGAAGTTTGCCCAGTAGCCGGTGGACATCCCTGAAGACTCGATATAGGAACTCAACTCCTCGTGCGCGGGGTCGTGTGCAGCGGGTTGTGGCAGGTAGCCTGGCAGTGTGTCGTACAAAGTCGAGATGTCGGTCGCGCCCTGGATAGTAGAGTGGCCGCGCAGGGCCATAATGCCGCCGCCGGGCCGGCCCATATTGCCGAGCAACAGTTGCAGGATGCCGGCAGTGCGTATGATCTGCACGCCGGTGGTGTGCTGCGTCCAGCCCAACGCGTAGGCAATGCAAGTGGTCCGCTCGCGTCCGGAGTGAGTGCAGAGCAATTCCGCGACGCGCAAAAAGTGTTCCTGCGTGCAGCCGCACACCTGAGAAACGACCTCCGGAGTGTAGCGTGCGAAGTGTCGGCGCAGGATTTGCATAACGCAGCGCGGGTGCTGCAACGTCAGGTCGTGCTGCGCGTTTGTCGTGCCCTTGGACGGCGAGGTAGATGGTTCGGCGCTGCCATCCATGGAGTGTCCTTGACCGTCGTGCGAGGACTTCGCCTGAGGCGTATGCTGCGAACCGTCCTGCTCCGGCTGGCCGCTTCCGGACTCCTCGAAGCCCCAATGTCCCCGCTTGGCATCATAAGAATCGTGCTGCTGGTCGAAGCCGCTGAACAGCCCTGCCAGATCTTCAGAATCCCGGAAACCTTCCTCGATGATCGTCGAGGCATTGGTGTAGGCCTGGACGTATTCATGAAACCAACGGTCGTGAGTTAAGACGTAATTCACGAGGCCGCCCAGGAAGGCAATGTCGCTTCCAGAGCGGATGCCCACATAAAGATCGCACACGGCCGACATGCGAGTGAAGCGCGGATCGACATGGATCAGGGTCGCGCCTCTCTCCTTAGCCTCCATAGGCCAGCGAAAGCCGACAGGTTGAGCCTCCGCCATGTTTGATCCCATGAACAGGATGCAATCGCTGTTGGCCATGTCCTGCTGATAATTTGTAGCCGCGCCGCGGCCGAACGAGGCGCCCAGACCGGGCACCGAAGCGCTATGTCATATTCGCGCCTGGTTCTCGATCGATACCACTCCCAACCCGCCGCTGAACAGCTTCTTGATGAGGTAGTTCTCCTCGTTGTCAATCGTTGCTCCGCCCAAGGTGCCGATGCTGCGCACCGAATTGAGCAAACGGCCTTGCTCGTCGCGAGCCGTGAAATCGGCCTCGCGGGTCGCCTGGACGCGATGGGCAATCTGGTCCAGCGCCCACTCCATCGTTCGCGTCTCCCAGTGATCGGAGTAGGGGGCGCGATAGAGTACATTGCGGACGCGGTGCGAATTAACGGAGAGCTGGAAGGCGTTGGCCCCTTTGGGACAGAGGTGGCCGCCACTGATGGGACTATCAGGATCACCCTCAATGTCGATGAGTTCGCCGCCCTTGCTGTAGATAAGCTGCCCGCAGCCAACTGCGCAGTAAGGACAGATGCCCTCAGTGACAGTGGCACCGCGCAGCCGCGAAGCCTTCGACAGTGTCTCTAAACTGAACGGTTCCCGAGACGTTTTTGGTCGCTTGGTTAGTGGGAAGCGGAACATAGCACCTGCTCCTTCCAGAAATTCTTCGTTTTTAAGATGACTAAGAGAGCGAACTCAGTTTCGCCTACCAGTATAGATACTTCCCAATAGGGCTATCCGGACAGTTGCGTTAGTTAGGTCGTGGACCGGCTCCGCTGTCGGACCACTTGTCCTGTCTTGTTTGCCGGATTTTGAATTTCGGAGATGTGCAGCTTGGCAACGACGCGCCTAGGAACTGAATAACTTAAAAAAGGGCCATTTGCGTAATCCATCCCCGTACCGACTCAAGCGTCTAAATAGTATGACTTTCCGCCACAGGCTACTCGTCACGTTCTTCGCAGTTGCCATCACTCCCGTCTTCTCGCCGAAGATCCAGGCGCAGACTCCCGCTCCGCCAACCCACCCAACCAGCACACCATACACCGGCGATCTAAGTATCTTCGAGAAGCCAGGCCGCGATCAACGCCTTCAAATCGATCGCGTCATGGACCTCCTAAACCTCAAAGCGGGCGGGACGGTCGCCGATATCGGAGCCGGTAGCGGCTGGTTCAGCGTCCGCGCTGCACGCCGCGTTGCTCCGGGCGGCCGCGTCATCGCCGAAGACATCAACCCTCAAGCTATTGCTTACATTCAGCAGCGAGCCGAGCGCGAGCACCTTGACAACATCGAATCCCTTCTGGGCACAGCCGACGACCCGAAGCTCGCGCCCAATTCCGTTGACGCGGTTCTGATGCTGAAGGTCTATCACGAGATCGCTCACCCACAGCAAGTGCTCGCCAATCTTCGCACTGCGCTAAAACCCGGCGCCCGCTTCGGCATCATTGACCGCAACGGCAATGGCGATGACCACGGCCTGAATGAGGCCATCGTTCGCGCCGAGGTCGAACGTGCCGGCTTCCGACAGATCGCTCGCTACGACTTCACAAAAGCAGACAACGAGGACTACTTCCTAATCTTCGAAATTCGTTAGATTCAACGGCCGACGGCGAAGGAACTGAGACCGTCGGGACATGGTCACCGATTTCCCCCACCTCTAGCGCGCCATGGACTTTTGTCAGATTCCCTCAGGTGCGGCAACTGCAGAATCTCGAGCTTGTCGTGCGTCTCACCACTTGGCCGGTTCGTCCAGCACAGTCGATATGCTAGCCTGCCGCCGTCTTTCCGGGTTCAAAGCCAGCTAGTTCCCTTCGCTCTCTGCTGCTCACCTGTCCGGGCGCAGCTTCCTGCTCAAGCTTGAACTCCACGCATCGCGGCGCTGATCCATCTCTGTTCATCGGACTTTCAGTTATGCGCCTCTACGCTCAAGGTAGCTACCGTTACGTGTGTCCTATCCCGAAACTGTCTAGATATTTCAAAGAAATACAGCGTAGTTAAGAACGTTTCTAACCTTGCCAAAGCGTCTTCTTGCAGCCGTACAGTGGTCGCGGCATTAAACAGCGGTCACAAGCTGTCAGAAAAAATATACGCCGGCAAGGCATGGCGTCCGCTTCAACGAGGTGTGCCCCAATGGAGGCTGAATGCAAGGAATCAAAAAGAACGCAGAGCCGGTCGAGGCCGAATTAGCACTCTGGTTCGACTCGACAAGAGGGTAGCCATTTGCTCCCCATCACAGATCCGCTCCCTATCAACCATTGCCGCACTTTGTAAGAACCCCAGGAGGACATAGATGACACAAAGAAGAAACTCGCTTAAGCACTTTCATTTAAGCTTAGTGCTCATTACATTATGCTGCGCGAGTGTGTTGTGCTTTGCGCAAAGCGATCGCGGCAGTGTATCGGGAGTTGTCAGCGATCCATCAGGCTCCGGAATACCGGGGGCCAGGATAACCATTACCAATATCGCGATGGGCACGCAGAACTCTACCGTCACGACGGACACAGGAAACTATACGATCCCGGAGTTAGCCGCAGGCGAATATTCTGTGACGGTAGTCGCACCGGGCTTTGGTAGGTTGATCCGCTACGGAATCACCGTTGCGGTCGGAGAGACAGCACAAGTCGACCTAAAACTGGGCGTTGGGCAAGTCACGTCGACGGTTACGGTGACGGCGGATGCTCCTCTGCTCCAGACCGACAGCGCACAGAACAATGTCGAGGTCACCACGAAGGACCTGAATGAGCTTCCGATCAACATTGCAGGCATCGGAGCTGTACGCGACCCGATGGGTTTTGCCGCCTTGGTGCCAGGAACCATTGCCGGCGGCTGGAATGATATCCATATTAGCGGCTCACCAGCAACGACGTACCGCGTCTTTATGGACGGCCTGGACGACACCTCGGCCGTAAAGGGCGCCATCTCCGATGAGCATCAGCCCTCGGTCGAATCGCTCGGTTCAGAGTCCGTGATGATAAACGACTATTCCGCTAAATATGGTGAGTCCGGAGGCGGAATCTTCAACTACACCTCGAAATCCGGGACCAACAGGTTGCACGGGACCCTTTTCAACTACTTTGAGAATGAAGATCTGGACGCCGGACAGCCCTTCAACTACACCCCAAGCGGTCAAAAGTATAACCCGGTGCAACGGCAGCTTGATTTTGGCGGTTCTCTGGGTGGACCGGTGGTGATTCCTCACCTTTACAATGGCCACAACAAAACCTTCTTCTTCTTCGCGTTCGAGGAGTACCACAACACGCAGACCCTGAACCAGGGAACCATTACGGTTCCCACGAACGCCTATCGCAATGGCGATCTGAGTTCTCTCTTGCTTGGTCCCATTGTTGATTCCAATGGAGCGCCGGTTCTGGATTGTCTGGGTCGACCGATGATCAATGGCGCAGTGTACAACCCGGCGACGACCAGAATGGCAACCTGTACGGATGGCTCAACCAAAACGGTCCGGGATCCGTTCCCCAATAACTTTATCGGCGCGCCCAGCACATGGGATCCGGTGGCGCAGAAGATTCTTGCTTACATGCCTGCTCCATCCGGGCCTACTGCCAACGCGCTGACCAACAACTACCCCAATTTGCAGCCGAACAACAAGTACCAGTACCTGACGAGCATCAAGATCGATCATTCGATCGGTCAGAAATGGCACCTCTCGGGTTATTACATCGCTGAGTATTCCAACAAAGACAATGCGGGTGACGGCATTAACACAGCGGGAGGCTCGACCCGCTGGAACATGACCCCCGCCCCACAGTTGTATCTCAATGCGGACTATACGGCCACGCCGAATCTGGTGCTTCACGCCGGATTCGACTTTACGCGCCATGACGCCCTGCAGGATTCGGCGGTGCAGAACTTCAAGGCGTCGACTCTTGGGCTGAATACGGCGGCAAATATGCCGGGCGGCGCTGCGAATACCTTCCCAATCTTCTCCGGACTTACCACTAACCGTCAGGGTGTTCCGCAACTGGGAATAAACAACGCTCCGTTTATTGACAATAACTGGTATGACAATGCATCTGCGATCTGGGTTCACGGCCGCCATACTTTCGAATTTGGCGGCGAATTCCGTCATCAGCTGTTTGGCACTCACAATGACCTATCCGCCGGGTCTTACGGTTTCGCTCCCGATCAGACGTCTCTGCCGTCAGCCCAGGGCCAAAACCTTTATGGAGCCAGCATCGGTGACGGTTTCGCGAGCTTCGTTCTTGGCCAAATGGCTGGCGCAAGCATCGGAAACGATAACATCCAATGGTTTCATCGCAGAGAGGGCGGGCTTTACGCGCTGGACACCTGGAAGCTCACGCGCAAAATCGTGGTGAACTACGGCCTGCGCTGGGATCTCGAACAGATGCAACGCGAACAGCATGACCGGGAAACGCAATTTAGTCCCACTGTCGTGAATCCGTCAGCCGGCGGTCTGTTGGGTGGAACCGAATATGAAGGGTCAGGGCAAGGGCGTTGCAACTGCACCTTCGAGAAGTTCTATCCCTGGATGATTCAGCCTCGTCTCGGCATCAGTTACCAACTGGATGGAAAGACCGTGCTCCATGCGGCGTCCGGACTTTACTCTGGCCCGCAGCTCTTCATGAATGAAGAAATCTATAGCAACCAGGGATTTGGCTTCAACCAGGTGTTTCTGACCAGTCCTTCGTATGGCATTGCCGCCGGTCAGCTTTCCAATGGCATACCATACTCTCCGGCTGCTCTGACGGCCACTCACTTCGACCCTGGCGCCTATCCGAATGTCGGTCAACTCAACTCGCCCCCAGCGTTCATTGTCCCTAACAATGGTCGTCCACCACGTTTCGTGCAATCAACCGTTGGCCTTGAGCGCGAGATCGCAAACAATCTGACGGCCAATGTATCCTACATCAGCAACCGTGGTGTTTGGCTCAATTCCGACGGGCTGACGAATACTACAAACGAACTCACTCCATCGCTTCTCTCACAGAAATACGGCTTAAACGTTACCAACACAAATGACTTCAACCTGCTGACGCAACCAATCTCTTCTGGTGCCGTGGCGGCAAGAGGCTTCACGGCTCCGTACTCTACTTTCCCGTCCGGAGCCACCCTGGCCCAGGCATTGCGGCCATTCCCACAATTCGGCAGCATTGGTGACTACTACGAGCACGATGGCAATTGGTGGTACGACGCGCTTCAAATCAAGGTCACCAAGCGACTCAGCAACGGATTGTCGGGCGGCCTCGGTTACTCGTGGTCGAAGAATCTGGGTACAGTGGCCGCCACGAATCAACCGACTTTTACTACGGCGATGCCGCTACAGGATCCTAGCCAGCCGCCCAAAAACGCAAAATCCTATGAGACGATCGATCAACCGCAGATGCTCAACTTCTACTTCAATTATGAGGTGCCGCGATTCCGTTTTGCGCAAAACGGTTGGAAGCGCTTACTGTTTACCGGCTGGACGACCGACGGCATCTTCCGTTACCAGAGCGGTTTTCCGATACAAACACCCAATTCGACTAGCCCTTTGACTTCGGTGACTTTTGGTAATGCAGTTTGGGCGAATCGAGTTCCGGGACAGAAGCTTTTCCTGCATGGCCTCAACGACCACAAGGTCAACCCCCGTACCACGTTCTTTCTCAACCCGGCTGCGTGGGCAAACCCGGCCCCCGGGACCTACGCTACTTCCAAGCCGTTCTATGGCGATTATCGTGGCCCAAGATATCCCAACGAGCAGTTGGGCTTCGGCAAGGTCATCCCATTCAAGGAGGGCGTGACGTTCTCGCTCCGCGCGGATTTCTTCAATGTCTTTAACCGGTGGGCATTTCCCAACCTGAACAATACGTCGAATCCTTTCCAGACTCCTCAGTATGCGAGCGACGGAAGCATTTCCAACGGTTTCGGCTTCTTCGGAGACGGCATCTCCGGCGCAGGCGGAAACTATGCTCCGAGAAGTGGCGAGTTTGTCGCGAGAATCCAGTTTTAAGCGCCAACTCAGCCGAAGTTCCAAATAAACAGGCCAGATGACTTCATCTGGCCTGTTAACTTGCACGAGAGCGTCCTCTACGGACAGCAAGCAGAGCAATTTGCATTCAAGAAAATGGATGGATGTTATGAGTCTCGGGGACTCTCAAGCATTCCAAAGATTCTCACATTGGTGTAACCCGGCCTGGAAGGATTTGTGCGGAAGAGATGAAGTTGGCAATCACGCGACGTAACTTTTTGACAGGCTTGGCCGCTCTAAGTTCAGGAACTTTGAACTCCCGAGCGTTGTCGGTATTGCACACTTCTTTCCAGGATGCCAAGGTCGATTCCGAGAAACCTCCAGAGCACTATTTCGAGACATGGACAGCCGAGAAAACAGGAATCACCTGGAAACACGATAATGCACTCTCACCACTCCGCTACTTGCCCGAGTCCATGGGGCCGGGAGTGGCTTTATTCGACTACGATAACGACGGTTGGATGGATCTGTATTTTGTAAATAGCGGCCCGGCGGATTTCTTTCAACCCGCAAAACCGCTGTGCAATGCTTTATACCGCAACAACCGTGACGGCACCTTTACCGATGTGACGGAAAAGGCGGGAGTGGCGGGAAGAGATTTCGGCATTGGCGTTGCAACCGCCGACTACGATCGAGACGGATGGACGGACATTCTGGTAACAACCTATGGACGGCTGATTCTCTATCACAACAACCATGACGGAACCTTTACAGATGTGACCAAAGCTGCGGGACTGGATGAGCCAGGCCTGTTCACCAGCGCTGTCTGGTTTGATTCTGATAACAATGGCCTGCTCGATCTGTTTGTCTGTCACTTCGTAAAATACGACAAGTCGTTAGAACAGGATTGCAGCGTAAACGGGGTTCGCCATTATTGCTATCCGAAGACCTACGAAGCATGGCCGAGCCGTCTCTATAAGAACAACGGCGATGGAACCTTCACCAACATAAGCGCCTCTTCCGGGATTGGCAAGTATTTGGGAAAGGCCTTTGGTGTAGTCGCAACTGATATCAACAACGATGGCTTGCTGGACCTGTTTGTCGCGAATGACTCCGTTCCCAACTTCCTTTTTCTGAATAAGGGAGGTGGGAAGTTCGAAGAAATTGGTCTCCAGGCCGCAGTAGCGTATAGCGCGGATGGTGCTGCGCGTTCTGGCATGGGCGTAGATGCGGTCGATTTTGATGAGGATGGCCAGCAGGATCTTCTTGTCGCGAACATCAGCCGTGAACGCTATTCTCTGTACCACAATGTCGGACACAATACATTTGTGGATGTAGCCAACCCGACGGGAATCGGCATGGCGACGGTGATGTATACGGGCTGGGGCTGTCGCTTTGTCGATTTCGATCTGGATGGAAGACCAGATTTGATTTTGGTCAATGGGCACCCAGATGATCTCATCGAATCGGTCAACAGCAGCTTGCAGTATCGAGAGCCCCTTTTGCTTTTTCATAACAATGGCAATGGATTTGATAATGTCAGTGCAGCGGGTGGTCCAGCCTTCAAAGAGTCGTATGCCGCCCGGGGGCTTGCGGTGGGAGATCTCGATAATGATGGGCGTATCGATGTGGTTGTCGGGATCAGCCGCGGGGCTCCCCTAATCCTTCACAATATTGTCAGCAATAAAAATCATTGGATCGGTCTGAATCTCACCGGACTTGCAGTTGGCGCCAGGATCACTTGGTCGGTCAACGGGGCTAAGCACAGCATTTTCAAGCGAGGCGGTGGAAGTTATCTCTCTTCCTGTGACCCCCGCGATGTGTTGGGTCTGGGGGCGGCGGAATATGCCGACTGGATTGAGGTTCAATGGCCCGCAGCCATCGGGCACACGGACCGCTTCGAACATGTGCACGCTGGCAAGTATTACTCTCTGTCGCCTGGGGGTAAGCTTCTATGATCTTGCTTCTCGCGCTCCAGCTCGCAGTCGCCTCCACGCAACATTACGAGAACGCCAAACAGGATTTCGCCCAACGGAAATTTCCCGAGGCTGTTAGCGAAGTCGATGCAGCCCTACATGAGAACCCGTATATGGTTCCGGCCCTCGTCCTCAAGGCTCGGCTGGCCACCTTTGCGCATCGTCCGGATGTGGCCAAGAGCTGTCTTATCACGGCCATTACAGCCGATCCAACATCCGAAGAGGCGCAGTTCTTTCTCGGGGTGTTTTACTACATGCAAAACGACTTCAAATTGGCGATCTCACCGCTTCAGACAGCCCAGGCCCTCTCTCCTAAAAGTCCTCTTCCCGTGTTCTATCTTGCGATGACCTATGAAGCTCTGGGACAGGAGACCAAAGCGTTGGAGCTCTACCAACAGGCAGAGAATCTCTCTCCGCAGAAATCGCCGCAAAGCGCATCCATTCTCGTTGCATACGGCAGGTTTCTACTATCACTGGGCCGGAGCCAGGACAGTATCGAAAAAGATCGACGGGCCGTTGAGGCAGACTCCGACTCCCGCGATGCGCACTATGAATTGGCGAAGGGATTGGCCCGTGAAGGAGACTTCAAGAATGCCGCGCCCGAAGGAGAACGAGCCCTGACTCTACCCGAGCTCGGCACCAGCGATGCCCAGATCCACTTTCTCCTGGCAAATCTCTATCGGAAGTTAAATCAACCTGATTTGGCAAAGGCTCATTTGGAGAAATTCCTAGCTGCTCCCCAGACAACTCGCAGGTGAAACCCGCGTCGAGGATGTTGAGATATGACCTACTCTGCTGGATGGAAAAACGATAAAGAGTAGTCGAGTGAAAGGGTCGGTAATCTCGAGCGTGGCGGAAGTGCGTGTGAGTCGAACACACCGTCACCCGTTAAGAGCGACCATCGGTTTTGAAGACCGTGAGGATCACCGGAGCCCAGGCACTTCCTACATAGAGAGAAACGCGCAGTGAGACTACGCCTCTGCTGAGTAGGTATGATCTTACCTGAGCATGAAACAGGAATACAGGATGGCGGATACTGCAACCGTAAGATTGACGCAACAGGTAAAGGCAGGTGGATGCGCGAGCAAGCTGGCGCCCGGTTCGCTGGCCGAAGTGTTGTCTCGGCTGCCGCGGCAGAACGATCGAAACCTGCTGGTCGGTTTCGATACTTCGGATGATGCGGGTGTCTATCGGATTGCGCCTGACCTCGCAGTTGTCCAGACCGTCGATTTCTTCACTCCGCTCGTAGATGACCCGTTCACCTTCGGCCAGATTGCCGCGACCAACGCCCTTAGCGATGTCTATGCGATGGGCGGCCGTCCCCTCACCGCTCTCTCGATTGTGTGCTTTCCGCAGGACGGCGACCTGGACATACTCGAACAGATAATGCGCGGCGGGCTGACGAAAATGGAGGAGGCCCACTGCATCGTTGTAGGCGGACACAGCGTCCGCGATGCAGAAATCAAATTCGGGTACGCCGTTACGGGACTGATTCATCCCGACCACGTCTTTACAAATACAGGTGCGGTCGCAGGCGATATTCTCATCCTCACGAAACCAATCGGCACGGGAGTGATTACAACGGCATTAAAGCGCGGTGTAGCGGAACAAGCGTGGGTGGAAAATGCGGTACGCTCTATGACCACTCTGAACCGTGCGGCCTCTGAAGTGATTACTGCAGCGACCGGTGTCCATGCAATGACCGACGTTACAGGTTTCGGCTTGATGGGCCATGGCCGCGAACTGGCACTGGGCAGCGGGATGACGATTGAGATTCTCGTGGACCAGATACCGCGCATTGAAGGTGCCCTCGATGCCATCCACCTCGGCGCCATACCCGCCGGATTGTTGGCAAATCGCGACTTCGCAGAATGCGTCAGCGCAGATGCGCCCGGCTCTCAGATTCCCCATGATTTGCGCACTTTGCTCTATGACCCTCAGACCGCAGGCGGTTTATTGATCTCAGTTGCTCCGCAAGATGCGGACGCGATACTCGCCTCGCTACGCAGCGCAGGCCTTAACGCAGCCATGATTGGGTCAGTACTAGGTCCTTACTTCGCGGGACAAGGTGCACCGGCCATTCTCTTGCGG
>Ga0210386_10001873_pt1 | contig 18340 bp, 15 predicted proteins | sample IncBWH32OmetaG_FD_160091 | JGI IMG/M metagenome (GOLD analysis project Ga0210386, IMG submission 160091) | Forest soil microbial communities from Barre Woods Harvard Forest LTER site, Petersham, Massachusetts, United States - Inc-BW-H-32-O ... | reverse complement strand
GTGACGACGGGGGACGATTTGGTCTGACCTATGGGTACTGCGGAAGGATAATCGGGTTACCTACGTGAATTAGGTCATTACCCTATCATTTATTATCAATGATTTAACGCGCTTTTCTACGACGCGAGGAGGCATTAGTTATATTAGGTCGAGGATTGCGTGGTTCCCGAGGTAATCGCCCTAGAAAGAGTCACTTGGTTTTGAAGAAAAATCTGCGGAAAGCCGCCACCTGCTAAAAGGGAGGCCACTCGGTCGGGCTGCCTTGGAAGAGAGCCTCGCATTTTTCAACCCGATAGGTTCCGTCGTGAACCACAAAGACGCGCGGTTTGCCGGTTGAACCGGTGCTCCACAAAGAGCAGCCGGCGTAAGCGCCGTCCTTGCGAACGATGTAGTATTCCATGTCGAGATATCGGATTTTCTTCATGTCTCCGTTGTAGTTACGAACAATGCGGCGCAGCGTCTCCATGCCCGCTTGCTTCGGGCTATAGCCCTGGCGCATCAACTCAACGATGGTGTGTCCACCGGCGACCTTGATGTTCTCTTCACCCGATCCGGTCGCGCCGGCCGAGCCTACGTCCTGATCGGTGTAGCTGCCGGCACCGAGAATCGGCGAGTCGCCCAGGCGTCCCGGCAGTTTCCACGCAAGGCCCGACGTGGTGGTAGTTCCCGATATCTCGCCTTTTGCATTCACGACAGATACATGGATCGTTCCCGTCGTGGGCCACAGCACCTGCTTGGCTGCGAAGAGACGCTGCTCGGGGGCGATACCGAGGTCAGCAGCCATCTCGGTCAGCTTCTTCGTGCGGGTGCGGATCGTTTCCACCCAATCAGGCGTGGGATGTCGAGGAATTGAGCCGGGGCGCAGCGACGACAAGCCATGAAGATCTATGGTCGGCTTGGGCGCGGGCGTATCGGCAAAGGGATCTTTCCAGCCCGGATCGGACATGCCGGGCCCCCACCAGTCCATCTGCGAATTGCTTTCCTTCCACAGTAGCCATATCTTGCGGGCGTCGTCGGTGAGGAGGTTTTCCCGCGGAAAGCCAAGATCGACGGCGAACTTTTCCGCCCCTTCGGCGACTAGCATCACGTGGGCCGTGTGCTCGAAGACCTTGCGCGCAACCAGGCAGACGTTCTTGATATTGCGTATGCCGCCGACCGAGCCTGCGCGGCGTGTCGGTCCGTGCATGCAGCAGGAGTCGAGCTCGACCACGCCTTCTTCATTCGGCAGTCCGCCCAGTCCCACGCTGTGATCCTTGGGATCGTTCTCTCGCCCAACGCAGATGTGATGCGCCGCCTCGAGCGTATCCACACCGTCGAGGAGCATCTGGTAAGCCTCTTGGACTGACTCATCGCCTGTGACGCGCGTAACGATGACGGGCTTCGCTGGAGGCTTGAGCTGCTTGACCTGTTCGGCGGTGTCAGCGTGAGCGTCGTGGGTGGGAAGGCCGATCCCGGCGGCGCCGAGTGCGCCAAGGGAGAGAAAGTCGCGGCGGGAAGTCATGATGGCGATGTTAGCAAAAACGGGAATTCGCGATGAGTAGAGGGTTGAAGAGGTCGGTGATACGTCATCTGTGTCTTCCGCCCCCGGTGCGCTGGTCGGGCGCTAATGGTTGCGAAGGGAACTGATCGAGTCCCACCACGTAGTAACAGAACAGATTGTATGAGTCGAAGTACTTGTCGCCGTCGATCCTCTCGGGGGTGTCATCCACGGAACCCGGCAGATGTTTTGTTGCCTTGGAGACGGAGTGAAGCAGGATGGCAGCGACGCCGGCGTAGCGATACTGCCGCGTGTCATCGACCCTGAACCACGAGCCGGGAATCGAGGCTTCGGGCTGAGGCTTGCCGATCTCATCGGCGGCGCGAACGAGCGCGGCCTTCAACAAAGCCTCGGTATAGTTGGGCACCGATCCGCTTGATCGAATATAGAAGCACGGCGGTCCAAGGCCAAGCGCTTCAAAGGCAATGACTGCCCTCGCGCCGGGCATCGCGCGGAGCAGGTCTTTAGAGCCGGCCTCACCATCGACCTCCGCAAACACAAAGGTGTGGTGCCGGGGCCCAGCTGAGAGTGCATGGTAGAGAAATGGCAGCATCATCGCGCCGCTCCAGTTATCGACGGCGCTCATGCCCGCCCCTTCATGCTCGTAGTGAGCCGTGAGGACGATGGTCTCGAGCTTCGTGCCGGGCGCTGGCGTTCCGGGCAATGTGCAGATGAGGTTCGTACCTTCCCCGGCAGGCCGCTCGCGCAGGTTGTCGCCCTTGCATTCAAGATCGTGGAAGGTTTGTTTGAGCTGGGCAAGACGTTCCGTGTCGCGCTGCGGAACGTTATGCACGAGCATATCCACGGAGTGCCGCTGCATGTTCCAGAAGATGATTTTCGGCGGCTGGTCGGTGTCTGCGGCAAAGGACGGCAGCAGCAGGAGGAGAGAGATGGCGAGAACACGCATTGGATATTTTGCCGGTGGCGGCAGAATAGCAGAACAGGGATCAGGGATTAGGGGGAACCTACGGTTTCATCTGCCGTATCCTCTTTGCAGACGAATGGAGAAGACAAGCAACGCTGTTTCGGGATGCGCGAGCAGCCAGCGAATTACATCCGGATAGTGTGTGTTGTCGTCGGCCATTTCTTCCACGGGCCCTTCTCCCAGATCGAAGTAGCGCGCCAGGCCCGTGTCGCCCGCTTTGTGAAAATCGCTCAACCATAGTGCGTGGTCGCGCGAAGCGTATCCGTAGGCGCGAGGAAGCCAGGCCGCAGCCTGATGCTTGTATCCCGCGGAAGATTCCGCGTCATAAACGGCGCGGATCATCGACGAAAGAAAGGGAGGCTGCGAGCGCGTGAAGTAGTAAGTGGGGTTTGCGTTTAGAATTCCGCCGTAGTGTTCGATCTCGTAGGAGAAATTCTCGACCATCGCTTTTGCCAGATCGACGCGGCTATCCTGGATCAATCCAAGGATGATGAAGTAGCTGTCCCACCCGTACATCTCATGGAAGCGGCCTCCCGGAACGACGTACTTGTTGGGCAGGTAAAGGAGTCCGGAGTGGGCGATCTCCGATGGCCTTACGTCGCCCAGGTGTTGTATGCGGCGCGGCGGGCGGTCGACCTTTACCTTGCAGGTCTTTTCAAGTGCGGCAATTTCGGGCGGTTCGGGACATCCTTTGGCAGATACAGGATCGGAACGGTGGCGAGCTTCGGATCGGCCACCGATTTGCAGTCGTCCATCGAGCACGAAAGCGTATCCCATGCTGCGTGGATGTATACATCGATCGGCTGGCCGGGCTCAGCCTGGGGAGAGAACGGATGAGCTGTAGTCGGAGCAGTCTGTGCCGGCGACAGTGTCGAGCAAATTACCCACAAAGCGGCGCATATGTAAGCCGCCGATGGCCTTCCAGTTAGATGAGATTGTGCGTGCATAGTCACTGGTAGAACGCCGGGGCGTATGTTAAACCAATATCTCCGCATTTGGCTGCTGAATCTTCATTGACGCCGTGACCTTGGCCCGAAGGCGGCCATCCTGCTACGCTGGCCTTTCGATATGCGACGCACATACGCCCTTCTTCTCGTCCTCTTTGGTTGTTTCATTTTTATCGAGGCGCACGGACAGACGAGCTTCACCGTAAACGACCTCTCCGCCGACCTGCGTGCAAAGATCGACGCGACGGCGCAGCAGGCGCTGGACCAGACGGGCGTGCCCTCCGCGTCCGTGGCCATCGTTCAGCACGGCAAGATCGTTTACACCCAGGCCTATGGGAAGGCGAAGCTGGACCCGCCCGTTCCTGCTACGCCGGCCATGCGGTATTCGATCGGATCAATCTCGAAACAGTTCACGGCAGCGGCGCTCCTGCTGCTGGAGGAGCAGGGCAAACTCTCGATTGATGATCCGGTGTCGAAGTACATCCCCGACCTCACACGCGCGAACGAGGTGACGATCCGCATGCTACTGTCTCACACCGCGGGATACCAGGACTTTTGGCCGGAGGACTACCTGATGCCTCCGATGCGCGAGTCGACGACGGCGCAGCACATCCTCGATGTGTGGGCGAAGAAGCCTCTGGATTTCGATCCGGGCACGCACTGGCAGTATTCGAACACCAACTATGTCATCGCCGGGCTCATTGTCGAGAAGGTGAGCGGAATGCCGTTGATGAAATTCCTTCAGGCCAACGTCTTCAAACCGCTCGACATGCAATCGGTGTGGAACTCCGACGCCGAAAGGCTGGGTGACACCGATGCCTCCGGATATATCCGATACGCACTGGGTCCGTTGCGGCCCGCTCCCAAAGAGGGCAAAGGATGGATGTTTGCCGCGGGGGAGTTGGCCATGCCTGCGTATGACCTCGCGAAGTGGGACATCAGCGTGATGAACCGGTCGCTGCTCGCGCCCAGGTCTTATGACGAGATGATTGCCACGGTAAAACTTAAAGACGGGATCGATCCCCACTATGGCCTGGGCCTTTTTGTGCGCAACTCTCTGGGGCACACGTATTACGAGCATTCCGGTGAAGTCTCAGGATTCGTGTCCGACAACATGGTCTTTCCTGATGACAAGGCCGCTATTGCGGTGTTGACGAATCAGGATGCCGCGCGCGCAGCAGCAATTATTGCTCGCGGCCTTTCACCCATCGTGCTGGGCGTTGATACGCAGGCTTCGAGCGAGGCCGAGCGGCAGGCTCTCGAAATCTTTACAGGGCTGCAGCAGGGCAAGATCGATCGCGCGCTGTTCACCCCGAACTGCAATGCTTACTTCAGCCAGCAGGCACTCGAGGATTTTCAAACCAGCCTGAGCCCGCTGGGCAAGCCGACTGCTTTGAAGCAGACCACTGAGGATTTGCGCGGCGGCATGACCTTCCGGGTGTTCAGCGTCGTACTCCCCGACAGCACGCAACACCTGCAATTGACGACTTACACGATGCCCGATGGAAAGCTTGAGCAGTACCTGGTGATCCCGGGGCAGTAGCTATCGCCCGACAGGCCGGTCTGTGTACAGGGTCTTGTCCGACAGTTCCTGGAGCTTGTACAGCTTCCCGCCCAGAATCTGCTCGACATGATCGTGGAAATCGCCCGGCACGAACAGGAATTTGCGAGGTCCATTACCCCACATGGCGAGAAGGTCAGGATCTTCCAGGAAAATGTGCGGGGCATCCGGATAGTACGAACCCCAGACCATCGACGATGAGCGGCCGTTGACCAGCAGCGCACTGCGATGCGTATAGAAAATCACCGACGATCCATAGGACTGGTCGCCGTAGAGCATCAACTGGTCTTGCGGGCCGGCGACGCGGTTGATAGTGTCCGCGATCGCGCGCGAAGAGAGCATCGGCTCGAAGCGCACCAGGGCAATCTGCGCGGCGATGAGGAAGATCGCCGCTGTGAAGGCGACGGAGACGGTAGCTTCGAATCCATGTCCGCGCCGGCGCAGAGTCCAGGCGGCCAGCGGCCCAAACAGCAGCGCAATCAAGGCAATGACCGCGGGCAACCGCAACGCGGCGAATGACGCTCCGGTAAGGTCGAAGAACTGCGAGGTGGCCAGAGCGTAATCGCCTACGCCACGATGCGCCAGCAGGGTTCCGATATCCGGCACGAAGGGCAGATGCCGCGATGCCCAGAGGCCGTACCCAACCGCGAGTGCAACAATGGTGCCGATGATGGCAAAGACCGCATGCGCGCCGGTCAGCCATCGGCTCGAGGCGTTGAGTCTGGGAGCGTTAATCGAGCGGGCATTGCCCTCGGGAACCTCTTCAATCGTCGCCAGCGATCCGGTAATCAGCATCAGCAGGGCGAACCACGAGGGGAAGGTGTAGTACTCCTGGTTGGTGGATATGGCGAAGAAGGCCAGAATGAACGCGGCGAATATTGAGAGCAGCAGGCCGGTGCGAGCGCGGAAGCGCAGCCGCGTGGCGATGGACGATGCATCGTGCGCGCTCATCCGCGGGTCGAGAAACTGGATGGTGTTGGTCGCGTCGTAGCGCAGGTCCGAAGCAAAGATGCGGCGATTGCGCCAGGCACGAATCAGGGCCGCCGGGAGGAACAGGCTCCAGGGAAAGAGCCAGACCAGTTGCCCAGGCCAGTAAGCGAACCACGGCTGCTTGTTGTAATCGTGCGGATAGCGCTTGCCCAGGAAGCGCAGAACATGTTCATTGATGAAATAGAAATAGAAGAAGCCATGCACATGACCCGGGGTGGGGATATTGCCAACGGGATTTCCCTGATCCGGATTGCGCAGGCCGGCGAGGATGTGCCAGGGTGCCGCGATGGCGAGAAACAGCAGAATGCCGGTGAAGAGTCGAAGCTGACGCCAGCGACGCCATTCGCCTGTGAGGAGCAGGTAAGGAACAACAGCTGCGATGAAGAAGACCGGGGCGATGAGTCCTTTGGCAAGCACCGCAATGGCCAGCGCTCCATATGCGAGGTAGATCTGCCCGGGCTTTCGATCTTCCATGCCGGTAAGAAACGAGTAAAGCGCGAGCGCGAGAAAGAATGTGAGCAGCGATTCCGGGATCAAAAAGCGCGTGAACAGAAAGACGCCGACGGAAGTGAGTAAGGCCAGGGCCGCATAAAACGCGGCGCGATCTCCGTAGGCTCTGCGTGACCATGTCCAGGCAAGAATGGCGCAGGCGAGAACTGCCAGCGACACGGGCAGGTGGGTCGCAAAAGTGTTATAGCCAAAGAGGTGATAATCGATTGCGGCCAGCCAGTAGGGCAGCGGAGGCTTCTCGAGGTAGCGAATGCCATTGACGGAAAGCGTCACCCAGTCGCCGCTGATGGCCATGTGTTGAGCGGCATTGGCATGCGTGGCGTCCGCATCGTCGAGAAGTGAAAGGGAGAACAGCGCGGCAAAGTGAACCGCGAGAAAGACCAGCAGCAGCAAAGGCCAGGTCTTGACAGGAGAAGAAAGCAGCGCAGGTTTGTCGGCGGTGGATTCAAGCTGCTTGTGAAGATCGGGGGTTATCATCGAAATCATTTGAGCTAAAGACTCAGAATATCAGTGGAGAAACGGGCCTGTGAAACCTGCTGTAAATGTTGAACTCGATCGCTTGCGGCAATTGACCGCTGCGCTTAAGCAAAATCTGGAGCTGTGCGGCAAAGAGGCAACCATCGATGCTGTGCACGACATCCGTACCGGCACGCGCCGCATCGAGGCCATGCTCGACACCAACCTGCGCGAACGCAGCCAGCCGGTCCTCAGCGGGAGTGTTCCGCGAAAACCGGATCTCCAACCCGACGCCCTGGCCAAAACGGCGCAACGCTGGCCGCGGCTGCTCAAGAGAATCCGTCGCACGGCTGCCCCGGTGCGCGATCTGGATGTGCATCGCAAGCTACTCGAAAAATTCAAGCCACGGAAGAAAGCCGTTGTGCCGGGAGAGAGCGCCGTCGAATCCGTCGATGCTCTGGCGATGCTCCCGAACCCCATCGAGCAGCAGGCTGACGACCTCGATGCCTGGTTGAAGCAGACGCGACACGACCAGGCACAGCCGCTCATGAAGGCTGCGCCGAAGTGGGCGCCCAGGGTCGAGGCGCAGCTGGCTTCGCTGGAAGAGGCGATGCGCCGGAGTCCGCTACGCCGCAGAGCGTCGCGCAGCGCAGCCGTCACCGCGCTCGAAGCCTTCGCGCGCCTTGCCACTCAGATGCAGCAGCTCGATGCGGGCAACCTGCATGACTTCCGCAAAGGCGCTAAGAAGGCGCGATACATGGCCGAATCAGGTGGCGCGGATGAACAAGCCGGAGCCGTCGGCAAGGCGCTCAAGAGACTGCAGGATGAGATTGGCGACTGGCACGACTGGCTGGTGCTGGCCGAGGAGGCCCGCGAGGCTCTGGGATCGCACGGCCTGGAGCTGACCGCGCTGATCGAAAAAGAGCGGGACATGCATTACGCCCTGGCAATGAATATCACCGAGCGCATGCGCGGACGCCTGATGGGCGAGTGGCAGGCCCTGGGCGCGCGTCCGCGGTCGCGCACCAGACCTCGTCTTCCCGCGCGCAAAGAAGTTTCCTGAACCGCATTTGGTCCGCGCATTTCCGCAATCTCTCTCGTGTATCGTGCTTGCAACGGCCAAAAAACATTTCAAAGGGTATACCTGAATCAATGCAGACCTTTGCGGCAGTGGACATCGGTTCGAACTCATGCAGACTGAAGATCGCCCGCGTGGTGCAGCACAACCTGCGCGTTGTCCACGAAGACCGCGAAGTCACGCGGCTGGGTGCAAGCGTATTTGAATCGGGTCTGGTTTCGCCGGAGTCCATGGCCGCCACGCTGGGCGCGCTCAAGCGTTTTTTTCGGGCGGTGCAGTTGCATGGGGCTGACCAGGTTCGCGCCGTGGCGACTGCTGCCATGCGCGACGCCCGCAATGGACGGGCCTTTCTCGCCTGGGTGAAGGACGAGACAGGCTGGGAAGTGGAAATCATCTCCGGCCTCGAGGAAGCCCGGCTGATTCACCGCGGAGTGATGGACAACGAACCCGGCACCTCGGGACGCTGTCTGCTCATCGACGTCGGCGGAGGAAGTTGCGAGATCTCCCTTTCCGTGCGCAAGCGCCTCCAGGAGACGATTAGCCTCCCTCTGGGCGCCGTGCGGCTGACGGAAGAGTTTCTGAAGAGCGATCCCCCAGCAAAGGAAGAGATCGCCCGGATGAAGCAATTCGTTGCTCGCGAACTCAGGAAGGCATCGCGCCGTGTTACCGCTGACCGCGTGCAACTGGTGATTGCAACTTCCGGCACGGCCGCCGCATTGTCCGAGGCGAGCAAAGCCATTCGCAAGGCGCGCGCCGGCGAGAAGGAATACGTTGCCCCAGCTCGGGACATCAGGCGTCTTGCCGACAAGCTCACAAAGCTGAAGAATGAAGATCGCAGCGCCGTTCCCGGCATCGGTCCACGCCGTTCTGAAATCATCGTTGCGGGAGCGCATGTATATTCCCAGTTGCTCGAACATTTCTCGCTGCCCAGCTTCCGCTATTCCGACATGGGATTGCGCGACGGCATTCTAGCCCAGATGCTCGCCGAGCAGGATGCGCGCACCTTCGCGCACCAGCAATATGAGCGAGACCGCTGGCAGGCCGTGCTCGAAACCTGCCGTCGTTACGGGGTCGATCCCCGCCAGGCCGAGCCCGTGTGCCAGCATGCTGCCCAGCTCTTCCACGACATGATGGCCGTTCACGAGCTCCCGCCCGAGTACAAAACCTGGCTTGAGGCTGCGGCCATGATGCGGGACATCGGCAAGTTCCTTAACTACCAGGGCTACCACCGGCACGCGCAGTACATCATTGCCAACTCGGAAATTTTTGGCTTCAACGCAACGCAGCGCGTCATAACCTCGGCCGTCGCCCGGTACATTGGCAAGAGTCGTCCCGAGCCTGAGGGTCGCACCATGCGGCAGGTTCCACCCGAGGAGCATGAACACGTCAAGCGAGCCGTGGTGTTATTACGATTGGCCGTGGCGCTCAATCAGGATCGTGCCAGCGATGTGCTGCGCGTCAGGGTCCGGGTATATCCCAAAAGGGTGCTGCTCGAAATCAGCCCCGGCCGCACCGGGGCGGAACTCGAGTTGTGGTCGCTCCGCAAAGAGGCGGCTTACTTTCTGGAGGTCTTTCGGCGAGAGCTCTTCGTAACGTTGACGTAGTTGCCGCGCAGGATGCGCGGGTCTACCAGCCAGTGCAAAGTGCCCGGACGGCGCGTCGTGTCCACGCGGGCGATCGCGCCTTTTCGCAGGCGAATATTCATCCGGCTCGCGCTGACCAGCGCTCCCAGAAACGTTGCGAGATTCGGATTGTGTCCCACTATGAGAACGGTCTCGTATTTCGCGAGCTCCGCCAGCAGCTTTTCAAAGTGGGCAACGGTTGCGCCCGGAGAAAGAGCCTCGGACGCCATGATTTTGCCGTCGTAGCCGGTTTCCGTTCCTACCAGCGATGCTGTCTGCAATGCCCGTTTGAGCGGGCTTGAGACGACCATGTCGAAATGAACTTTGAGCGCATTCAGGTAGTTGCCCACCAGAATGCATTGCTGCTTGCCTTCCTTATCGAGCGGGCGTTTGACATCAATGAGGGGATTGGGCCGGCTTGTTCCGGCGCTGGCATGACGAAGAATATATAGATTCACGCGGTCGATTCCGTTCGGGGAAGTAGGTGTACTCTCTGATAATTAACACGATTGTAACAATGAAAAGCCTCTTTACCCCAGCGCGCGGGAACTTAGCCTTCAACGAATCTCAAAATTAGGGTGCAGGGGTGGGCGAAGGTCCCGGCGGCAACTGTGGTTCGGGATCGGGCTCCGGTGGGGGGATCGGATCCGGTGGAGAATCCGTGCCGGGATCGGGCCCTCGAAACGGAGGTATGGTTGGGTCGAAACCCGGAACAGAGCTGGGTGGACATGGGTCAGGAGGCTGGAGGAGGGAGCTGCCAATGGAAGTCATGCTCTCATGGATGCCAGGTGCCACGCGCACTGTTGGTTGCCCTGATTCCCAGAGCTCGCTTACCAGCACGTCTCGCAGCCAGCCGCGCCTCCCGCGCAGTGAAAAACCCGCGCCTTTCAGAGCCGCCGTGTAATCCGGCAATCGGCGAACCTCAAGTCCGGTCAGCAGGCCAAAGGTTACGTAGAGTATCCACACGATGAATCTCGCTGGAAGCGATACCACTCCGGGCGGGATCGCAAACTCAGACACCACCCAGCGAGCGCCGGGAGTCAAATGACTACGAATCCTGCCGGTAAGTGCATGCAGCTCATCCCTCGTGAAACAGTCCAGAAAAAAGTGAGTGACAACGAGGTCATAGCTCGCGGTTGGGATAAATTCGCGCGCGTCAGTGCAATGGAGCGTCACCTGGTCTAGCGCACCGGCCTCGGCTGCGCGGTTGCTGAGAAGTTGCAGCATCGCGGGACTCAGATCGACGGCGTCCACGCGTAGCTGAGGATTGCTCTTGAGCAATCGCGCGAGAAACCTGCCGTCTCCGTCTCCCAGCACCAGCGCGCTTCGCGCGTCGGCCAGTTGGGGCAGCCGGTAAAAGCGGCACCGTTCGAGCAGGGGGCCAAAGGAAAGATATTCGAGCCAGCGATAAGGGCGGGCAATGCGATCGAAGGCCGGACGCGTCGGCGTTGGCCGCATCAATGCGTGACCACGGCGAACAGCAGCGGTGTGAGCAGGATGGCGTCGGCGGCAATACGCAGCTGGACGCTGCTCAGCCGCGACCGGTCGAGTGCAAGAAATAAGGCCGCCGAGATCGTGCAGGCGAGATAAAGCGCGGTCATCGCGACCGGAGCGGCCGACAAATCTGATCGAATGCACGCGACTGCGGCCAGCAGGGCAATGCCGCTGCTTACAAAGAAGAAATGCCGCTGTGCCCAGCGCGTTGTGGCGTGCGCGAGACCGGTCGTCAAAACGCTCGACTTTTCCCCCGGCGGGCGCTCCCATTTTTCAATGGCAATGCAGTTAAGCCAGCAGAGCAGTGCGAACAGCGTGACTACAGGAATCAGCGCAGCCCTGTGTCCCTGCAGTCTCGACCAGGCTGGGACAGCGACTGCCAGGGCGAAGAGCGCGCCGACAGCCGCCTCTTTGGGAAACCAGCGTTCGATGCCGAGTCGGCATAGGTGGACGAGGCAGAAATAAGCTAGAGCTACCGCGAAAAGCGCTGTATCTTCCCGCCGCGCCGTTGCATTCATGCGCGTTGCAATGAGCCAAAGCAGGACGAGACAGACCACCACTCCGCCAGCCACAGCCTTGCCTCGATGTCTCGCGTAGAAAAAGTGCCGCTCGCGCAGTTGTCCGGAAGACTCGAAGCGGAGCCCGTCGAGGATACGATCCGCGACATAAACAAGCCATGTTCCCGAGGCGAGCAGAAGAAGCGCACTCCAGGGCAACTCGATGTTCACCGCGCGGGCGATGCCCCACGCCCAGAGAGCAGCCACAGTGGGGGCATCCAGCGAGAGCAGATGCCACCATTGGAATATCGCGGAGATACGAAAGCCGCGGCCGGCGTGGATAGCGAGAGGTGGCGGAGCAAGGACCACTCTCTGATTTTAAGATGCCGGCCTTGCGCTTAATCGGCCGCGGTTTTTTCCTTTGCGGCGGCCTTCTGCTTTGCGGCCGTTTTCTTCGCGGGATGCTTCACGTGGTGGTTCTCCGCCTTGGACATTGGCGGGATGTCGTCTGTCGAAGCTTTTCCCTCTGCCGCCTTCATGAAGAAATCCTGCGAGCTGAATGCGGGAAGAGCACGCCCGGCTGCGGTCTCACGGACGTGCTCATACAGGCCGTTCGCGTGCAGCAGGCGCGACTTTACGGTGTCCGCCAGGTAGGCGGCAAGAATCTCATTGCGAATCCGCGCGCCAATCTGGGGATCGCGAATCGGGAACACCACCTCGCAGCGTTCGAACAGGTTGCGAGGCATCCAGTCCGCGCTGCCGCAGTAGATCTCCTCCTGGCCGCCGTTCTCGAAGAGATAGATACGGCTGTGCTCGAGGAATCGCCCGATGATCGAGAGGACGCGGATATTCTCGCTCACGCCTTTCAGCCCCGGCCGCAGCGAGCAGATGCCGCGGACGATCAGATCAACCTGCACGCCTGCCTGCGACGCCGCATAGAGTGCCTCGATTACACTTGGCTCAAGCAGGGAATTCATCTTCGCGACAATGCGCGCTGGGCGTCCCGCGGCAGCATGCTCGGTCTCGCGGTGGATCAGGCGGATGAAGCTCTCGGCAAGGGTGAGCGGCGCCACCAGCAGGGGAGCGTAGTCGTCCGATTCGGAATGCGCCGTCAGGTAGTTGAACACGGCGCCCATGCTGGCTGTGATCGCCGGATCGGAGGTTAGCAAGCTCAGGTCGGTGTAGAATCGCGCCGTATTCGGGTTGTAATTGCCCGTTCCCAGGTGCCCGTAGCGGCGCACCACGCCATCCGGATCGCGGCGCACCAGCAGCGCCAGCTTACAGTGCGTCTTCAGGCCCACGATGCCATGGAACACCTGAACTCCCGCATCCTCCAGGTCGCGCGCCCAGCGAATGTTCGAGGCCTCGTCGAAACGGGCCATCAGCTCGACCACCGCCGTCACTTCCTTGCTTTGCGAGGCTTCGGTGAGAGCCTGGAAGATCTGCGAATCGGCGCTCGTACGGTAAAGAGTCTGCTTCATCGAGACTACCTGCGGGTCCTGCGCTGCTGCCTGGATGAATCCCACCACGCCGTCGTAGGAGTCGTAGGGATGGTGCAGCAGAATATCCCGATGTCGCAGCTCGTCGAACAGGTCGGTCGACTTGCGATTGAGCCGCAACTCGCGGGGAACGAACGGCTGAAACTTCAGGTCCGGCCTGGGCGTATCGCTGGCCAGATTCATCAGCCGCGACAGATTCACCGCCCCATCCGTGCGGTACACCTGCGATTCTTCGAGTTCGAAGTTCATTCGCAGCCGGTCCACGATCTCCGGGTCCGCTGCCTTTTCAATTTCCAGCCGTACCGCGTCGCCCTTGCGCCGGTTGTGCAGCTCCGAGCGCACCGTCTCCAGCAGCGTGCGCGATTCCTCTTCCTGAAAGTAGAGGTTGCTGTTGCGCGTGACCCGGAAGGCGGCCTTCGACAGAATCTCGTAGCCCCGATACATGCCCGCTGCGTTGCGCTCGATCAGATCGGCCAGAAACATGAAGTCGTGCGTGCTTCCTGTCGCAGGCAGCTCCACAAATCGTGGCAGGGCCCGCGGTACGGTCACGACTCCCAGCACCGGACCAGTCGCACCTTTGCGCTTGCGCCTCAGGAGCAGTGCAATGCATAGTGCCTTGTTCAGCACGCGGGGAAAGGGATGCGCCGGATCAATGGTGATCGGCGTAAGCAGCGGATCCACCTCGCGTTGGTAGTACAACGTTGCAGCCTTGCGCGCCTCGTCGTCCATCTCATCCCATAGCAGCACGCGCACGCCCGCCGCTCGCAGCGCGGGCAGCAACTGCTGGTTCCAGCACAGGTATTGCTCGGCCACAAAGCCATGCATGATTGCGTTGATCGTGGCCAGAGATTGTTCCAGCGTGGTGCCGTCGGGAGTGGGCTCGGCATAACCGTCTTCAATCCGCTGGAGTATTCCGGCCACGCGAATCTCGACAAACTCATCCAGATTGCTGGCCGTGATTGCCAGAAACTTCACGCGCTCCAGCAGAGGATTCGTTTCATCCTGCGCCTCTTCCAGCACGCGGCGGTTGAAGCTCAGCCAGGATTCATCTCTCCCGAAGAAGAGGCTTTGCTGTCGACTTTGCGTTTTAGCCATAGGGGTGGGCCCCGTGTGCCCAAAGTGTACATAAACTGCTATACACCAGGGCGGTAGAGCTTGAATAAAAGGTTCGCGAAAAGATCGTGCGCCCCGGTGGCAATTTGACTCCAGACTGCGCCGCGGTAAGGATGAAAGGAGAAGTGTATCCGAGGTCCAAGCCATGCAGAACAGTGATTGTGAAGGCGGCCTTTTGAAGGCCCAAGATGCGGCGGTTGAGCTCTACCAGCTGGCCGCCCTGATGTTAGGCAATGAGAGCGAAGCGCTGAATCTAGTTGAATCCACCGTTGCCCAGGTTGAGGTCGATCCCTGTGCCGAGGAAAAGGCAGCCGTCGACGCGGCCCGCCATCACCTCATCGAAGCGGGCGTGGCCCGCATGAAGCAGCTCGATCCACAGGCTTTCATCGCGCCTGCTCCCGGTGACGGACCCGTCGTCAGCTGCATTGAGGACGATGATCTCTCGGCGGCCGGGATCTCTCCGAGTCAGATGGCCGAACTGATCGGTGGCGCCGGACGCGGCGACCTGCGCGTGTGGCTCGAAAAATTGACCTTGGCGCAGCGCGCCATCTTCGTCCAGCGTGCGGTGCTTGGTTGGGACAACGGAGCCACGGCGGCGTCTCTCAATACCGGTGCGGGCGTCAAGTCGACCTGGTCAGCTCAGCAGATCAGCGAGCTCTTTCGCCAGGCGCTCTGCTCTCTGGCCAATTCGCTCGTCCATTCCGAGGCGCACAAGGTCCACCGCATAAGCTCTTCATGAAACCGGCCTGCCTGAGGCCGGTTTCGCACCAATTCTGGGAATAATCCCGGATGGGATTCGGTGTTCTTTTTGAATACTTTCCGGGACTTGGGCATCCAAAACGACGTACCCTAGTAAAGTAATTGTCTTAAGGAAATCTCTTCCAGGGATGAAGTCTTTCGTGTTCAAGGCTAGTCAAGACAGCCGGGAGAGCGGTGCGCGTATTTGGGCGCTGGCCGTTGCGCTTGTCCTTTCTGCGTCGTGCCCGGCTTTTGCATTCCAGTTCGGTCAGTCAGGTGGCGGAGGCGTCGTACAGCCGGCTCCGCCCATTCAGGTCACACAGCCGCAGATCAATAGCACGACATATCAGGGCAGCGATACGACTGACAAGGCAACCCCCGGCATTGTCGACCTTTCGCTCGACGATGCCATTGCGCGCGGGCTCAAGTTCAACCTTGGCCTGATTCTCACCAGCCAGAGCCAGCAATCGTCCCGCGGCTCCCAGTTGCAGCAGTTGCAAACGCTGCTCCCCACCGTCAATGGCACGCTCCAGGAGACTGTGGAGCAGATCGATCTCCAGGCCTTCGGCCTGCGGGGCGGCGGCTTCCCGGCCATCGTCGGCCCCTTCGGATACACGGATCTCCGCGCATCGCTTACATTGGCCCTGCTCAACATCTCGTCGCTGCAGAACTACCTCGCGTCAAAACATAACTTCGCCAGCGCGCAGCTTTCTGTCAAAGATGCACGGGATATGGTCGTGCTGACCGTCGGCAATGCCTATCTCACCTGCATTGCCGATCAGGCGCTCATCGATGCTACGCAGGCCCAGGTGGATACGTCCAAGGTTTCTCTCGACCAGGCCGTTGACAACCACCAGGCCGGTACTTCTCCCCTGCTCGACGAGTTGCGTGCGCGCGTCGATTACCAGACGCAGCAGCAGTCGCTCATCTCGGTGACGAATCAATACGAAAAAGACAAGATCGCCCTGGCGCGCGCCATCGGCCTGCCTCTTGAACAGAAATTCAAGCTCACCGATCAGGCGCCCTACGCCGCCCTCGACAACCTCGATCCAGACGCCGCCGTGAAGCAGGCCCTCGGCAATCGGAATGATCTGAAGGCCATGCAGGAGCAGGTCGTCGCCTCAGAACATGCCCGTAAGGCCGCAACTGCAGAACGCTATCCCGCCATCAATTTTTCGGGAGACTACGGTGACATCGGCGTGAACTTCGGGAATTCGCATGGCACCGGCAACGCGACCGGCTCTCTCGACGTGCCCCTTTTCGAGGAAGCCAAGCTGCGCGGCGACGCCAAACAGGCGCAATCGCAACTGGATCAGAAACGCGCGCAGGCGAGCGACCTGCAGGGCCAGATCGGCGCGGACGTTCGCGACAGCATTCTCGATATTCAAGCCGCGGCCAAGCAGGTGGAAGTGGCACGCAGCAACTCGGAATTAGCCAAGGAAGCTCTCAGCGAAGCGCAGCAGCGCTACAAGGCCGGCGTGTCCGACAATCTCGCCGTGTCGCAGGCGCTCGAATCCGTTGCGCAAGCTGACAATCAATACGTCAGCAGCCTATACCGGCACAACGTCGCCAAACTTTCTCTGGCGCGGGCCCTGGGCGTGGCTGAGAGCAGTTACAAGATGTACGTGGGAGGAAAGTAAACAGTGGCGGACGAAAAGCCCGAGCAAAAACAAGACGAGAGCCCGGACCCGCAGCCGGAAAAACCAAAGTCACGGCGAAGATTCATCATCATCGCCGTGGGCGCGCTTCTTGTGGTCGGCGCTCTGCTGTTCTGGTGGCACTCGACCTACTACGAGGATACCGATGACGCGCAGGTGAACGGTCACCTCATCCAGATCAGCGCGCGCATCGCCGGCCAGGTCATCAAGGTCAATGTCGATGAGAACCAGGCTGTCGAGGCTGGCGCCGTGCTGGTCGAGCTCGATCCCAAGGACTTCCAGGTTGCCGTCCAGCAGGACGAGGCCACTCTGCAAAGCGCTATAGCCGCCTTCGAAGCGGCAAAGGTAAACGTTCCCGTTACCAATATCAGCACCGGTAGCACGCTCAGCTCGGCCGGTGCCGATGTTCACGGATCGACCGCCCAGATCGCGCAGGCCGAACGCCAGCTCGATGCCGCCAGGGCGCGTGTCGTTGAGGCGCAGGCCAACTCGACTAAATCGCAGGCCGATCTCGACCGCTACAAGCCGCTGGTTGAGAAGGACGTCATCTCCAAGCAGCAATTTGACGCCGCAGTCGATGCCGCAGATGCCAACAAGGCATCCCTCGTCGAAGCGCAGGCCAACGTCATCGCCGCCGAAGACAACATCCGGGTGTCGCGCGATCGCCTCGCCCAGTCCGAGGCTTCGTTAAAGAACGCGCAAACTGCTCCGCAACAGGTTGCCATCCAGAAGGCCAGGGCCGATCAGGCCGCCGCCGTGGTGGCGCAGGCGCAGGCCCAGTTGGATCAGGCCAGGCTGAATCTCAGCTATACCAGGATCATCGCCCCTGAGGCCGGCATTGTCACCCGCAAAAGCGTCGAGCTTGGCCAGAATGTCAGCGTCGGCCAGAACATGATGACCCTCGTCTCGCTCGATGACATCTGGATTACGGCAAATTTCAAGGAGACCCAGCTTGAACACATGCACAAGGACCAACCGGTCGTCATTTCTGTCGATGCCTACGGAGGCCGCAAGTTCGACGGGAAGATAACCCAGATTGGCGGTGCTACCGGATCCGTTCTCAGCCTGTTTCCACCTGAAAACGCGACCGGAAATTACGTCAAGGTCGTGCAGCGGGTTCCTGTGCGCATCGATCTTAGCGATCCCAAACAGAACTCCGATCACCTGCTTCGGCCGGGGCTTTCGGTCGAACCCAAGGTGCGGGTCAAAGACTAGGGCGTGTTCACACTAATGACATCTAACTTGGGTAGAGTAGTTATGGATGGAACTTACTCAGCAGCCGTACGAGAAGATCGAAGATTCCCTGCCTTTGGCAGCGGGGGAACGTGCGTCTGAGCAACTTGGAAGTGCTCAACGCGATCCTGTATGTGGCCGAGCAGGCTGCAAATGGTGCGGCCTTCCCGGTCGGTTCGGCAACTGGCACACGATCTACGTGCGGATGAACCGCTGGGCCAAAAGCGGCGTGCTCGACCGGGTGTTCGAGAAGCTGCAGGTGGAGCAGATCGTGCGCATCACGATCGAGGCGTTCGCGCTAGACTCGACCTCGGTGAAGGTCCATCCGGACGGGACCGGCGCGCTAAAACCCCCCCCCCGCAAGCCATCGGCAAGTCGCGCGGCGGATGGAACACCAAGATTCATATGGTTGCCGCGAATGCTCGAACGGCCATAACGTTTGCTCTATCTCCGGGCAACGCCCACGACGCGCCGGAGGGTCG
>Ga0210386_10001872_pt1 | contig 18341 bp, 17 predicted proteins | sample IncBWH32OmetaG_FD_160091 | JGI IMG/M metagenome (GOLD analysis project Ga0210386, IMG submission 160091) | Forest soil microbial communities from Barre Woods Harvard Forest LTER site, Petersham, Massachusetts, United States - Inc-BW-H-32-O ... | reverse complement strand
TCTTTGCGGTATTCCTCCACGGTAATGCCTTCGCGACGCGCTGCCAGTTTCGGCTCAGGAAATTCATCCAGCAGTTTGGCGGAAGACATTTTTAATGTAGGAAAACGTTCGAGGCGCGTATTGAGAGCCGAGTCATCAATCGATTCAGGATGCAGTTGGAGGTCGATCCATTTTTGCAGGCCCATCTCCTTCACTCGCTCGATATCACCCGGACGCGGGCCAAAACCCAGGCGATTGAGCGCTTGCAGAATGGCCTCATTTTCGCTCAGCCCTTCCGTGGGCAATCCCTTTTTTGCGCGCGAAGATTCTTGCGCCTTGTCTTCGCTGCCTTTTTTATCCGTTGCCGCCAGGAGATATGGCGCGCTGAAGGCGCCTGCGGTCATGAGAAATATGACGATCATTGCGGAAAGCGAGGATTGTGGACCTGTGCTGAATCTCGAGTTGCGAGAATTTCGTTTCTTCATTTTTTAGTTCTCCCCCAACGGGAGTTCGCGCGAAATGCACGCCGCGTTCGAGGCTTCCAACTCGCGCACTGAGTTTAACCCGGGGAGAAAGGAAAAGTTGCGGGGCGAAATGCACGGTGCCCAGAAAGTACGTAACGCAGGCATGCAACCACACGCCTCAGAAAAGATAGGAAATAGAGCTGATTTTCTTGCTTCACTCAGTTTAAACTGCGCCGACTTGCCCAGCCTCAGGCAAACCTAACCGTTCCCGAGCCGAACGGAATGCATCCACGCACCAAACATCTTGAGCTTCCTCATGGCGTAGAACAAAGCGGTCGCCGTCCAGAACGAGGACGCGGAAATAGGTTGCGCCGGGTGAATACCATTTGTCTTCAACTTCGGTTATATCAAAGTTGTGTCCGCGCCAAATAAATTTCAAGGGACGTTCGTCGGCTTTAAATCCGGAATAGCACTCGACTCGCATTTCGGCCATGTTTTGCCTCCAGCGACCGAATCAAACATGAACATTCTACTCCTAACGCGTTGGCAGGTCAGTCCGAGGATTCCAGAAGTTCGGCGTTGTAGGCGGCGCCAATAAAGAGAATGGTCGCGGTGAGCTGCATCCAAAGCATCAGGCCAATGGTGACGGCCAGGCCTCCGTAAATCAGGCTGTAGGGAACGGTTCGCAAATAGAAACCCAAGGAAATGCTGACGACCCACCATAAGATGGTTGCAACTTCCGCCCCGGGCAAGTGAGCCTTAAATCCGTGGTGACGAGGGCGGCCAACGCGATAGATAACCGTCAATACTACTAAGGCGAACAGAAGTGAAACGGTTATGTACAGGGCGCTCCACGTAAGCCGAATCAGAACGGGCATGGAAGAAATATGAAGCATGCGGTTGCGGACGGTTCTACCAAAGACAACCAGGTTCACAATAATGATGGAGGGAATGATGGTAGCGCTGAGAAGAAGAAGCGCGCGCAAATGAATGCTGACCCCGCTCAACTTTTCTTCGTCTCCGTAGATGCGCCGAAAACCTTCCATCATCAGCTTCATCATTTGAGTGCCGGCCAGAAGCGTTCCGCCAAGCCCGAGGAAAACCCATTGCCAGGATTGAGTGTCATGACGGCCAAGAAAGTTATTCAGAATGCTGAGCGTGCCGGGAGGAAGCACGATGCGCAGCCGTTCAATAATTCCCTGCAGCGCTTGGCGAAACGCGGCGGAACCTGCCACAGCACCGAGCACGACCAGGATCATGGGAGAAAATGCCAGAAACATATTGAAGGCAACAGCCTGCGACAACGTAATGCAGCTTGGAATAACGCGGATAACAGCTCGGCAGAAACGACGCAAAAACGGTGAAATCATTTCTGGGTTCAATGTTTCTCCCGTGTTGTACGTGGCCAGAATAGCCTACTTTTGTCCATTTGGGCATACACACCTCGCGTGATTCCTGCAAACAACTCCGCGGCCCGAGTCAATTTCAGTCCGTGATTGACACAAGAGAGCGAATCAGTGTATCCGATGTGTAGCCAATCCATTTATTTTGCACCAAAATTTTTCGAGTATTGATTTTGCCGCACTTCACGTCACATTTGCCAGTGGTTGATGAAGATGCGATCAATTCGACTTCCAAGGAGATTTCAATGGAACTGAATCGTTTGCTTAAAGCCGGATTCGGCCGCCGGGGTTTTCTTTCCGGCTCCAGCTTGCTGCTGGCGGGCTCCCTGCTGGGAACCGCGGATGAAGTGAGCGCCAAACCCGCACATTCCGCGCTGCTTCCGGAACCAATTCCACAGGACAAGCAGGATAAGCAGGCTCTGCTAGAGGACCTGGTCACAGCAAATCACATTCTGCAGGATCAGGGTGTGGTCGACGGATATGGCCACGTAAGTGTGCGCAATCCTGCAAATCCGAATCACTTTTTTCTGTCTCGCTGGCTGGCGCCGGATCTGGTTACCGTCAGCGATATTATGGAATTGGATTTCGATTGCGTTCCGTCAAATGGCGACAATCGCAGAATGTATAGTGAGCGGTGGATTCACGCGGAAATTTATCGCGCGAGGCCGGATGTAAAGTCCGTTGTCCATACTCACGCGCCCACTGTGGTGCTGATGGGGACGATCAATGAGCCGCTGCTGCCGATTTACCACATGGCTGGATTTATCGGCTCGGGCCTACCTTCTTTTGACATTCGAAAGACCTTTGGAAATACGAATATGCTGATTACGGATGCGGCCAAGGGAAAAGCCCTCGCACAAGCTTTGGGAAATGGGCCTGCCGCGCTCATGCGCGGGCATGGCGGCGTAGCAGTTGGGACCACCATCATGCATTCCGTGGGTCGCAGCGTGTATCTGAAGATTAATTCAGAGATGCATCTTCAGGCAGGAGGCAGGAAAGTGGAAACACTTAACCCGGAAGAGGCAAAGTTGGCTGAAGTGGGCAATACGGATTTCCCGAAGGACTGGGATCTTTGGAAGCGCAAGATTATGAAGAGCTAGGGAGGGATTGTGGCGCAGGCTTCAGTCTGCGGGTTTCACCTATCGCGACGCAGCGCAAAACCGCCGGCGAGACGCCAGCGCCACAAGAACATACCACCGCAGGCTGAAGCCCGCGCTACTTGTCGCACGATGCCGCTGCGGAGTACACTCGCAGTTCAACTTCCGCGGAGGTGCGGCATGGCTCGAATCGTGCGTTGCGGTCTGATACAGGCGCATTGCGAATGGTCCCCCACCAAATTTTCCCTGAAACAAATCAAAGAAAACATGATCGCAAAGCACGAGAAGCTGATCGCCGCCGCGGCCAAACGCAAAGTGCAGATCCTCGGCCTGCAGGAACTTTTCTATGGCCCATATTTTTGCGCGGAGCAACAACAGAAATGGTATGAGCTGACCGAGCCTGTGCCCGACGGCCCAACCGTGACGCGGATGCAAAAACTTGCCAAGAAATACAGCATGGCCATGGTCGTTCCCGTGTACGAAGTTGAGATGACCGGCCTGTATTTCAATACGGCAGCGGTGTTCGATGCGGACGGGAAATACCTGGGGAAATATCGCAAGCATCATATTCCCCATTGCCATCCAGGATTCTGGGAAAAATTTTATTTCACTCCGGGAAACGCGGGCTATCCGGTTTTTGAAACGAAGTTTGGAAAAGTGGGTGTGTATATCTGCTACGACCGGCACTTCCCCGAAGGCGCAAGATGCCTCGGCCTGAATGGCGCGGAAATTGTTTTTAATCCTTCCGCAACTGTCGCGGGGCTGTCGGAATATCTTTGGGAGCTTGAACAACCGGCGCACGCTGCGGCGAATGGCTATTTCGTAGCAGCGTCCAATCGAGTGGGAATTGAAAAACCCTGGCAGATCGGCGAATTTTACGGGAAAAGTTATTTCTGCAATCCGCGTGGGAAGATTTTCGCGCAAGCCAGCCGCGATAAGGATGAATTGCTGGTGGCCGATTTGAATCTCGATGAAATTCAGGAAGTACGCGACGTCTGGCAGTTCTACCGCGATCGCAGGCCGGAAACCTACGGAGAAATTACACGAACGCTGACCTCGCGTGGTTCGCAAGCGGCAGACTGAAGCGGTGGAACCACGGATGCAAACGGATGGACACGGATAAAATCAAGAAAGATAAAATGTATTTAAAGCCAGTCCAAGTCCGCCACTGTTTTATAATTTGAGTTTTTGATTCCTTAGCTTTTTACGCTTCTGATTTTATCCGTGTTCATCTGTGTGCATCCGTGGTTCCAAAGAGGTTTCGATGACGACCCAACCCAAATCTGTGACGCGCAGTGAAGAAGTCGTACGGAAACATAAAGAATTTCTCTGGCCTGCGGTCACCAATTTTTACAAGGAACCGCTGGTGGCGGACCACGCGTCCATGCAGCACGTGTGGGATGTGGAAGGACGAAAATATCTCGATTTCTTTGGCGGGATTCTGACGGTTTCGGTGGGCCATGCGAACCCCGCGATCACCGGGCCGGTAAAGGCGCAGATTGATCGCCTGCAACACCTTTCGACCCTTTATCCGAATGAGGCGATTGTTAATCTCGCCGAAAAAGTTTCGCAGATTACGCCGGGCGTGCTGAAGTCCAGTTTTTTTACCAGCTCGGGGACAGAAGCCAATGAAGCCGCGATTCTTCTTGCGCGCATGGCTACGGGGTCTTTTGATATCGTTGCGTTGCGACACGCCTATGCGGGCGGATCATCGCTGACCAAGAGCGTGACGGCGCAAGCTCCCTGGCGGAAATCCGGAATCATCAGCCTTGGCATTTCCCATGCGATTAATCCGTATTGCTATCGCTGCCCTCTTGGCCTGAAATATCCGGATTGCGAAGTAGCTTGCGCAAAGGATGTTGAAAATTTAATTCAAACTGGCACCAGCGGGCAGATTGCCGCGTTCATGGCCGAGCCCATTCAGGGGGTGGGTGGATTTATTACCCCGCCGAAGGAATATTTTAAAATTGTTTTTAACGCTGTAAAAAAGTACGGCGGCCTGTTTATTTCGGATGAAGTACAAACAGGATTCGGGCGTACCGGCAAAAAATGGTTTGGCATCGAACACTGGGAAGTCACTCCGGATATCATGACCTGCGCCAAGGGCATGGCCAACGGCGCGCCAATTGGTGCGACGATCACCACCAAGGAATTGGCGGCATCCTATCAGGGGCTGACGATTTCCACGTTCGGGGGAAATCCGGTCACGTCCGTCGCGGCAAAAGCCACGATTGAATTTATCGAAGAAGAAAAGCTGCTCGAGAATTCAGAACGCGTTGGGAATTATTTCCGCGGCAAGCTGGACGAGCTTCAGCAGAAACACGCGTTAATTGGAGAAGTACGCGGCAAGGGCCTGATGCTCGGTCTGGAACTGGTGAAAGATCGAGTGACGAAAGAACCAGCGCCCGAAGCCACAGCTCTGCTGCTGGAGCGCACTCGAGAGCACGGACTGCTCATTGGCAAAGGCGGATTGTACGGAAACGTAATCCGCTTGTCCCCCATGTTGAATATCGGCAAAGCGGACGTGGATGAGGCGGTGCGGATCATGGATAAATCTTTTGGCGATCTTCGAGGTTAACTTCAGATTCATGAGGCTGGTTTTTACGCTGAAATACCCCGTGTTATGACTCTTGCTACATTAGAAATTACATCCAGCATCTAAACCATTATGAATAAGTGACTTAACGCAGTGTTCCAATTTAGAACACAGCACTGAATTGACATATATAGTATCTGTCTCCCGTCTGCTAGCCTGATCTGCAACTTCTAATGAAAGGACATAGCATCTACGAAACCCAGCCGACGGTGGGGCGTCATTGGTGCCAGGCTTCATTTCTATGAAAAAAAAGAAGTTAGGAGAAGTACTGCGCGACCGAGGAATGATCTCTTCACCGGACCTTGTCAGAGCCATTGAGGCCCAGCAAGGAAAGGCAATACACCTGGGCGAAATAATGCTGGAACGAGGCCTCGTGGCCAAGGAGGATCTTGGAGCTGCCTTGGAAGAAGTCTCTCGTATCCCTTACATCGATTGCACATTAATTACACCTGAAAAAGATGCTTTGAAGCTGGTAACCCGCGCAATCTCTGAGCGCCTTTGCATTCTACCGTTGCGAAAAGAGCAAGGGCGCCTGATAGTTGCCATGGCGGCGCCTCAGAACCTTGCTCACATGGACGAACTCCGATTTAAGTCGGGCATGGAGATTTCGCCCCGACTTTCATTTCGGAGCGAACTGCAGCAGGCAATCAAGAAGCACTACGGCAATGAAGGAGAGCGGGAGTTATCCGGTGAAAGAAGTAGTTCGGATAAAGTAAAATTTGAGGAAGTTGAATTTTTTTCCACAAGTTCCCGGCAGGCTAATCAGGAAGCCATCCAGGAAGTGCATGCCGATCTAAAACATAAAAAGACGCCCGCGGTTCGTCTGGTTTCCGAGGCGATTCAAGTGGCAATGGCGAAACGAGCCAGCGATATTCACATTGAGCCTCGATCTGCCGACACTGTGGTGCGCATGCGTGTGGACGGCGTGCTGCACGATTATCAATCTATCCCCCGAACCCTGCAAAATTCACTGGTCTCGCGAATCAAGATTCTTTCCGATATGGATATTTCTGAGCGGCGCGCGCCTCAAGACGGACGCTTCATGGTTTCTATCGGCACCCGGCAGATTGATCTGCGTGTCTCAACTCTGCCGACACAATATGGAGAGAAAGTTGTGATCCGGTTGCTGGAGACGAGTGCGCCGCTGACTGGGTACGCCGACTTGGGAATGCCAGATGATGTTTCGGTGGGACTGAACGAGCTGTTATCGATGCCTCAAGGAATGGTTCTGGTTACAGGCCCAACGGGCTCAGGCAAGAGCACCACTCTTTACTCTTCCCTGCATAAACTACGCCAGGATTCCGTCAATATCGTTACGGTTGAGGACCCTGTCGAATATGTCCTCCCCGGAATCAATCAGGTCCATGTAAATGCGAAAGCAGGCCTGACTTTTGTCAGCTGCCTTCGGTCCATCCTGCGGCAGGATCCAAACATCATCATGGTGGGCGAAATTCGCGATAAAGAAACCGCGGAAATTGTTATGAAGGCAGCGCAAACGGGCCATCTGGTGCTATCCACGCTTCATACCAATGACAGCGTTTCCGCCATCATTCGCCTGCTCGATCTGGGAATTCCGGGATACCTCATCAGCTCGTCTGTGACAGTCATATTGGCACAGCGCCTGGTGCGAAAGCTCTGCTCTTGCCAATCCTCACAACCTGCAACACCTGAATTCAAGGCGCGGCTGGCACAGCTGGGCATGTCCAACCCGCCGAAACAAATGGCTGTCAGCAATGGCTGCGAAAAATGCAGCCAAACAGGCTACGCCGGACGAATAGGAATTTACGAATTGTTGCGGCTGGAAGAGTCGATACGCCTCCTGATCCGCGCCAATGGAAGCGTCGAACAAATACGCAATGCTGCCAGGGCGAATGGAATGCGCATCATGCAGGAAGATGCGCTGGATAAGATCAAGAGCGGTATCACAACGCTCGAAGAAATCCTCAGGATCGTGCCCATGGAAAACAATCCACGCTTGGAGTGCACGCATTGCAAAAGCCACATTCTTCCCACGTTTAATTATTGCCCATCCTGCGGGAAGCAGTGTCCGGCTGAGCCCTCATCAAGCCAATCACGGAACCGCGAAATGATTTCCGAAGGAGTCTTCTAGCGATGGGCGCAAGGAACGGCAAATCTAGCAGTGCAATCCGACGGGATGAACGCCATCCGCAGTTCAGCGAACTCAGCATGATTTATGAAGGCTCCACCGAAGACATCGCCGTGCGCCCGCCGGACTTGAGCCCACATGGAATGTTCGTCAATACGGCAAAGGAATTCCCGGAGGGAGCTATTCTCAAACTGCGATTTCGATTGTCACGAAGTGGAATCATGATCGAGACTCGTTGTGAAGTTCGGTATTGCCTCAGCAAAGTAGGAGTGGGTGTCGAATTCATCGATATTTCTCGTGAATTCGTTCAGGCAATTGAGAATGAAATCGATCTTGCAACGCAAATTTTCTAGCTTACGCATGACTGTCTCCTGAACCACTCCTTTTGTGAAAATTCGAGCGGCCGCTAAGGTCGATCGACCGCAAGAAATGATAGAGAAATGGCACTTCTAAAAAGCGAAATCACTAAAACGCAAGAGCGCGCGCAGAAGCTGCGTTGCGATCGATTCGCCGCCGGGGCTGCAGAGGCGATTGGCGCGGATCAGCATTGTCTTTTTTCGCTGCTCCCCTATCAGGAACGGCACCGGCAAGCCGCGAGTTGGTATACCGCTTGCGCACAGGGGATGTTGCATTGCAATTACGCGCCACTTGATGCATGGATCAAGCATCAAGCTTGCCTGGCTGACACCGAACATTTTGAGTTGCAAGATCTGCTGGAACTGCTGCGCATATGTCGCCGCTCAGCCATTGAGATCGACGGGTGGGACGAAGATGTTTTTTCCGCCGTGGACGAAGTAATCGACGAAGGAATATTTGCCATTCGCGCGGAGGTTTCCTGGGAAATACCTGCGCGATTGAATTACTTGAAGGACGGGGAAAGCAAACCCGCAGCAGTGGAGGAGTTGAGTGCGACCGAACGGCCTTTAAATTTGGAGGCTCGCGAAGGCGATCGGCGCGTATCCGGGCGTAATCAATTGGCATTGCCAATTCGACTGCGCTACGCCACGGAACAGGGACAACGCGAAGAGATTACGAACACCGAAAATGTTTCGATGACTGGTCTATACTTCAAAACAGATACGAGCTTACTGCCCCAATCGCGTTTGCACATCATTTATCCCTATTGGACCGACCCCGGAAGCATAAACAAGGAATATGCTGGGGAGGTAGGGCGTACTGACCGGTTAGCAGACCAGCGGTGGGGCGTGGCTGTGGAATTCTTACAAAACCTGCGTGACAAAACCTCGTAGCAAAGCCATCACACTCGGGCGATGAATACCTGCCAAGGATTTTTCAGCGATTGGACATAAAATTTTAATATTGGCCGCTTGGTGATTTACAATCGTTATGCGAAAGCCGCCAAATTGAACATTTCGTTTGGCCGCTCAACAAATAAAAATGGGAACTACACTCAATCTTTTTCCGGATACCACACGAGAAATTTATTTTGACATTGAAACCTTGCGCCTTTCGCATGAAGTCGAAGGGGGATGGTCCAGCATTGCGCGCTTCGGCCTCGCCGTGTGCGTCACCTGGGACGCTGAAAAAGGTTTCCGGCGCTGGTTTGAAGCCGAGGCCGCTACGCTCATTGCTGAGCTCGCGCAATTTGACCGCATAATTTCATTCAACGGAGATCGCTTCGATTTTGAAGTACTCAGCGCTTACCAGCCGGTAAAGCACCTTGCACCGAAATCGTTTGACCTCCTTGTGGACTTGCATCGCCGGCTTGGGCATCGCATCAAGCTGGATGACCTTGCGCGTGAGACCTTGGGAAATCAGAAGACGGGCAATGGATTGGATATCGTGCAATGGTGGCGAGATGGTCGCAAGGAAGAAGTTTGCAAATACTGCGAGAATGACGTGCAGCTGCTGGTCGACCTGGTGATCTTTGCTCGCAAGAATAAGTATGTGGTTGTGAAGTCGCGGCAATTGGCTGTGGACTGGCCCTGAAACAGGGGCGTGTGTATTGCCGTGCACGCGGCCGATGATGCTGTGGCCCGCCCCTTCAGAGGCGGGGGTTTAAATGTTCTGTCAATTAAACCCCGCCTGTAAAGAGGCGGGCTACAAAAGCGCTCCGAATTTTACCGGTACTTTTACTATGGACAAAAACGCAATACAAAAAACAGTTGCGAAACGGACAGTCTCGGTCGCCGCCCTAATGCTTTTCCTCGCTGTTCTAGACCACGCTTCGGACAAAGATAGGATCGTCTGGAAATCAATTCCCAATGCAATCCTGCAAGTCGATTCCCGCGCGCCAAAAATTTGGAATGTTTTTCAGGCGGGGAAAAAGTTTGACCCTTTGCTGGTGGAGATTGGCAACCGCTACCTGGTGGTCTACGTTCACCGGACGGAAGTTTATGAAATTAAAATGGAGCAGCTCGAACACAAAGGCGACGACCTTTTGTGGCGCGAAACTGACAAGCCGGCCAAACCTTTGGCGACTTCGGATTGGAGCACCAAGGATGTCGGCTCTGCCTTCCGGATCCTCTTGAAACTTACAGATGAGGGAAGGGCAATCAACATTGAACTTCCTCAAATGCCTGATCTTCGGCGCGGAATTTACTGACCGATGAGCGACCTCGAACATTCCGGACACGATGGTTTGCATTCCGGCGTGCTTGACGCCGAAACCGTCCGATCGAGTTCGCTTTACAACGAAGATCTGGCGCCAATTCCCTCTTCGCGCCGCAGCTGGGGCACATATAACTACGCCGCCCTATGGATCGCCATGAGCGTGAACATTCCCACCTACATGCTCGCCAGTGGAATGATTGCCGGCGGCATGAGTTGGAAACAGGCCATTTTTACAGTGTTTTTGGGCAACGTCGTGGTTCTTGTTCCAATGCTTTTGAACGCGCATGCCGGGGCAAAGTATGGAATCCCTTTCCCGGTTTTCGCGCGCGCTTCGTTTGGAGTTTTTGGCGCAAATATTCCAGCGGTATTACGCGCACTGGTTGCGTGCGGCTGGTTTGGCATTAATACGTGGATCGGCGGCGAGGCGATCAACGCAATGGTGGTTGTGTTAGTTCCCTCGTGGCGAAATTATGGGACAGGAGTCTGGATTTGCTTCGCGGGCTTTTGGCTTTTGCACGTCATCGTCATTGTGCTGGGGATTCGCACGATTAAATTCCTTCAAGGTATTACGGCACCTTTTTTGTTGATTATCGGCGTGGCTTTGCTCATGTGGGCCGTTGTGAAAGCGGGAGGCTTCGGTCCCATGCTCTCAACGCCATCTAAATTTCAAACGTTCAAAGATTTTTTCCGTTTTTTCATTCCTTCGCTCACGGGCGTCGTGGGATTCTGGGCAACGGTGGCGCTCAACATTCCTGATTTTACTCGCTACGCGCGCAGTCAACGCGCGCAGGTAATGGGGCAAGTGATGGGCCTGCCCACGACCATGACGTTGTATTCCTTCATTGGGGTGGCTGTCACTTCCGCAACGATCATCATATTTGGGCAGACGATCTGGGATCCAGTGCAGGTGCTCGCGCGTCTTGGAAATCCGTTTGCCGTGGTGATCGCTATGATGGCGCTTTTGCTCGCAACCCTGAACGTGAACGTCGCGGCGAATCTCGTGTCTCCTTCCAATGATTTTTCAAACCTCTCTCCCCGCCTCATCAGTTTTCGCACGGGCGGTTTAATTGCCTGCGTCGTAGGCGTCGTGGTGTTCCAACCGTGGAAGTTGCTGGCGAATTACAGCAACTACATTTTCGGATGGCTGCTCGGTTATTCCGGATTTCTTGGACCGATTGCCGGCGTGATGATCTGCGACTATTTCGTGGTGCGCAAGAAAATCATCCTTGTGGAAGATCTTTATCTGCGGCAGGGTTTTTATGAATTTTCAGGCGGAATTAATTGGCGGGCAATGGCAGCTCTCGCCGCAGGAGCAGGTGTTGCGTTTATAGGACTGATTGTTCCTGCGCTTCGAGTGCTGTACGACTATGCCTGGTTTGTGGGATTTGCGGCGAGCTTTCTTGTGTATTGGGCGGTTATGCACGCGGTGGACGAGTAGGACAGGCTGAAGCCCGCCCTACTGGCGCTTGTCGCATATATTGCATCCTTTCGGTTCGCGAACGATGGCGGCGTCCCTGGGAAAAATCAAACCAAGAATCCAGTCTCCTGCAACCTGCACCTGTTTTTTTAATCCAACCAATTTGTAGAGATGGACGGCATTCCAGAACAGCCATGCAAAATAACCGCTGACCTGAAAGCCAGCTACATTCACCACAGCGTAGTTCATGCCCAGCGAAACCAGCATTCCTTTCGACGCGTATTCGTAGGTCTCCAGCGGCTCGCATTTCCAAAGATGCGCAACATTCAGTGCGGCTACGCGCCCCTGTTCGATGGCCACCGGGGCAACTCGCGGCGCCTCCTGCGCATTTATAGCTGCGGCCGAATCCCCGATGACAAACACTTCCGGGTGATCGCCAAGCTGCAGCTGTGGATTTACAATCGCGCGGCCAATGCGGTCGTGCGGGCCAGGCAGCGCCTCAATCAATTCAATTGCACGAACTCCCGCTGTCCAGATAATCGTGTCCGCATGAAGCATTTCATTTCCATTAATTTCGACGGAGCATTTATTTACGCGGGTGACGCGCGTAGAAGTCCGCACTTCGATTCCACTGACATGCAGCCGTTTGCGCGCATGCGCGGCGAGCTTCGGCCCAATACCGCGCAGTATATCCGGCAATGCTTCCAGCACGATCAAGCGAATCTCGGATGCACTGATCCCACGGTACGTTTTGGCGGCATAGCGAAACAGAAAATCCCGCATCTCCGTGGCAAGCTCAATCCCCGTATAGCCGCCGCCGACTATGACAAATGTGAGCATGGTCTGGCGCGTGGCAGCGTCCAGCGTATGATCGGCGTGCTCGCATTGGTCGATAATGTGTTCGCGCAATTCGACACCTTGCTGAAGCGATTTATAATCCCAGGAATTTTCGCGAGCACCGGGCGTGTTGAAAAATTCGGTACGCGATCCCGGCGCAAGGATAAGCGCATCGTAATCAATCGATCCGGAATCAACAGTCAAGCGCCGGATTGCTGTGTCCACGGCGCGAACCATTTCCCTGCGAAATACAAATTTGCGCTTGCCGCGAATTTCACGGACTGCCTGGATGATGTGGCGCGGATCCGTGAAGCTCGATGCGATTTGGGGTAAAAGCGGCGTGAAGAGCAGATAATTTTGGTCACTGAGGAGGAGAATTTCTACGTTAGGGTTGCGGTCAAAGAGAGTATCGAGTTGCGTGACAGCTTCCAACCCGCCAAAACCAGATCCGACAACCACAACGCGTTTCATGGCAATTTCAAATTTATCATATTATCGGCGGCGATAAAACTTGCGCGGTCGGCGGCAGCGAACCAAGTGACGCGGAACACGCGGTAAAACTGCCCGTCTTAAAATGAGGTGACTTCTAGATGAGCAATGTCAATTCGGTGCATCACTTGCTAGTCCGATGGTGTTTCCTCAAGCCTCTTCACGCGCATCTTCCAGCTTTCAAACGGCAAGCCCGTATCGACCTGCTTCATCGAAATACACTCGTCAACGGGGCAAACAAGCGCACAGAGATTGCAGCCCACACATTTCTCTTCCATGATTTGCGGCACGTGCACACCCATTCCATTTGGATTCTTCTTGCCATTTCCAGCGATCGTATATGGCTCGATACATTGATGCGCGCCGTCTTCACATGCGATGTAGCAGAGCTGGCAGCCGATGCACAATTCCTTGTGAATATCGGCGACGACCTTGTAATTGAGATCTAAATCTCCCCAATCTTTTATGTTCTGTACGGCGCGGCCGCGAAAATCCGCAATCGTCTTGAATCCGTGGTCATCCATGTATGCCGACAAGCCATCGATCATGTCTTCGACGATGCGGAATCCATAGTGCATCGCGGCGGTGCACACTTGCGTGATGGACGCCCCGAGAGCGATGTGCTCGGCTGCATCATTCCAGTACCCAATTCCGCCGATTCCGATAATTGGAATTTTAACCGTTTTTGCGACGCTGGAAACCAGATGCAACGCGATCGGCTTGAGCGCTGGGCCGCAATAGCCGCCGTGCGAAGATTTCCCGCCCACGTCCGGCTTCGGCGAAAATGTTTCCAGATCGACACCAATGATCGAGTTGAGCGTGTTGATCAGGCTCACGGCGTCCGCGCCACCGTTTTGCGCGGCTAGTGCAATGTGCGTGATGTCCGTGACGTTAGGCGTGAGCTTCACGATCACCGGTGTTTTCGCGGCTTCTTTCACCCACGACGTGATCAGCTCCGCATATTCAGGCACCTGCCCGACGGAAGAGCCCATGCCGCGCTCGCTCATTCCGTGCGGACACCCAAAGTTCAGTTCGAGCGCATCGGCGCCCGCATCTTCAACGCGGCGAACCATCTCGTGCCATTTATCGCGCTTCGATTCCACCATCAAAGAAGCGATGACCAGGTTTTTCGGATAGCGCTTCTTCACTTCGGCGAGTTCCAGAATATTTACTTCTGTTGGACGGTCGCTGATGAGCTCGATATTCGTAAAGCCCATCATCCTCGTGCCGTTGTAATCCACGGCGCCGTAGCGCGAAGAAGTGTCAACGATGGGCTCGCCAATCGTTTTCCAAACCGCGCCGCCCCATCCAGCGTCAAACGCGCGCATGACTTGCCCCTTCGTATTCGTTGGGGGGCCCGAGGCGAGCCAGAATGGATTCGGCGATTCAATGCCGCAAAATTTTACGCGCAGGTCAGCCATGGCGCACCTCCGGTGCAGTGACTGGTGACTGGTGGATGGTGACTGGTGATTCGTAAACCGTGAATTTCATAGGTCATTTGTCCATTTACACTTTCTCGCAGGAACGCCACGCGAACCAGGCGACTACAGACAGCATTCCCAGCCAACCTATCATGCGAAATGTGGCGGCGATTTGCGTGTCATGTTCCAGCACTCTTGCATGCGAGAAAAGATAAAACCAATCGTGGATCACGTCTTCCGAGTCGCCTATTGTTAATAGCGGCAGCTCCTGGGCGCGCGCATCCGCCATATACAAGGAGATGGGAATAAATTGCTCAAAGAAAAAGAAAGCACAGAATGCTGTCCCTGGAATTTGTCGCCGCAGCGCAAAATTTACAGCTAATGCGAACGGAACAAAGAGTTGCAGAAACGTGCCCCCCGCGACCATCAACCATTCGCCGAAAATTCGGAAAAGCAAATGGCCGCCCTCGTGAATCGGAATAAAAACAAGGTCGAACCATTGAAATAAATGACCACCGAACGCGGCATTCCCGATTAAGAGGCCATAAAAACCAAGCCAGCCGTAAAAAGCGGCCCGGGAAACCGGTTCCCAATTTACATCGAGCGCGTCAAGAAAAGGAAATCGCTCACTAATCGTCGCAGGAATTTCCATGGAAAACTAATTCTCCTTGCCGTGTGCCGCCGTGGGAGCAAGCATCGAATCGATCCCACCTGCCGCGGCCATCCCTTCCGCCACCGCGTCCACTACTTCCCTGCCGCCATTCACGCAATCCCCGCCCGCAAAATATTTTGGATTGCCGGTGCGCTGGCTCGCGTCGGTCGCAATGGTGCCATTTTTTCGAACCTCAATTCCTTTCACGCCGCGCAGGAAATCCGTGGCCTGCTTTTGTCCCACCGCGCGAACAACCATATCCACGTCAATCTTAAATGTACTGTTGGGAATTGTCTCCGGCGCGCGCTTTCCACGTGAATCGGGTTCGCCCAAACGCGTGCGCATGCATTCCAGTCCGGTCACCGTTCCATCCGATCCGAGTATGCGCACTGGTTGCGTTTGCCACAGGAACTGTACGCCGTCTTTCTTCGCCAGATCGTATTCATACCGGAACGCCGGCATCTCCTGCTCGCTTCTTCGATAGACGAGATAAACAGTTTCCGCGCCGAGGCGTCGCGCAGCGGTCACCACGTCGATGGCCGTGTTACCCGCGCCAATGCAGGCGATGCGGCGGCCGATGGGAACATTTGAAAACGACTTCGATTTTGTCGGCTCGATAAATTCCAGCGCACCGCATACTCCGCGCAAATCTTCTCCGGGAATATTCATGGCCCAGGTTTCGCCAAGGCCCACTCCGATGAAAATCGAGTCGAAATCTTTTTCCAACTGTTCAAAAGAAATGTCGCGACCAATATCCACATTCTGGCGAAATTGAACTCCGAGCGATTTCACCATTTCAATTTCCCGTAGCGAATCCGCTGCGCGCAATTTGTATGCTGCGATACCGTAGGTATTCAGACCTCCCGGCAGATCGCGGCGGTCAAAAATCGTTACGTTGTAGCCCTTACGCGCGAGAGTCGCTGCACACGCCAGAGACGCGGGGCCCGAACCGATGCAGACCACGCGTCGCCCGTTTGAAGCGCCCGCATGAAACAATCGAATATTGCGCTCGTAGACATGGTTCACGGCAAATCGTTGCAAACGGCCAATTTCAATCGCTTCTTCGCCCTTTTCGACCATCACGCATGCGCCTTCGCAGAGCACTTCGGTGGGGCAAACTCGCCCGCAGCTTTCGCCCAAAATATTTGCCTCGAGAATAACGCGCGCTGCTCCCCGCACATTCCCCGTCATGATCCGTTTGATGAAACCGGGAACATCGATCCGCGTGGGGCAGGCCTGCATGCACGGCGCGTCAAAGCAATAAAGACAGCGCGCGGCTTCAATCGCGGCTTGACGCGAATTCAATTGCGGAGCGATGTCCGCAAAGTTTTCTTCATATTTTTCAGGAGATAATTTCGGAGCGGGTTCGCGAAGGGACATGCGCACACCTCAAATTCGTCGTCTTCCCCTGAAATAAGCATCCCGGTGGATTTTTTTTCCACCGGGCATCAGGGCCAGAATTACTTCGTCATTCTAGCACTGTGCGATAACAGCAATTGCAAGTCAAATTGCGGGAATGGGGCATAAACCGCATCAGCGCCGGGTTACCGTGGCGCAGGCTTCAGCCTGCGGGGTCCAGTCCTTGCAAAGACACAACCCCTCAGGCTGAAGCCTACGCCACATCAGCTTGCCACGATTTCGATGCATGGCCTAAGATGCATCGTTGCCTTCAATCCAGCGGTTCGGGAGAAGCGATGGGATTTGACACGATTATTCGCAATGGCACGATCGTTACTGCAACCGATACGTACGCAGCCGACGTCGGTATCACCGGCGGACAGATTGCAACCATCGCCAAAACTCTTCCCATCGAAAACGCCTCGAAATTAATTGACGCCGCCGGCTGCATCGTCATTCCCGGCGGAGTCGATGTGCACACGCATCTGGATATGCCCTTCGGCGGAACTACCAGCGCTGACGATTTCGAGACCGGCACGCGCGCCGCGGCCTATGGCGGAACGACCACGCTGATCGATTTTGCAATTCAATATAAAGGCCAGACGCTGCGGCATGCCTTCGACACCTGGATGAAAAAGGCCGAAGGCAAAGCCGTCGCCGATTACGGATTCCATTGCATAATCACGGATCTGGGCGACACGCAGATGGAAGAGATGGGCGCGCTGGTCCGCGAAGGCGTTTCGTCCTTTAAACTTTTTATGGCCTACCCCGGCGTCTTCATGATGGACGACGCCACAATTTTTAAGGCCATGCTGCAGTCTGCAAAGCACGGCGGAATGATTTGCATGCACGCGGAAAATGGAGGCGCGATTGACGTGCTGGTACAGCGTGCCTTGGCCGAGGGAAAGACGGCGCCCAAATATCACGCGCTCACACGACCCACTACGGCCGAAGGCGAAGCCACTTCCCGAGCCATAGCGCTCGCTGAAATGGCCGGATCGCCGGTGTACATCGTGCATTTGTCGTGCAATGACGCGCTGGAAAAAGTTCGTGAGGCGCGCGACCGTGGCCTTGCCGCTTACGCGGAAACGTGCCCGCAATACTTGCACCTTTCGCTGGAAAATATGGATGTGCCGGGCTTCGAGGGCGCGAAGTATGTTTTTACTCCGCCGTTGCGCGAAAAATGGAATCAGGAAAAACTGTGGCAGGGACTCGCACACGATACCCTCCAAGTCGTCTCCACGGATCATTGCCCCTTCTGCATGAAAGAGCAAAAAGAACTGGGCAAAAACGATTTCAGCAAAATTCCCAATGGAGGCCCGGGCGTCGAGCACCGCCTCAGTTTGATTTATTCCGGCGGCGTGCACGGCGGGAAATTTTCCGCCAACCGCTTTGTGCAGCTTGTGTCTACCGCTCCGGCAAAACTTTTCGGCTTATATCCGCGCAAAGGCACGATCGCAGTCGGCTCGGATGCGGACATCGTGATCTTCGATCCCAACGCAGAACAAATCATCAGCGCCAAGACGCACCATATGCGTGTGGATTATTCCATGTTCGAGGGCATGCGCGTAAAGGGCGTTACGAAGACAGTGTTGTCCCGCGGCCGCATCATTATCGAAAACGGAAACTTTATCGGCAAGCCCGGCGCCGGAGAATTCCTGCGCAGAAAAACGTACACCGGCGTGGCGTAAAGCGCGGCGCACGTTTTTCTTATACACAGTTTTCTCAACTCATTTATTTCTGGCTACCGCGAAATGCCGGAAGCCGATGGTCCAGCTGCCCCGATTGGCGCACCCGAAACAATCAACTCAACGCGACGATTTTGTTGCCGCCCGACTGCGGTGCTGTTTGTCGCCACGGGATCGGCTTTGCCAACTCCTTGGGCGGAAATTACATCACCAGAAATT
>Ga0210386_10001871_pt1 | contig 18347 bp, 13 predicted proteins | sample IncBWH32OmetaG_FD_160091 | JGI IMG/M metagenome (GOLD analysis project Ga0210386, IMG submission 160091) | Forest soil microbial communities from Barre Woods Harvard Forest LTER site, Petersham, Massachusetts, United States - Inc-BW-H-32-O ... | reverse complement strand
CGTGCTTGCTGCGCGATGCGAATGCGCCGCTCGCCGCCTGGTAAAACGGCATGCCTTGGCGGCTGAAGTGGCGCACGCCCAAGGATCGGCACAGATCTCGCAGCACCTCGCTATCACCCTCATCCAGCAGCCAGGTGTCATGTGGATAGTCCAGCGACACTAACGCTTCCAGCGTAGGCGCCAGGATCTCCGGAGGCTCCAAATCCGGAACGCAGGTGGTTACCGCTGCCACTCGCAAACCTTTGCGAGGCTCCATAGGAACAGGGCGCTTCATGAGCGTCAGCGAAGCCCAGCGCAGTTGGTTTCCACCCAGCCCGATCACCAGTAACAAGGTAGCGCTTAGAAACATCGGTTTTTCTGCGTGCCACCATCCAGCCGGCGTCAACCAATGCACCAGGAACCACGCCAGAGCTGCAAGGCGGAGCACAGAAAGCGCCACAAAGACGATGAGGTCTCCTGAGGTGAATACCTTGCGACTGCGCACAGAATCGCGTGCCTGTCTGGCTGGAATGTCTGAGAACTCAGTCTTCATGGATCGGCTTCATGATGAACTATCGGATACTGACCTAACCGGTACTTTGGTTTGATGGCAGCTCAAGGAACCGCCGAGCGATCCTTTCGGCGCCAAGGCTACAAACATAGTCTGCGGTACGAGAGAATGCCGGATCACTCGTTCTTTGTTTCCTAAGGTCCTCAGAGCGGCATTTGACGTTTTCGATTCAGCGCTGTCCGATGGGAGAGCGGCGCCTCGGAATGCGAAGTGGTTCGGCAAACGCAGGCCGGCCAGCTTCTGTTTCCGGTGAGGTGGGCTTCTTATGCTCGCGCTTCTCCTCGTAATAGTCCGGCTCGGAATTGATAGCCCACAGATCGTACTTCGCTCCCATGATGTTCTTAGCGGCACATAGCGCGGTCATCATGGAATGGTCCTGATTATTATACTTATGCATCCCGTTGCGTCCGACAAGCTGCAAGTTGGGTAAGCATTCCTCCAAGTACTGCCGGATCGTAGCTACCTGCTTCGCCCACCCGCTGTTGTACATCGGATACGCCTTGGGCATCCGGACCACCACGCCATCTTCGATTTCTTCCGGCTTGACTAGGCCCAACTTGGCGATCTCGCATTTCGCCAAGTCGATCAGCTTATCGTCCGGACTTGCCCAGACGTCATCGTTCTCAAAGACAAAGTACTCCATGCCCAAACTCGTCTTGTTGGGATCGGGGACCATGTTTGGCGACCAGTTCTTAAAGTTCTGGATTCGCCCCACGCGCACACTCGGGTCGTGAATGTAAATCCAGTTGTCTGGCATCACCTCCTTGCGATTCACTACCAGGCTCACGATGAGAAAATCACGGTAACGCAGTAGCACGGCAGCCTGTTGAACTAACTTCGGAGCAGGTGGATCGAGAGCCCGCACCAGCTCGCTAATCGGCATGGAGCTGATGAAGTCTGTCCCGGCATGAGTCTCCAGCCCGTTAGGCGCCGTCGCCTCGAATGCCGTCACACCACTTCCATCGTGCAGGATCCGGGTAACCGGCCGCTCCAGCAGAATCGGATAGTCTCGCTTGCGCAAAAGCTCGGCCATGCTCTCCCACATCTGTCCAGGCCCGCGTCTGGGATAATGAAAGCTACTGATGAGAGTCTTGACTTTTGTCTTCTGTGGTTTATAGAGAGCGTTGCGGAGGGCTGTAGCCAGCGAAAGACTCTGAATGCGCTGGGCCGCCCACTCCGCAGAAATTTCCGTACAGCGCACGCCCCACACTTTTTCGGTATACGTCTTGAAGAAGATCTCGTACAGCCGCTTGCCGAATCGGTTCGAGACCCACTGCTCCAGGTTCTGCTCATTCTCGTAGTAGAACAGCCGCGACTTCAAATAACTGAACACAACTCGGGCGCTATCCACCACTCCAAGGCCGAACAGTGCGTTCTTGGCTCGCAGTGGGTAATAGAAAAACTTCTTGCGATAGAAGATTCGTGAAAGCCTTGGTCGTTCGAGAAACTGCTCGCCCAGCACCTCTCGCCAGATTTGGTTGACCTCGTCCCACTTGGTGAAGAACCGGTGCCCTCCAATATCGAATAGATATTCCTTATGGTTAACCGTTCGGGACAGTCCTCCCACCGTGTTATCGCGTTCGAGTACGACGGCCGGCACGCTATGCTTGCTCAATTCATAAGCAGCGGTCAGCCCGGCAGGACCGGCGCCAATGATCACAACTTTGCGGTCAACTATTGATTTGGCGAGCATCGAGTCCAGAAACTACTCTTAAAAGGGCGAGCGCGCACTGTCTTCACATCATACAACCAATCCCGTACTCCGCCAAAAACGTGTTGTCAAAATCACGACCACCGAGATGATTGCCTAAACCTTTGAGACAATAAATGATAATCGATGAATGGCCTTAAGCATTACCACGCGACTGTTTAACAGTACGGACATCGGGTTTCGAAAGGCTGCAGTCCCGGAAGAGATTCAGGTTCGGGTCTGCCGGCAGTTTCGAGTTGGGAATAGCGTTGACAAGTCTGATTGGACACCAGCCTACGGTGTCCCGCTGGGCTGGGATAAAAAGCCGCTGGCCTGCTGGAGGAGTGCGTACTGAAAACGACAATGAGCGGTATGAGGTCACTCGCGCGTGTAAAATACAACTAGAAGCGAAGGTTAGTACACATGCAGATCGACTTCGGAGGGCTGCGTCGAACTGAGCCAATCAGCCGACACTTCGGCTATGATCGCGGCTTGCCCGTCGATCGGCACTACATCAAGCAGTTTCTCAGGCGTTACCAAAAGGATATTACGGGCCGCGCGCTCGAGATCGGAGATGATTCGTACACGCGACAGTTCGGCGGAGACAAGGTGACCATGCGCGACATCCTGCACGTTCACGAAGGAAATCCGAAGGCGACCATTATCTCTGACCTGTGCTCCAGCGAGGGCATTCCGTCCGACGCATTCGATTGCGCAATCGTCACACAAACGCTCCAATGCATCTTTGAGCCTTTTACCGCTTTACGAACATTGCACCGGATCTTGAAGCCGGGGGGCGTGCTCCTGGCGACCGTTCCTGGCATCACTCCGTTGAGCGTGGACGAATGGAGCACGATCTGGTATTGGTCGTTCACCAGAGCTTCAGCGCGCCGCATGTGCGCGTCCGTTTTTGGAGAGAAAGGGGTGCGAGTGGCGGCGTACGGGAACGTTTTCGCGGCGACGTGCTTCCTCGAAGGAATTGCTGTGGAGGACGTTACAACGGCCGAGCTGGACGTACGTGACCCCGGTTATGATGTCCTGATCACCATCCATGCTCAAAAGTCCTGTGATACATAGCGCGATCCATTCTGCGGCTGCGGCAGTTCGCCGGGCGATCTCGCCCCTGCGGCGCGGAAATGTGATTCTGATGTATCACCGCATAACTCGCGCGGATGTCGATCCATGGGCCCTCTGTGTCGATCCCCACAACTTCTCGCAGCAGATGGAAGCACTGAAGAGGATCGCAACCCCGATTCCTCTGACGGAACTGCCTGACGCTGACCCAGAGCATCGGTCCGTCGCAATCACTTTCGATGACGGATACCTAGATAACCTCGAAATCGCTCACCCGATTCTCAGGCAGCACGGCATCCCGGCAACCATCTTTGTGAGCACCGGATACCTAGATAAGCCCCGCGGATATTGGTGGGACGAGCTGGAGGCTATTTTTCTCCATCCAGGGGTCCTCCCTCCGCATGGTCTGAAATTATCGCTCGGCGGGCAGAACTATTACTGGGAGATCGATCCTGCAGACCTGGAATACCAAGACGCGGACTGCGCAACTCATCGCGGTTGGATTGCATGGAAGCAATCGCCGCCCACGAGCCGCCACGCAGTTTTCTACGCAGTCTGGAGCCTCTTGCGCGAGGCAGAGACGGCGCAACGTGAGGACGGTATTTGCCGGATTCGGCAATGGGCCGGGATGAGTGAACGGTACACTCCTGCCCGCTGTATGACGTCGGAGGAACTGCGCGTAGTGAGCCGGGGAGCTCTGCTCTCGGTAGGAGCGCACGCAATCAGCCACTCACGGCTCTCCCGGCTTTCGGAGTCAACTCAATGGACCGAAATCTCAGAGAGCAAGTCGATACTCGAACGGATACTCGGCCGGCCCGTGTACACCTTTGCCTATCCCTTCGGCGACCGGAGCGATTACACCGATCGAACGGTTGAAGCGGTGCGGGCCGCGGGGTACCGACTAGCCTGCTCGAACTTTGAAGGTACAGTCGGGCCGAACAGTGACAGATTCCAGCTCCCCCGGTTACATGTGGAAAACCGGAACGCAAATGATTTCGCCACCTGGTTACGCTCGTATCTTATCTGGTGATGGCTTTGCTGTGTGTATCGGAAACGGAAGATAGCTTTCGCCGCGCGATCTCAATGACAAGACGAGCTAGCCCGATTGTATTGCCTGCGATCCTATGGCGCTGAATCCAGAGCTCCCGTTTAAGTTTCCGGTGCAGGTTATCGTCCGGACTAGGTTGCGTTGCGACGTAGTCTGCGAGCCATTGCAGGTAGGCGAGACTTGAGAGACTCGGTCTCCACGGATGGTATGCTCCAGCGTTGACGGCTTGGCTGGAGCTAGAGCCCGGATGTTGCCTGTAAAGATCATAGCAGCCGGAATCCACAAATACAGGCCCATACAGGCAGAGCTTTGCAATCAGCGTCTGGTCCTCGAACATCTGCTGAATCGACTCCTCGAACCCGCCGACCGCCACAACAGCTTTCCGTCGAGCCAAAATTGAGCAAATCCCTGGGATGATGCCCGTGCGAGCGAGATAGCGACTCAACAGGTACGATCCGCGATACAGAACTTCAGCCCGCACGCCCAGCACTCCTTGAAAATCGCGCTGTCGCGTTTCCCGTGCCCAACTGTGCCAATACTGTGTCGGGCCGTATAGCATGACCGCCTCGGGATGCCGGGACAGCGCGGCGGCCTGCCTTGCAAGCTTTGCAGGTAGCCAGACATCGTCTGCATCGAGGAATGCTACATACTCTCCGCGGGCTCGCTGAAGGCCGAGATTCCGCGACGTACTCTTGCCCCGATTCATGTGGCCGTGATGCTCGAGGTAAACAATGCGCTCGCCCTGTAGTTCGGCATACCGTCGAGCTATCGATGTGCTTCGATCAGTAGAGCCGTCGTCCACAAGCAGCAGTTCCCAGTCGTTCCATGTTTGTGCCAGAACGCTCTCAATTGCCTCTTCGAGGAACGCTTCAGCGTTGAGGAAAATTAAGACCCCGGAAACCAGCGGCCCTCGGATCATCGGCCTGAACCCATGGCCCAAAATGCCATGATTTTTTCCGCGAATTCAGTGAATGGCTTTAACAGTGCATGGAGGCACGGATGGCGATAAGGCCAGAGCTCCCGCTGCAAGGCGCGACGGGCGGGGGAATCAGGAGCAACCTGCAGCTTATCCATGTACCCCGCAAGCCATTCCAGAAAAGGTTTGCGCTGCGAAAGGTAACTGCCGGTGCGGGCTGATACTGCTGTACAACTGAGAGGGTGCTGGCGGTATTTCACCCAGCACGAGGCTGAGACATACACGGCGGTATGTATCTCGACCTTGGAAAAGAAGACCTGGTCTTCGTATATAGACGTGAATTCCTCTTCGAAGCCGCCCACAGTTTGAATCACCGAACGACGCAGCATCGCATTGCTTGTCATCGGCGTCTGGGCTTTATTCCGGAGAAGCTGAGGGAGCAAATTGGGAGGCGATACAAGACTGTCGGCCGGAACGCCGAGGTTGACCTTATGATCGGTGTCGTCCGGGCTGCCGGTCCAGCTATTCCAAATCAGAGCATGCCCGTACGTCATGCCCACGTCGGGATGTGCTTTAAGGAGCGCGGCCTGTTCGGATAGTTTGTTCGGCAGCCAGACATCGTCCGCATCGAGGAAAGCGATGTACTCTCCTCGTGCGTGCTGAATTCCGAGGTTCCGCGATGCACTCATACCCCGATTGGCATGGGCCGAGTGTTCCAAATACCTAACCTGTTGGGGGATATGGTGAACGAAGTTGAGTGCAATGCGAGTGCTGCCGTCGCTGGATCCGTCGTCTACCAGCAGGAGCTCCCAGTTTGGGTAATCCTGCTCGAGGACGCTATGGATGGCTTCGTTGAGAAATGGCTCCGCGTTGAAAAAGATGATGATGACGGATACGAGCGGCGACAGGTCCATGATCAGCTATCCGCCGCCATGATGAAGAACTGGGTAGCCGGCGAACCCGAGCCACTCGACAGATCGCCGGCAGCCCTCCGTGAAGGATACCTGGGGTGAATACCCAAGCATATGCTTCGCCTTATCTGATGGTAATTTCCATGCGCAGGTCTGGAGCAGCGTCCGTTCAAGATCGGGAACCGGTGCCGGTTCCGCTTCCATCACGTAGGGCGACCCTCCAGGGGGATATTGCAGCCAGGCAGCCAATCCCGTATACATGGCGTGACGGAGACGCAAGGGAAACGCTGGCAGCAGAGCCTGGCCGAGCTTTGAATCACGAAAACAGAGCATCCGCTCAAAGCTGGATTGCGCGGGCACCGAGCCCTTTATGGATGGAATTTCATTGAAAGGGATACCGAATGCCCTGGTGACCGGCTCGTACAGCTCGCGCCATGTTACCGTCTCCTCGTCGCCTACGAGGAAGGCATGTCCGTCCGCGCCGGGAGCGGTGAGCGCCAATTGAATCGCGCGCACAACATTGTCAACGTAAATGCTGTTACAAACGCCATGCGCCCCTTCCACGACGAAGGCGCGGCCGGTGAGCAGCTCATTTGCAAAACCACCAATCCACGGCGATCGGGGACCATAGACGATTCCCGGCCGCAGCATGACGGCCTCCACGCGGCCGTTCTCTCGCATGCGTAGAAACCTTCGCTCGGCCTTCACCTTTGCGTTGTTGTAAGCAATTGGCTGGTCTTCTCGTAATGGGGTGTTCTCATCGGTACCCGGCGCCGGAGATTGTCCGTGTACGGATGCGCTACTCACGTACACGATACGTCGAACACCGGCGTGCTCCGCCGCACGATATACCGGCTCGACTGTCCCCACGATGGTTGCGTTATCTCCGGCAATGGCATGGACCACGTATTCGCAACCGGCCAGAGCGGCGCGCAGTGCTTGAGCGTCGCAACCATCCGCAATCCGCGAATCGAGATTAAACCGGCGCGATCGCGCCAAACCTGAGATCCGACGCACGATCGGACGGACCTCGGCCCACCCTTGAAGATGGAACGATTCGACAACCCGGCTTCCGATGAATCCGCCTGCTCCGAGAACAGCAACTCGAGATGACGTCATGGGACCCGGCCGGCCTCGGCGCGAGCCGTGGCGCTCTCGATGTCTGTTAACCACGCCATGTTCATGAGTTTCCGGAGGCGATAGCACTCGTGGGTTAAACGCAAGCTTTTTAGCGCGTCCGCTCCGGAAGCAACCAGGGAAGCACGACGGTGCATAGCGTCGACTACATTGCAGATCTGCAAGATGAAGGCCTGCTGGAAGTTGATGCTCTTGCGGCCTGCGGCCGGACGGCCGAAGGACACAGTGCGATCGTGCAATTCGGCGCCGAGTGCAAAGGACGTATCATGGAAACCGATCTGGACCGATTCTGGTTCCGTGGGCATCCAGCTCATCCAACCCTTCGCACAATCGAAAAGGTAACGATTGGGTAGCTCCCAGTCGCGGCTCAAGCGTCCTGCGACTCGGATGCCCGAGTCGTACTGCAAAACGAACCGGCAGTTCGCTTCGACACCACCCATGGCATCGTCTTCATAGTCTACGCCGTCAGGTACGCCGAGCCACCAGACGAGCAGATCGAGCATGTGCGCCCCGACATCGAGAAAAACGCCCCCCTGTGAGCGATCGAAAAAGGACGGCGATCGCGCTGGCCAGCGGAACGGGCCGCCCTCGAAACAGGCGACGGTTCGAAGCTCGCCGAGCATGCGGTTAGCGAGAATCGACCGGACTGCTTGTGTCGCCGGAAGGAATCGCCTTACGAGCGCAATCGCGAGCAGTCCACGCGATTCGGCAGCCGCAGCGATCATTGCGTCGCCTTCCTTGACCGACGACGCCATCGGCTTTTCGCAGAGTACGGTTACTCCGGCACGAAGCGCATCAATGCTTTGTCGGGCATGAAAGGCCGGGGGGGAAGCCACGATGGCTAGGTCCATACCCGACAAGTCATCCGGCAAACTCATCCGCCGCGCTGACGGGAACCGCTCCGTCAGGCGGGCGACGGCCTCGCCGTCCGGATCGAAAATTCCGGCGACGCGCACGATTCCGGACTGCGCGAGCTGCTCCAGGGCGGGCGCGTGGTAGATGGAACAGACCGAGCCACAACCCAGCAGTGCGACGTTGACGGGCTGACCGGGTGCTATATTCGCATTCATGAGAGCAGCATCTTTGCCGACCGTTGCGCCGCATAAAGAAATGCCCGGGGAGATCGGCTTAGGCGAAACGCTTCCTTGGCGACAGCCATTCCTCCCGTGAAGTCCCGTTGTTTCAGCAGGGCAAGAGCCGTGTCAAAAGCAGAGCGCGCGTAGGTCTGCTTGGCACGGCGAGACAGCGTCTCTGCCACAGAACCGGGCAGATGGGATGCCATGATGTCGATCGCCAGGTGAATATGACGTATGCCTTCCCCGGTACGAACGTGACGGCCCGAGTTCGAATCTCGGTGCATGCGATACACCGCCAGGGGTTGGGGCTCGAACCAGACCGGGTAATGCGCGGCAATCCTGACCCACATTTCCCAATCCTCAGCGCACACGAGCCGTTCGTCAAAGGCGCCAAGATCTTCATATACGGAACGCCGAACAACAATGGACGGGGTCATGATGTGCTGCTCGGCCGCCAAATGCAGGAGTGCATCCTGCAGCAGACCGGAGTTGTCCTGGAGACACGAGGTAAAGGAATGTTGATGCCCCTGTTCGTCGACCAGGATTGACCGACAGAAGGCCGCGCCCGCCTCCGGGATTTCGGCAAAGGCTCTCTCCATGGCACCGTAGAAACCTTTCAGCACGTAGTCGTCTCCGTGAAGGAGGTGAACCAGGCCGCCGCGCGCGCGCCGAAGGCAAGTCTCAAAATTCTTGGTGTGACCGACATTGGCGCTCTGGCGGAAGAACCCAACACGCCCGCCGCCCACCTCTTCAGCGATCTTTTCGGGATCGTCAACGGTCGAGTGGTCGTCAATCACTTCGATTTGCATTGTGTCGGGGGATCGAGCCTGCGCCAGGACACTGGCAATCGCCTGCGGAAGAAATCGTCCGCAGTTGAAGGTCGGAATCATCACCGACCAAAGCGGCCGCGCCGGCGGTTCCGGCACGGGAGGAATCCTGGTCACGTGCGGTCGGTTCAGAATCATGGAGTTGTGCGTACTTGGCGACGAGAGATGTTCAGTCTCAGCCAGATCCTTGCAAGCTTGCGCATTCCCGCCAGTGGATGGAGAGGCCGGCCCGTTAACCCCCGCTTGAAACACGCAAGTGCTTGCTCTCGCTCGCCACGGTTGGCGTGCTCATCTGCCCAATCCATGAAATATTCGAAAATTCCCGCCTTAATAAATCGTTGGTAACGATGTTCGAAGACTTCCTCGAAGCGCTGATACAAATGGTATGTTTGGTCCTGTTTTTGAGACTGGCTCAATCCCGAGTATGCCCCATCTTCGTGGTAGCGATAGACGCTCATGACTTCGTTGATATACCCGATCTTTCCCTTCTCGGCATTCAGAATATGCAGGGGCCAGTCGGTAATTGGAAAAAACGAACTATACCATTCCGGAGGAGCGTCGATTGCGGCTCGTCGAAACATGGTAGAACCCGTCGCTATGAAGTTGCCCATGCATATATCTTCCAGCACCGAGAATTCCTTCTGATTAGCTGGCGTCCAATACCAATCCGGGCGTTCGCCGCGCTCGTCCCGGGCAATAGCTTGATGAAAGCAGACGGTACATTCGGGGTGGGTGTCCAGAAAATCTACTTGCTTCTGCAATTTGTGACGATCCAGCCAAAAATCGTCACCGTCCAGAAGAGCGATGTATTCACCGAGCGCCTGCCGAATACCGCGAGTAACGATCTCATTGGAGCGCAGGTTGTGGTCCGAGAGTATCAGCCGAATGCGCCGGGGGTGATGCCTCGCATATTCCTGGACGATCTGCCTGGTCCGATCGGTGGAATAGTCCTCACTGATCAGGATTTCGTAATCGAAGTTAGTTTCCTGTGTCAAGGTGCTGTCAAGCGCTTGCCCTATGAATCGCTCATGGTTATACGTCATGACCAGAACGGTCACGCGCTCGCCATGGCGGCTTGCAGCGAAACCCAACTCAGCTCTCCGTCGTGGACCTTGACAATCGGAACCACTGTCTCAGGTAGCGGGCAGCATGGACTCGGACCGAAGTTGGACACCATTCAGCGAAGTGTGTGGCTTGGAGCGCACCCGCTTTCGTTCGATGCTACAGATTACGGCGCCGCTTGCAGACGTATCTTATGTCGGGTCCGTGCGTATCCTCGGCATCAGTCAGCAATACAGTTTTGAAAACCGTTTCACAGACCGGGGGTGAGCCAGCGATGTGGCATACACACGGCCCCGTACCCAGTTTCTCGTGGCACAGGACGGCCATTCAGTGCTCCTTGTTCCACGTCCATGAAGATCGCTCCCTCGACAAAATCCTGAAGTTCCCCGTTCCAGGTAACACCCGCGTTAATGTGGTATCGGCCGGGGATGAGCAGCAACTGGTCGAGTTCGCATACGAACTCACGGCTTCCATTCCCCATCATCGCAACATCCTCAGCGCTGCTCATGGACGAGTCAAAGTATGTCACCGGCTGACCCAACTGGTCATAAATGTCGAACGCACAAGAGGCGCCAGGCCGGTACCGATCAACCTTGCATGCGAACCGAGCCGGCCGGCCAGTGGCCAGCACCTTTGAGGGATTTGCGTCGCCTGTCGACACCTGAAGCTCTATTAAGGTCATTAAACCCTTACCACTGCGGTCGACCCTGTTCGCGATACTTGCTGACGATACTTCCTCCAAGGTCCTTAAATACTCGGCCACGGTGTCAGAGGTTTTCCCGTCTGCGGCCACCCTGCCTTCACGGATCATCACCCCTCGACGGCAGAGCGATTGAACAGTGCCGAGATTATGGCTGACGAACAGCACCGTCCTCCCCTGGCGGGCCACGTCATTCATCTTCCCCAGGCACTTCCTCTGGAATCCCGCGTCGCCGACAGCCAGGATCTCATCGATCAGCAGAATCTCGGGTTCAAGATGGGCGGCAATGGCGAACGCGAGTCGGAGGTGCATTCCGCTGGAGTAATGCTTAACAGGGGTATCAAGGAAACGTTCGACTTCAGCGAAGGCAACAATTTCATCGAATTTCCGGGCAATATCTGACCGGCTCATGCCCAAAATCACGCCATTGAGGAAAATGTTTTCGCGGCCAGTCAACTCGGGATGAAAGCCAGTTCCCACGTCCAGCAGTGCGGCGACGCGACCGTGGATAGAAGCTGAGCCACTCGATGGTCTGGTTATGCGAGAGAGGATTCTTAACAGCGTGCTCTTGCCAGTGCCGTTGTTCCCGATTATGCCAACGGTTTCCCCTTGTCCGATTTCGAGAGACACGTCCCGCAGAGCCCAGACTATGTTTGACTGGCGCGGCTCATGAGGGCCGCGGAGCCGAGCCACAACCTGCCTGGCTGTCTCCGCCAGCGAATCCCTCAGCGTAGGGAAGTCGTTGTGAAGCCGGCCTATGCGGTATCGCTTATTGAGATGTTCGCAGATGATTGCAGGCGATCTCATCAGAATCACACAATGTCAGCAAACTCTGACTCCGCACTTCGGAAGTACGCAATTCCAATCATGAGCATAACCAACGCTGCAAGAATGGAAATGGAGGTCGTGGACAGGGCGATCGGACTGCCGAGTATTGCCCACCGGAAGCCCTCGACCACACCTACCATCGGGTTAATGGCGTAAACAAACTGCCATTTTCGGGGCAGCATGTGTCCCGAGTAAGCGACCGGACTGGCGAAGAGCCATATCTGAACGAGATAGGGGATCACCTGTTGGATGTCTCGATAGCGGACATTCAATGCTGCGAACATCAATCCAGCGCCACTGGCGGCAACCAGCGTCAGGAGTGTCAACGGCGCTATCCACGCAAGTTGCGCCCTCAACGTCACCCCATACCAGTACGCCATGGCCATTAAGAAAATCGAGGCAACTACGAAATCTACGACGCCGGACAACAGTGAAGCCAAAGGTACGAGCACCCGAGGGAAATAAATCTTCTTCACAAGGTCCTGGCTCGCAACCAGGCTGTTGGAAGCCTGGATCAGGCCAGAAGCAAACAGAGTCCAGGGCACCAAGGCCGCGAGGGTAAACAACGGGTACGGAAGACCCTCGGAGGAAACGCCCGCCAGCTTGCCGAAGAACAAGCTGAATACAGCCATAGTAAGCAGCGGCTGCAGCACAGCCCAGGCGGCGCCAAGCAGCGTTTGCTTGTATCGCACCTTAACGTCACGCCACACCAAAAAATAGAGTAGCTCACGATATCGCCAGAACTCACCTAATTCCGCTGACAATGACGTACGGTCGGCCGTTATGGACACGTAGTTCAGATTGCCAATCAATTGACTCGTGCTCCGATTCTGATCGGCGACCTCTGGGGTGGCGCTCATAACTTTGTTACCCTGACCGCGATGACTACCGGATGCTGTGGTCCTGAGGTCTCCAGTTCCTGCTTCGAGAATTCGCTTGCTGCCACCGCATGCAGAGCTCCTACGGCGGTCAAAACGTTGCCCAGAGCTTCTATCTGGACCGAGTGCGGCTGGAACTGCGTCTCAAACAATTTGCGAGCCGAGAGTGTGGTGAAACGCCAAAAATCATCCTCATCCGGCCGACCCTGAGTTGTCGTCACTCCGGGCAGGGTCGCAAGAAGCACACCGGAAGGCTTCAGCACACGCCGGATTTCTCTAACCGCCAAGTCCAGGTCATAGGCGTATTGCAACCGCAGCATGCAGACGACCGAGTCATAGGCTTCGGAGTCCAGGCCCCCGAGCGCATCGAGACCCGGCCCGGAGCCGCCAAGTCTGAGCACCCGACCGACCAGGTTCTGTTGATGTCGCTCAATCCAATGATCAGAGTACCAGCTTACGATCGACTGCAGTTCGCCGTTCTCCGCTTTGATCGGAAGGGTGTTACGGAGCGCTCCGAAACGGACCTTCCCGACTGGGGGCCACACGGTTGATCTGCGGAGCGCGTGGCGCACAGCGTCGAGAATGTAACCAAACTTTTCCTTTGTTCCCGTCAATGAAACCTTCAGGAATGGGTAGTTCAACGCGACCGACGCCAGACTCCGGATGGACCTAAAGTCCGCGGGGCTGATCCGAAACCTCGCGCACAGATGTCGCAGGATCTGATCGCCGTAGTATTCGCGCACGTACTTGTCACCTTCGGCATAGGCCCGCTCCCGATCTGGATCACCCTTCACACGCGGGTATTCCGCCCGGCGAACTTTCAGAATCCATTTCAGCATAAACTCCGGATTCCGCGACATGTTTGTGCCATGTTGGCGGTAATCAGCAACGATGTTCCCATGGCAGCGTACGGGATAATTACGTGCGATCCGGAGATATAGGTCGTAGTCCTCGCAGGCCGCGAGACTTTCGTCGAAACCGCCAGCCTCCTGAACGGCCCCGCGTCTGTACATCACAGTGGCATGCATGCCGATGTAATTCCCACGCAGCAAGGCAAGATAGTGGTCTCGCTGTATCGGACGTGCCCGGAATTTGAAGAGGGGCCTTAGATCGGGGCCGACGAGCCGGTGATCTCCCGAGACGAACGCGCACTCCGGGTGAGACAGCAGATTGTTCACTCCGATCTCTAGAGCGTTTGGCGTCAGGACATCGTCGGCATCGAGGTAAACTAAGTACGAACCGGCGCTTTCCCGGGTGCCGGCGTTTCTGGCGGCTGCCAAGCCGCGATTCTCCTGATAGACATATCTAATTTTATCATACCGGGACGCCACCTCCCATGTATGGTCCGTGGAACCGTCGTCGATAAGCACAATTTCAAAATTGCGGTAGCTCTGGGACAGGATGCTGGATATGGCGTCCGGCAAATACTGTCCTTGATTGAAACAAGGCACGATCACCGAAACAAGCGGCTGTGGCAGGTTATCGGTCTTTTCGTCGTTGTTCAACTTAGCCCCATTCACAAGCTTAGCCTCTCCTCCTTGTGTACGGCCAGCTTTATGGTGGGTGATGTGTTTTCCGTTCCACTCAGACTCGTACCAAAGGAGAACTGCGTCGCGATGGGGATGCCCAGTTTTTAGGGAATTTCTGAATAATATCCTACAATATATATTAACTAAATAGTGTAGAAGTCTGGAAAAGCCGATGCGCACTCGTCGCCGGTCGATGCTCCTCCCCGATGTTCAGAAATGCGCTGAACAGATCGCCTCTCCCACTCGGACTGAAATAATGAAGATTGTTGCTGGACACCCACATCTGGATCTGGAGTCTCGCCGAGCCGAAGCGTCTCTCACGTCGCGTACAAAACGAACTGAGAGATGTGAACCATGAGCTGTGGCTGTCTCCTGTCAGCACTATTACGCTGATCCAACGCGAGTCTTGACGTCTGGGCATTCGTTGAAAGGATTTTTGTTGGGCGTCGGATTCGATCGAATGCCAGAAGAGTTTCACCACGGCATGAGGATTCCGGCCTTTGTAATTGTTTACGATCCATGGGGCCACGACCACCGTTCGCCAGCGCAGCTAGAGGTTTTGCGATGACGTACTCAACCCAGAGTGCTGCCGACGCGCAATCTTCTTGATCACCGGGATTCGAATCCGCGGAGCGGGAAAAGTTAAACTGTGGTTTTCGTATCAAACATGCGGCATTAGCGTAGCACGGCTCCCGGCCGGAATTCGAGCGCGCGGATTCAGTGACTAATTCGAAGGAATCGTTACGGAGACTTGGTTCGAATAAGCGCTTTCGATATTGCTCGAATCCACCGCGGTGACGACGTAGTAGTAGACTTGGCCGTTCGCCACTGTGGAGTCTGAAAAGGACGTGCTTGCGTCAGCCGCAGAGTTCACTTTTGCGTACGGGCCGCCGGACTTGGAACTTCGATAAACGAAGTATCCGACCACTGTGGACGAACTACGATCCCAGGCAAGGGCTACGCTGTGGTTCGTCGGAGACGTGACCCCGGTCCCGGAGAGACCGATTTTCATCGGCGAATTTGGCGCGTTGCTGGCAATCGAAAACGTGCCTGTGTCGTTAGCGGCGCTCTTGGGATCGAAGTTCACTGTGTAGGTTTCCGATTGTCCTGGATTCAGAGCGACGCTCGATCCCGAACCGCTAAGGCTAAAACCAGTCCCCACAACGGCTGCGCTTGAGATGGTAGTGCTGACGTTTCCAGTGTTCGTCACCGTGACTTGCTTGACGTTGGACGATCCTACTGTGGCGTTACCGAAGCTCAAATCGGTCGGATTAGCAGTGAGCTGCGGGACGGCCGCTTCACCAGTTCCGGTTAGTGCGATAGGCATGGAGGAATCAGTCGCGTTGCTGGTAACTGTAATATTGCCGGATACGCTGCTCGCAGCAGTGGGCTTAAAAGCTGCTGTGAAATTCGCGCTTGTTCCAGGAGCCAGGGTGATAGGCACGGTGAGTCCGGAAACACTGACGGCCGCGACAGAAGGTGCCAGTCCGGAAACGGTTACGTTAGCCGTTCCAGAATTCGTCAGTCGGATCGTCTGAGTCGTTTGGGTCCCTATTACAACATTCCCAAAAGTGATGGACGAGGGGGTCGCGGTCAGCGTCGACGTAGGGGTAGTGGTAGCCGTTCCGCTCAGTCCGATCAGTTCTGACGGGTCGGAGGCATTGCTTGCGATAGAGACCGATCCTGCGAGTGTTCCTGCGGAGCTAGGCTTGTAGGTAATCGTCAAGCTGGCGTCTTTTCCCGCTGCGAGCGTCAACGGCACAGCCAATCCCGTAATGCTGATACCGGAGCCTGAGAAGGTCATTCCGGAAATCGTCACGCTGGCAGTACCGGTGCTTGCCAGCTGCACTGTCCTCGTTACTTCGCTGCCCACGGAAACGGTACCGAACGCAACGGACGAAGGGGACACACTCAGCACCGACGTCGCTGCCGTTGTGCCGGTCCCGCTCAGAGCAACCGTCATCGAAGGTTCCACAGCGTTGCTTGCGATCGTAACCGTGCCACTATCCACGGCACTCGCGGTTGGCTTAAAGAGAACACTGATCGTGGTGCTCTGGCCCGAGCTCAAAGAAATAGGCAGATGTGGGCCGGAGGCCGTGAATCCATTGCCCGCCACCGAAATTGCGGAGATCGTTACGATGCCGCTTCCCGTGCTGGTCAACGTCACGGTCTTCGTGCCGCTTTGACCAATCGTTACATCTCCAAAACTGACGGAACTTGGTGAGAGTCCCAGAGCGATCGTAGTACTTCCTGTGCTCGCGCCTTTACTAGTAGAGCCGACGCAGCCGGAGGTGACGAGAACCGCAGCGAGAGCCACGATTGCGGCGCTTCCGTGAAGAATTGATTTGAGAGTGTATCGGCGTGAACGGTTCGACCTGTTCACGCGCGGTCTTTCCGGGATACGGGCGCGCGTCATAAGCAGGGCGATTGTCCGTTGGGGCAGGTTTGAGGAACTACTGGCCAGGGGTACACACTTGGGACAGGGGGTTAACCCTGTCCGCGGGGACAGTTGTTTCGCGCTCGCGAGAAGGCCACTGGTCCGGCCGTCTCGAGCATATCCAAACCGCTTCAAAACCTGCACTTAGGTCGCTAGAACCTTCGATGCTCTTACGCCCAAAGCTACGGAATTACCGCCGTGGCTTGGTTCGAATCCACGCTCTCGACGTTATTCGAATCGACCGAGGTGACCACGTAGTAATACGTCTGTCCTGAGACGACTGTCGAATCCGTATATTGATCGCTGGTGACAAGCGAGCTGTTCAACTTGGTTGTGTACGGCCCGTTTGACGTGGTGCCGCGATAGACGTTGTAGCCGGACACCGTGGACGTGCTCGCCGTCCAGGTCAGCGCAACCGTGTGAGGCGTCACCGAAATGCCCGTACCGGAGACGTTGATCGTCGCCGGTGAATTCGTGGCATCGCTGGCGATGCTGACATTTCCACTCACGGCTCCAGCCGTTCCTGGAGCGAATGTCACCGTGACCGTGACAGATTGATTTGGTGCAAGCACTTCGCCGTTGCTGACGCCGCTCGCGCTGAAGCCGCCTCCGGTCACGTTCACGCTTACGCCCGAAATGGTGACGTTGGTGTTGCCGTTGTTCGTCAGAATCGCAGTCAGCGAGCTGTTGCTGCCCACGTTGACGTTGCCGAAGCTCAAGCTCGATGTGCTGAGGCCCAAAAGCTTCGTTGCCGCCAGTCCGGTTCCGCTTAGCGCAATTGCCAGCGGCGAATTCGGTGCGTTGCTGGTCAGGTTCACAGAACCGCTTACGGCGCCTGCCGTCGTCGGTGCAAAGACTGCGTTGAAGGTTGCAGACTTACCGGCCGCGATACTGAGCGGAGTGCTGATGCCCATCGTGCTGAAGCCGGAGCCTGTGACTGTCACTGCCGAGATCGTGACCGTCGCGCTGCCGCCATTAGTCAGATTGATCGTTTGCGAATTGCTCGTTCCGTCGACCACGTTTCCGAAAGCCGCGCTGCCAGGAGTGGCTGTAAGTTGCGGCTGAGTAGCTGTGCCGCTCAGTGCGATTGTCAAAGGAGAGCTGGGTGCGTTGCTGACGATCGAAATGCTGCCAGTCGGGCTGCCGGCGGAGGTCGGCGCGAACTGTGCAGTAAACGAAGTGCTGAGGCCTGCACCAAGCGTAAGTGGCGTAGCCAGCCCGCTGATGCTAAAGCCGGCGCCGGATGCTGTCGCTTGCGAGATCGTGACGCTCGCGGATCCCGAGTTCGTCAGCGTGATGGTCTGCGACCCATTGCTGCCGACCGCGACCGAGCCAAAGTTGACGCTCGAAGGATTAGCGCTGAGCTGACCCTGAGTGCCAGTTCCCGACAGAGCGATTGCCGCCGGCGAACCTGGAGCATTGCTGACAACCGAAATATTGCCGCTCGCTGGACCTGCCGATGTCGGCGCGAAGGTAGCAGTGAACGACGCGCTGCTGCCGGCATTAATGTTCATCGGCATTGTGGCGCCGCTCATGCCGAATCCGGCGCCCGAAGCGGTTGCTTGGGTCACCGTCAGAGTCGCGTTGCCCGAGTTCGTCAAAGTGATCGTTTGAGGCATGCTGCTACCGACTGCCACGTTCCCGTAGTTAACGCTGGCAGGGCTGATTGTAAGTTGCGGTGCTG
>Ga0210386_10001870_pt1 | contig 18347 bp, 17 predicted proteins | sample IncBWH32OmetaG_FD_160091 | JGI IMG/M metagenome (GOLD analysis project Ga0210386, IMG submission 160091) | Forest soil microbial communities from Barre Woods Harvard Forest LTER site, Petersham, Massachusetts, United States - Inc-BW-H-32-O ... | reverse complement strand
GCTCGGTGATCGTGGATTTGGCGTCGGAGCGCGGCGGGAATTGCGAGCTGACGCGGCCGGGCGAGAAAGTTGTGGCGAACGGCGTGACGGTGATCGGGCGAATTAACCTCGCGAGCACCGTTCCCTATCACGCGAGCCAGATGTACGCACGGAACATCACGGCCTTCCTGCAATACCTGGTGCACGACGGGAAACTGCAGATCAAACTGGATGACGAGATCGTGCGCAGCACCCTGCTGACGCGAGGCGGCGAAATCGTGAATGAACGGGTGCGTGAATTTTTGTCGCTGCCGGCGCTTACAACTGCCGGTGGATCGGGAGACTGATGGTACAGACGGACCTGATTACGGATCTTTATGTGTTCATCCTGGCGGCGTTCATTGGATTTGAAGTGATCCGCCGCGTCTCGCCGCTGCTACACACGCCACTGATGTCGCTGACGAATGCGCTCGATGCGATCGCGGTCGTCGGCGCGATTATTCTGGCGGGCGAAGGCAAAAGTACGCTCGCGACGATTCTCGGCACGCTGGCAATCGTTGCTGCGACGAGCAACATCGTTGGCGGCTTTCTGATTACCGATCGCATGCTGAAAATGTTCAAGACCAGCCGCACGCCGAAATCATGACGCCCTTCGCCGGTTCAGATCTGCTCCTGCAGGTTACCTACCTCGCCGCCGCTGTGCTTTTTATTCTATCTCTCAAATTGATGAGCTCGCCAAGCACGGCGCGGCACGGAGTGTGGGCCGGCGAAGTGGGCATGCTGCTCGCGATCGTGGGCACTTTGCTGCACCACGGGATCGTCGATTATCGCTGGATCGCCGTCGGCCTGGTGCTCGGGTCCATCATCGGCGTGCCGCTCGGCATGGTGCACATGACGGCTGTTCCGCAGCGGACGGCGCTGAGCCATGCGTTTGGCGCGTTGTGCGTGACACTGGTGGGCACGTCTGAATATTACTTGCGCGCGCCGGGCGTGCCGCCGTTCATGATGGCCGTGCTTTCGGCGGAAGTGATTCTGGGCTCGCTGACGTTTACGGGAAGCCTGATGGCGGCGGGAAAGCTGGAAGAAGTGCTGCCGCAGCGGCCGATAACGTACAAGGGCCAGAATTTCGTGAATCTATCGGTGCTGGCGATCGCCGTGGCGGTGGCTGCGGTCCTGGTGCGGCATCCGGAGCACACGCATTTGTTTCCGCTGATGCTGGCGATTCCCCTGCTGTTTGGCGTGCTGATGATTGTTCCGATTGGCGGCGCGGACATGCCGACGGTGATGTCCTTGCTGAATTCTTACGCGGGACTTTCGGCCGCGGCGATGGGATTCGTCCTCGATAGCAAGCTGCTGATTATTGCCGGCGCACTCGACGGGGCATCGGGGTTCATCCTGTCGGTGAATATGTCGAAAGCGATGAACCGCTCGTTCTCAAACGTGCTGTTCGGTGCGTTCGGGCAGGAGGCTGCGAAGGCCGCGGCTGGGCAAGAAACCAGGCCTGTGCGTAGCGCGACGCCCGAAGAAGCGGCGGCGATTCTGGCTGCGGCCAATAAAGTAGTGATCGTGCCGGGTTACGGTATGGCCGTAGCGCAAGCGCAGCACAAAGTGCGCGAGTTGTATGACTCCCTGACCAAGCGCGGCGTGGACGTGAAATTCGGAATTCATCCTGTGGCGGGGCGCATGCCGGGGCACATGAACGTATTGTTGGCGGAAGCGGACATACCTTACGACAAGCTCGTGGATATGGACGACCTCAATCCGGAGTTTCCGCAGACGGACGTGGCGCTGGTGATCGGCGCCAATGATGTGACGAATCCCGCCGCGCGCAGCGATCCGGGCAGTCCGATTTACGGAATGCCGATTCTGGATGTGGACAAGGCGCGCACCGTGATGGTGATCAAGCGCAGCATGAGCCCCGGTTTCGCCGGGATCGATAATCCTCTCTACTACCTCGACAAAACGCTGATGCTTTTCGGCGACGCCAAAACTTTCGTGGGAGACATCGTGCGCGAACTCGGCGGTGGCGGTCACAGCTAAATGCCGACCCCGTGAGTGCTGGAATAGCGGCCTCGAAGGAGAAGCGCTGAGTCCTGAGTTTTTGGCGACTCCGAAGCACGCTTGGACGTGGCCAGATTCTCTGGATGCGTGAGTGGCCGCTCCCGGCAATCACTCGATGCTGTATGAAAATGAGAGCGTACGCGTGGTGCAAACGCGCATCTTGCCCGGACATTCGACTCCTGTACACACCCACCGGTGGCCGAGCGTGATGTTTGTCTTTGCTTCAAGCGATTTGGTTCGGTTTGACGATCTGGGCAACGTGCTGATGGACACCGGTCAATCTGCCGAAGTGCCTGCGCTGAATTCGCCCGCGTGGCTAGAGCCCCTGCCGCCTCATTCGGTGAAAAATGTCGGCGATGCGGAATTTCGTGCGGTGCAGGTGGAGATCAAAGATGCGTCCTAGCGCGTTGGCCTACGTCGACAACATCTGAGCCAAGTTGCTGATGCGCATCAGTTCCAGCACGCGGGGAGTCATCTTGGCGAATTCCAATATCACCAGACCTTGCTTGATGGCCGACACTTTCAGGCCAACCAGCGCGCCGAGGCCGGAGCTATCGAGATAATTCACATCGCCGAGGTCGATGACGATGCGGCCGCCTTCTGGGAGCAATGCTTTCACGACTTCTTTCAGCTCGCCTGCGGTTTCGCTAATCAGCCTGCCATGACACTTCACCGTGGTCACTTTATTCCCTCGCGGATCATCGCCCGACTTCTCAACTTCACAATGAAAAGATCCAGCTGATGTCATGGTTCTCAACCTCCCCTGGTCTGAAAACGGGCATCCTAGCACCGACTCAGAGAAGGAAATGTTAAGTTCGTGTTACAGCCGAAGCGGCGCGACGATGACCCGAGTTGCGCGCCTGCATTTACTAACGCCAAAGTCGACAATCTTGTACAGGCTAACACCAAATCAGCCGGTGCGAACTACCACATCACCATAACCGCCGAGCTTATATGCATCATCGACCCGGCGTCTGACTTTCGAAAGATCCGTTCCCCGAAATGCCTTTCACCTGTGGAGATGCGGCTTATAGCGGAGGTGTGTCAGTAACTTCTCAAAACCCATGCGGCGATGACCAGGCGCTGAATTTCGCTGGTGCCTTCGTAGATTTCGGTGATGCGGGCATCGCGGTAGGCGCGTTCGACCGGATATTCACGGCTGTAGCCGTAGCCGCCATGAATCTGAATCGCTTTATGCGCGACGCGCGTGGACATCTCGCTGGCAAAAAGTTTCGCGATTGCCGCTTCCATCGAAAAACGTGCACCGGAATCCTGTTTCCAGGCCGCACGGCGGACGAGCAAGCGGGCCGCTTCGATTTCCGTGGACATATCCGCAAGCATGAACTGAATGGCCTGAAAATCAGCGATGGGATGGCCGAAGGCCTGGCGCTGCTTCGCGTAGCTTAGAGCAGCCTCGAACGCGCCCTGCGCGATGCCAGTGGCTTGCGCGCCGATGCCAATGCGGCCGCCGTCCAGCGTTGAGAGCGCAACTTTGTATCCTTCGCCTTCCTCGCCGATGCGATTGCCCTCCGGAACCTCACAATCGCTGAACGAAAGCTCGGTGCAAGCGGTCGCATGGATGCCGAGTTTTTTTTCTTCCTTGCCGACCGCAAATCCCGGCGTGCCTTTCTCGACGACCAGCGCGGTAATTCCCTTCTCGCCTTTTTCCGGCCGCGTGTTCACATAAACGATGGCTGCGTCCGCCGCGCCGCCGTTGGTGATCCAGGCTTTGGTGCCGTTGATGACGTACTTGTCGCCCTTGCGCACGGCTTTGGTGGCCAGCGCCGCGGCATTCGAGCCTGCTTGCGGCTCAGTGAGCGCGTAGCAGCCGATTTTTTCACCGCGCGCGAACGGCAGCAGGAATTTTTCCCTTTGCTCGTCGGTGCCGAAGCGGTGAATCGGATCGCAGTACAGCGAATTTTGCACCGAGAGAATCACGCCGGTGGAAGCGCACGCGCGCGAAATTTCTTCGATAACGATCGCATAGCTGATGTGGTCCATTCCCGAGCCGCCTTCATTTTCGGGGATGGCGACGCCGGTCAGACCCAGCTCGGCGGCTTTCTGTATGAGCCCGCGCGGAAATTTTCCGGTCTCGTCATTTTCCTTTGCCAGTGGCTTCACTTCGGCTTCGGCAAATTCTCGAACACTTTTCTGCAGAAGCTGCTGCTCTTCGGTGAGTTGCAGGTTCACACTTCACTCCCGCTAAAATACGATGGCGGACTAAAGTCCATCGCTACGAATCTGTTTGGATATTTGGCGCGGTGGCCAGCGCTCTTATCCGTCCAGTTGCACACGAAATTGTATCGCAACTCGCGCGCTAGTCTAAACCAAGGGTCTTGCGACGCGATCAGCCGCATTCATAAGCGTTCAACTCGCTAGAGCTTTGCGGAGCTTTTCGTATGTGGTGGCTAGGTCTTCGGGTTCGATGCGCGTTTCGCCTACGACCGTCATGAAGTTCGCATCGCCGGGCCAGCGCGGCAGCACGTGCATGTGCAAGTGGCCCGTCACGCCCGCGCCGGCGGCGCGTCCCAGATTCATGCCGAGATTATAACCCTGCGGATGATAAATCTTTTCGAGCGCCGACTGCACACGCTGCGCGAGCATCATCATCTCCGAGAGGGTTTCCGCATCGGCCGACGAAAGCTCAGCGACGTGCGCGTACGGGACGATCATGACGTGGCCGGAAGTGTAGGGATACAAATTGAGGATGATGAAATTCTTGCGGCCGCGCAGAACGATCAGAGTCTTCGCGTCATCGTTGGCCGTGAGCGCCGCACAGAAGATGCAGGTGTCGTCCTTCTTGGCGTCCGCGATGTAGCGATACCGCCAGGGGGTCCACAAATAATCCATCCCGCTCAGCCCCTGCTCAACTCTGAGCGCCGTGGTCGGGCGCGCCGGCGTGGGCGCCGGCCGAGCGCGGATTGTTCACGTAGTCTTTCAATTCCTTGCTGGGCTTGAAGTAGGGAATCTTCTTAGGCGGGACTTCCACTTTGGCGCCGGTCTTGGGATTACGCCCGGTGCGTCCGCGGCGCTGGCGCGTGCGAAAACTGCCGAAGCCGCGAATTTCGATTTTATCGTCCGCCTGCAGCGCGGCGATGATACTCTCGAAAATCGTTTCGACCACGGCCTCCGATTCCTTGCGTGGCAGTTCGGTGACGCGCGTGACCTCTTCGACGAGTTCCGCCTTCGTCATCGTGTGTTCTTTATTGTCGTGCTCTCCGGCAGCCTCTGCCATGGGTGAGAGCCTCCTCGTTAAGATTTCGGTCGGAACTGGGCCTGGTGCGGGCTGGGCGGGTCTCCGCATCTCCTTGCATATCACCAATCTACCACGGCGTAAATGACTTTCCTGCTGAGAGGGGGGCTTTGCCCGGGGCGTCGCCCCCGCGTTCCCGGACAAATCTCAAGCTATGACGACTGCCGCTTGGCCATGATGGCATCGCCGATGGTCGCATTCGGCGAGGACTTCTGCGGCCGGGCTGTGGCCGACCGGAATGTTTCGATTTCCTGCCGCTCGACTTGCTTCTGCGCGGCGCGATAACTCAAGCTGATTTTGTGCTGCTCGGGCTCGAGGCGCAAAATCTTGAAGTCATATTCATTGCCGGCTGCGAGCACCGCGGTGACGCGCGCGCCGCGGGCGGGCTTTTCCTTATCACGATCGCCCTTGGGACGACGCTCTTCGATTTCAGAGACATGGCAGAGGCCTTCAATGCCTTCCGCCAGCTCGACGAAAGCGCCGAAATCGGTGGTGCGCGCTACTTTGCCTTTTATGATGTCGCCGATTTTGTGGTCGCCGAACCAATTGGCCCAGATGTCCTTCAATTGCTTGATTCCTAGCGAAAGGCGGCGGTTTTGCGAATCCACTTTCAGAACTTTGGCTTCGACGCTATCACCTTTCTTGAATTTCTCGCTGGGATGCTTGATGCGCTCGGTCCAGCTCACGTCGCTGATGTGGATCAGGCCTTCCATGCCCTCTTCGATTTCGACGAACGCCCCAAAATCGGCGAGGTTGCGGATGCGGCCATTGATGACGGTGCCCACTGGATATTTTTCCGCAGCGGCATCCCAGGGGTCGGGGAGAGTTTGCTTCAATCCCAGGGAAATGCGGCGCTGATCCGTCTTTACTTCCAGGACCACGACATCAACTTCGTCGCCTTCCTTCACGATTTTCGAAGGATGCTTGGTGCGCTTCGACCAGCTCATTTCGCTGACGTGCACCAGGCCCTCGACTCCGGGTTCGATCTGCACGAACGCGCCGTAATCGGTGACTCCGACGATCTTGCCCTGCACGCGCGTTCCGACCGGGAAACGCTCTGGAACCGTAGCCCACGGATCGGGAAGCAATTGTTTGCGGCCGAGCGAGATGCGCTGCTTGTCCTTATCGAATTTCAGGATTTGCACCTGCAGTTCGTCGCCGGCCTTGACGATCGAGGACGGATGCGGAACGCGTCCCCAAACCAAATCGCTGACGTGGAGCAGGCCGTCCATTCCGCCGAGATCGACGAAGACGCCGTAATCGGTGACGTTTTTCACTTTGCCGGTGACGATGGTGCCTTCCGAGAGCGAAGCCATCAGCGCATCGCGCTTGGCTTTCTGGTCTTCTTCGAGAATGGCGCGGCGGCTGACGACCACGTTGCCGCGTTTGCGATTGAGTTTCAGAACACGAACTGCGATGTCCTTGTCTTTCCAGCCGTCCAGATCATGCACTGGGCGCAATTCGATCTGCGACGCAGGCAAGAATGAGCGCACGCCGATATCGACTACCAGGCCGCCCTTAATGCGTTCGGTGACTTTGCCCTGAATCGTGGCGTGCTCGCGATAGGATTTTTCGATCCGTTCCCAAACGCGCCGGCGATGCGCGCGCACATGCGACAGCAGAACGTAGCCGTCTTTCTGCGAATGCAAGCGCTCGACTTCGATGGTTTGCCCGGCGCCAAATTCAATAGGGCTGCCCGAATCCACAAATTCCTGCGCGGGAACGAGTCCTTCGAATTTGCCGCCGACGTCCACGATTACGCCCGCGTCAGTCACTGCGAGCACGCGCCCATCGAAAATTTCGCCTTCGGCGGCGACCGGTTCCGGCACGGCGAACTGGTCCATCAATTGGTCCATCGTCTCGGTGGTTTCCGTGGCGTCGCCAGGTTCGTTCGTTTCGGCCGTTTCGACTGCGTCCCCAGGCGCGGGAGCTTGGCTTGCTGCGGTGACTTCCGCAGCGTCGGCGGCTTCAGGGCTCGCAACGGCAGACGGCATTTCCGGAGCCGCGAAGGGCGCACTCGCGTTCATTTCGGCGTGCTCCACGGATTCTTCCACGGCAGGCGCTTCTGGAGCGATGGGCTGGGGCGCACGGACCGCGGCAGTTGCTGCTCCGCCAGAGCCTGACGTTGATCCCACGGCAGAGCCGTTATGCGGCTCGGATGCCGCGGCCGAACTTTCGGCAGGAGTGTCTGTTTGGTTTGATTCAACGGTTGAGGTAGGAACGTTCGGATCGTGTTCGGGTGACATTGGGGAGCGGCCTCCGTACGGATTCGTGCCCTGCTACCGAGAATCAGAACTCGGCTACTCCACCCACCGGGGTTTGGAGCAAAGAAGGGGAAAGAGCGCCCACGCTAGACGTTCTTGTCACGAGGATGATACCCGCGCGGTTTGCGCGTTGTCAACAAACCATCGCGGAAAACCAATGTTTATATTGAAAGTAATTGTTGAAATTAATGTTACGGATTGATTAGGGGAAGGTTGCGTTTCAGGGTCGCACCACGAGGCGCGTCGTATCAGGAATGGTGGCCGGCGTGGCGGATTTCTTTGCGGTAATCGGGTGCGGTGATTTCTACTGTGCGACACATTTCGTAGAGGCGCGAACGGATGCGTTTGCCGATACGTTCGGTGAGCGAATCTTCGATCGCGGGCGAACGCATGCCCGCGACGCGCGATGCGGGCGCGCCGCCAGCAGAATTATTTATCGCGGAGTCCGAATCGAGGAAATTCGTGGTCAGCAGGGTGACGCGCTTTTCGTTGTAGCGCGTGTTCAGGACGTGGCCGACGGTCTCCAGCGCCCACGCAGACGGCTTGCTCGAGCCTACATCATCGAGCACCAAAATTTCTGCCTTCAGCACCGGTTCGAGCACGCTCATTTCCGTGGATTGGCTTTCAGGATTGTAGCTATCCTGAATGGCTTTGAGCAGCTCGCGATAATCGTAAAAAAGACCGCTCAGCCCGCGCAACACGATGGCCTTCATGGCGGAAACCGCCAGGTGCGTCTTGCCCACTCCGCACGGGCCCATCAGCAGCAATCCGTGCTCGGTGCGCGCGGCGGCGACCGGAGTAAATTCTTCCGCGAAACGCTGCACCACAAGCTTGGCTAGCGCCAGACTGCGATTCCACGCCGCGAGCTGTTCGCGCGTGACGTTTTCGATGTCGTTGTCGGTTTCATAGTTCTCGAAATCACAGTGGCGATAACGTTCGGGGACGCGCGCGCGTAGTAACGCTCGCTCGGTGCGGTCGCCAGACGTGCAGTCACACGGCACGGCCCAAACCATTCTCGGCTCGCCCAGTCCGGCACCCGGGCGATCTGCGGCGAGCGCCTGCGCGCCTTCCGTCGTTCGCTCGACGACTTTCCAGCCGCTGCCTTCGCAATGGGGACAATCCGCTCGCGCCATGTTGGAAGGATAAGCGTGGCGGGATTCGCGCGCAAGGTCACTTCACCTGTGCAAATAGCGCGTCTTGTGGAAAGCCAGGGCGTTTAGGGCGCGGAAGAATTTCATCGCGGCCTGATTCACGTGGAGTTCGGCGGCGATCGCGGAATCTTGCCGTGGGGCCAGCGCCAACAGTCGCTATTTATGGATGCGAATCGCTTGGCGGGGTGTGGAGCGCACTATGGCGTTGCGGAATTTGCGGTCCTCGCCGGCATTAAAGCCGCGCGCCATTTCGCTGCGCACGAAATGAATGAAGGATTCCATCTGCGACTGCATTTCGCTCATCTTGTCGCGCATATTGAGGATGATTTCGATTCCGGCGAGGTTCACGCCCAGCTCGCGCGTCAGATTCAGGATGATCTCCAGGCGCTCGAGATCCTGATCGGTATAGAGCCGCGTGTTACCCTGCGAGCGGGACGGCTTCAGCAGTCCCACGCGCTCGTACAGACGCAGCGTCTGCGGATGCAATTTGTACAGATCGGCCACCGCGCTGATCATGTATCCCGCTTTCGCTTTTTTCCTGGGGCGCGCTGCCATGGGCCGTCTCCTCAGACTACCGCGCGCGAAAAGATTTCGCGGCGCGGATCTTCCGGATCAATCTTGCCGAGTTCTTTCAATAAATTGCGGACGCGCTCGTCTTCGGGTTTCGGGACCACTACCTGCACTTCCACGATTTGATCGCCGCGCTTGCCTGGGTGCCGCGCCGAAGGAGCGCCTTTTTCGCGCAGCCGAAGCTTCTTGCCGCTATCGGTACCTGGTGGAATGCGCACCTGCGCGCGGCCATCGATCGTCGGGACTTCCACTTTCGAGCCGAGCGACGCTTCCGGCACGGTGACTGGCACCACGGTGTAAAGATCGTCGCCGCGACGTTCGAAAAATGGATGCGGCTGGACCTTGATGACGAAGTAGAGATCGCCGGGAGGCCCGCCGTGCAGCCCGGCGTTGCCGCGCCCAGCGACACGCACGCGCGAACCAGTCTGCGCGCCCGGGGGAATACGCACGTCGAGCGATTCCACGCGCGGCACGCGCCCTTCGCCGCCGCAATTGTGGCACACGGTGCGCAAGCGCCCGGTGCCTCCGCAGCGCGCACAGGTCACCTCAAAGCGCATCTTGCCGCTAACCTGCGTCACGTGGCCGGATCCGCCGCAAGTGGGGCAGACTTTTTCGTCGCCCGGCTCAACTCCGGTTCCGTGGCAGACGTTGCAAACGTCCAGGCGCGTGATACTCAGTTTTTTGACAGCGCCGCGCATCGCTTCCGCAAAGGTGATTTCGATCTGGAATTCGAGGTCGCTGCCCGGCTCGCGTTCGGTCGCCGATTGCGCGGCACTTTGCCCGCGGAAAAACTGGCTGAACAGATCGCGAAAACTAGTCCCTCCGCCGGCTTCGCCCCCGCCGCCGAAATCAAATCCACCAAAATCGAACTGAACGTCCTGCGGGCCTCCACCAGCGTAACCGCCGGCGCCGGGAGGCGGCGCTCCGCCCGGACCCGGCACGTTGAACCCGAACTGGTCGTACATCTGGCGCTTCTTGGTGTCCGAAAGAACTTCGTAGGCTTCCTGAATCTGCTTGAACTTTTCTTCGGCTGACTTGTCGCCGGGATTCAGATCGGGATGGTACTTGCGCGCGAGTTTGCGATAAGCCGCGCGAATTTCCTTTACCGGCGCCTTGCGGGAAACACCCAGAAGCTCGTAATAATCTTGTTTGGTAGTTGTGGCCATATGAAAGCGATTTCTAGCGCGAGTTAAATCGCGCACATAAATGTAGGGGCGGGTCCTAGACCCGCCCCTACGGTCACGACCCAACCTGGAAGATCCTGGGGACCGGCACTGCCAGTCCCCAGGATGAAATCACGCCATCTGTGACTTCAATTTGGCTTCTTCGAGTCGTCCACGTCCACGAACTCGGCATCCACCACATCGCCTTGTCCACCCGGAGCATGACCGCCCGAGGTGCCGCCTTGGCCGCTCGGCCCGTCCGCACTGCCGCTCGCGCCGCCCGCCGCCGCGCCCGCGGCTTGCTGCGCCTTGTACATCGTCTCAGCGATGTGATGCGAAGCCTTGGTCAAGCTGTCGGTGGCCGCGTTCAACTTGTCGACGCCGCCTTCGGCCTGAGCACGCCGCGCTTCTTCGATCGCCGCCTCAGCAGCCTTCACATCGGCCTCGGCAAGTTTCTCGCGGTTGTCTTTGACCAGCTTTTCCGTCTGGTAGACCATGTTGTCGAGCCGATTGCGAGCCTCGACTTCAGACAGCCGCGCTTTGTCCTCGGATGCATGTGTGTCGGCTTCCTTCTTCATGCGCTCGGCTTCTTCCTTGCTCAAACCAGTCGAAGCCGTGATAGTGATCTTCTGCTCTTTGTTTGTGGCGTTGTCTTTGGCCGAGACGTTCAAGATGCCGTTGGCGTCAATGTCAAAGGTCACCTCGACCTGCGGCACGCCGCGCGGCGCGGGCGGAATTCCAATCAGATGGAATTTCCCGAGGGAGCGGTTTCCGCTGGCGACCGGACGTTCGCCCTGCAGCACGTGAATCTCAACGGAGGTTTGATTATCCGCCGCAGTTGAGAACGTTTCCGATTTGCGCGTCGGAATCGTCGTGTTGCGCGGGATCAGCGTCGTCATCACGCCGCCCAACGTTTCAACGCCCAGTGAAAGCGGCGTCACGTCCAGCAGCAGGATGTCCTTCACTTCGCCGGCCAGCACGCCGCCTTGAATGGCCGCGCCGATGGCCACGACTTCGTCGGGGTTGACGCCCTTATGAGGCTCTTTCCCGTTGAAAAGACCTTTAACGATATCCACCACGCGCGGAATACGCGTCGAGCCACCGACCAGAACCACTTCGTCGATTTTGTCCGGCGTGACGCCCGCATCGCTCAACGCCTGCTTCACCGGACCCACGGTCCGCTGTAGCAAGTCCTCCATCAACTGTTCGAGCTTGGCCCGCGTTAATTTCAGCGCGAGATGCTTCGGACCGGAAGCGTCAGCAGTAACGAAAGGAAGATTGATTTCCGTCTCCATCAATTGAGACAGTTCAACCTTCGCCTTTTCCGCTGCCTCCTTCAGCCGCTGAATGGCCATGCGGTCCTTGCTCAGGTCAATGCCCTGCTCTTTCTTGAATTCCGCAACGATCCACTCCATCACGCGCTGGTCAATGTCATCACCGCCCAGATGCGTGTCGCCGTTGGTGGACTTCACTTCCACGACGCCTTCGCCGACTTCCAGGATCGAAATGTCGAACGTGCCGCCGCCGAGGTCGTACACGGCGATGGTTTCGTCCTTCTTCTTGTCGAGGCCGTACGCGAGCGCAGCCGCCGTCGGCTCATTGATGATGCGCAGGACTTCCATACCGGCAATCTCGCCAGCCTGCTTGGTGGCCTGGCGTTGGCTGTCGTTGAAATAAGCCGGCACCGTGATCACCACTTTGGTGACCTTTTCGCCGAGGAAATCTTCCGCGGCGCTCTTCAACTTTTGGAGAATCATGGCCGAGATTTCCGGCGGGCTGTAGGTCTTGCCGGAAATTTCCACGCGCGCGTCATCGTGGGGCCCCTTCACTACTTTGTAAGGCACGCGCTTGGCTTCCTCTTGAACTTCATCGTAGCGGCGGCCCATAAACCGCTTGATGGAGTACACCGTGTTTTCAGGATTGGTGATAGCCTGTCGCTTGGCCACTTGGCCCACTAGGCGCTCGCCGCTCTTGGTGATGGCGACCACCGACGGAGTGGTCCGCGCCCCTTCCTGGTTCGGAATTACGGTTGATTCGCCGCCCTGCATCACGGCGACTACCGAATTGGTCGTACCCAGGTCGATACCTATAATCTTGTTACTCATGGAATGTGCTCCTATATAGCGTCCCGCCGGCGCAAGCCTGGGACGACAGCTCAAATGCGAAGGTCATAATACACGTTGAGTGTATCATTGTCAACATTCTTGTACATGGCTGTATGTGGCTGCAAATGCGTGTCTTGTCTGTCTGGAATCGCGGAAACGATGCGACTTCGCTTGAGCACACGCAAATAAATCGGTTCGAAGACTCGCATTGCTGCGTGAGTGGATTGCTTCTAGACTAGATGGAGCGCAGAGCTGATTTTTGCGGCGTCCCTGGCCTAATCATGGGAACTGGAGTGGCTCGACTAATCGAACCAAATAGCATGCGTCGGCATCTTAGTCCAGACTCGATCAAATGGCACATGGCCCGCACAGCGCAGCCGTATCCGCTGCAATTCGAGTTACAATTATCTTCTCTTCTTTTTAACCAAGCTTAGGAGGAATAGTTGAACCTGCGAATCGAGCCCTCAAGCGCACGCCCATCATCAGGCTGGCTAATCACTGCACTGTTCGCCGCTGTGTTAACTCTCGCGCCAGCGATGACGGCGCAGACACCTACCAAAGCTAGCGCGCACAAGCGTCCCGCGGCCGCGTCGGACCCCGCCGCCGACGCTGTTCCGAACAAAGCTCTCGGCAATAAGAGCGCGCCGATCACCATGGAAGTTTTCAGCGACTATCAGTGCCCCTCCTGCGGCAGCTTTTTTGAAAGCACCTTGCGGCCGATGATCAACGAGTACGTGGCGCAGGGAAAAGTGTATCTGGTCCACCACGATTTCCCGCTGCAGATGCACAATCATTCCGGTGAGGCCGCGCGCTGGGCCAACGCCGCTGCAAAGGTCGGAGAATTTCAGGAAGCGGACGCCGCGCTCTTCGACAATCAAGCTGCATGGACCGCTAGCGGCGATCTGCAGAAATACGTCGCGGCGGCGATGAGTCCTGCGGATTTCAAGCGCGTGGAAGCCATCCTGAAGCCATGCACTTCGCCTCCACCGACATCGCGAGTGGACGGCTCCGCGCCGCAGGCGGATCACGCTTGCCCGGTGGACGTCTACATTGTGCAGGACATAATTCTTGGCTACCAGGTTCCGGTGAAAGCGACTCCCACCTTCATCGTTCACTACAAGGGCCAGAGTTATCCGGCGTCCTCGGGAATCGTTACGTGGCCGATCCTGAAGCAATTTTTCGACTCTCTGCTGAGCCAGTAGGGTGAGAAATTTCGCATGACGACAAATGAAACGCGCAGACAGCGGGCGCCGATCCTGCTGATGGTGGGCCGGCTGGCCCTTGCCGGAATTTTTCTTTTTGCGGCGTACGCAAAACTGAAACCGCAAGCGGCCATGCCCTGGTCCAGCGCGTCGATTCGGACGTCGCTCTCGATGTTCGCCATGCAGGTGGATTCCTACCAATTACTTCCGCCACAGCTTGTAAGTCCCGCCGCGCATTTTCTGCCGTTGTTCGAATTGTTTTTAGGACTGTGGTTGCTAACTGGCGTCTGGCTGCGCTATTCGTCTTTGGTCACTACGTTACTGCTTAGCGCGTTTTTCGCCATGATGGTGCGCACTTACCGGATGGGTTTAGAAATCAATTGCGGATGTTTTGGTCCCGGCGAACGCCTTGGACCCAAGACGCTGCTACGCGATGGCTCGCTGCTGGCGCTTGCGTTGGCGGTGACGATTGGCGCGTTTCTGTTGCGCCGCAAGCGCAGTGAACGATCCGCGCCAGCCGGTGCTGTTTCCTCCACCCCTCAACGCGCCGATTAACACTCGGGCGCGCGCCAGCGCACCCGTGGAGTTTTCTGCTGCAAACCATATCGCAATCGCCTCCGTAGATATAGAATGGCGCGTTTCGTCGAGGAGGCTCGGATGCACCGTATTTCGCGCGCACTGCTTGCCAGCGCACTTTTGATTTTCGTCTTCGCACATCTCGTTCCCACCGCAGCCTATGGTCAAACCGCCGCGACTGCTCAGACGGGCAAAGACCTCACGCTCGAACGCCTCTTCAGCCCACCTTTTCTTTTCGGACGCCAGACGCAAGGAATCGAATGGGTGCCCGACGGCAAACAATTTTCATATCTCGATCGCCAGGGCGCAGGCGGAGATGCCGCAGTCGAAATGTGGACCATGAACGCCGCTACCGGCGAGCGTAAGGTGCTGGTGAACGCTGAAACGCTAAAGAAAATGATCCAGCCTGAAAAAGCCAAAACCACGCAGGCGACCGGCCTCGGCCGCGTCCAAGCGGACAACTACTTGTGGTCGCCGGATGGGAACTCGCTTCTGTTCATCGGGAGCAATCGTTTGGTGCTGCTGGACCTGAAGACGATGACCCCCGAGCCCATTCTGAGCAGCGAACAGGATATTGAAGACCCGAAATTTTCACCGGACAGCAAATGGATCAGTTTTTCGCGCAGCGCGAACCTCTTCGTCGTAAGTATTGCCTCCGGTGAAACCAAAACTCTCACGACCGGCGGCAGCGAGGAAATTCTGAAGGGAAAACTCGACTGGGTGTATCCCGAAGAGCTCGACGCGCGCACAGCATATTGGTGGTCGCCGGATTCTTCCAAGATCGCCTATTACGAGATGGACGAACGGCCGGTGACGCGTTATCCGATCATGGACATGAGTTCGCCAACCGGCGGAACCGAGTACACGCGTTATCCGCAAGCGGGCGAAGCGAACCCGATCGTGCGCGTGGGTGTGGTGTCTGTGAATGGCGGAGAAACAAAATGGATGGACACCGGCGCGAACGCGGACGTTTATCTCGCGCGCGTGAATTGGCTACCCGACAGCCGCAGCGTCGCGATTCAGCGATTGAATCGCGGGCAAAATCAGCTCGACCTGCTTTTCTGCGACGCCGCAACGGGCGCCTCGAAAACCGTCCTGACCGACACTGACAAGTATTGGATCAACATCAGCGACGATCTTTATTTTTTCTCGGACAACAAACGCTTCCTGTGGTCCAGCGAGCGCACTGGGTACCGCCATTTCTACCTGTACGAAAATTCCGGCAAACAAATCGCGCAGCTGACCAGCGGAGAATGGGGAATTTCCGATCTGGGCGGCTTCGGCCCGGGATCCGCGAATCATCCGGCGGTGGACGAAGTGCGCGGCTACATTTACTTCCTCACGAACAAGGATAACGTCCGCGAATCGCAGCTTTGTCGCGTCTCGCTCAAAGATAAGTCTCTCACCCGCATCACCAAGGACGCCGGAACACATTCCGTGAAAATCGCGCCCGACTCTTTGACATTTATTGATTCGTACTCGAATTCCGCGACGCCGCCACGCCAGGACCTCTATCGCATCGACGGTGCTCGCGTTGCGGTAGTCAACGAGGACAAAGTTCCCGAGCTCGCGGAATATCGCTTGTCGCCCATGGAATTTGTCGAAGTCACCGCGGATGACGGGACGAAACTGAATGCGTCCATCATCAAGCCGCCGGATTTTGATCCGTCAAAGAAATATCCGGTCCTGATTAGCGTTTATGGCGGGCCGCACGTTCAAATCGTGCGCAACTCGTGGGGCGGAGCCGGATACCTATGGCACGAAATCCTCGCGGAAAAGGGCTACATCCTTTTTTCGCTGGACAATCGCGGCTCATGGGGCCGCGGCCACGCTTTTGAGACTCCGATTTATCATCAGCTTGGCAAAATCGAATTGCAGGACCAGCTGGCCGGCGTGAAGTATCTGAAGTCGCTCGGATACGTGGACCCTGCGCGCATCGGAATCACGGGCGGGAGCTACGGCGGCTACATGACGCTGGAAGCGCTCTTCAATGCGGCTGATGTCTTCAAGGCAGGCGTTTCCGACGCTCCGGTGACGGACTGGAAACTCTACGACACGATTTACACCGAGCGTTACATGGGCCGCCCGCAGGACAATCCCGACGGGTACAAGAATTCTTCGCCGGTGAATCAGGCCGCGAATAGCAAGGGCAAGCTCATGCTGGTTCACGGCACGGGCGACGACAATGTGCACTTCGCGAATTCAGTGGAACTGCTCAACGCCTTGATTGACGGCTTCCACTATCCCGACCAAGTAATGGTTTTCCCCGGGCGCGGGCATGGCATCAGCGATCGCGCTGCTCGCGCGTTGTCAATCCAGCGAACTTTGGAGTTTATTCTAGCGAACCTTTAGAATTCGCGGGGGCTTTATGCAACCATTGAAGTACAGTACACTTCCAATATAATGCGACGGTTCGCCGAGCCGGGCCCTTCCCCGTGCCGCGAGCTCGCCGGGTGACATCGGATGCGCGGAAAACACAAGCGAGTATGGATTTCTTTCTCTAAACCCCTGCCTATTGCCGCGGGGCTTCTGGCCGTTTCGGCATTCTTACCGATCGCAGGCGGGGCCGCAGCCGGGGCACAAAACACGGTAGAAGCGCCGAAGCCGGAGCAAGCTCCGGTGATGGAAGCCGATACCTCCTCGAAGCTGCTCGAAAGCGGGTATCGTCACTTATACGAACTGAACTTCACGGCAGCGCGCGTGGATTTTATGAGCTACCAAAAAGAGCGTCCTGAAGATCCGCTAGGCAAAGCTTCGGAGGCCGCGAGCTATCTATTCGAACAGTTCCACGCGAGGGGCGTGCTGACCTCCGAGTTTTTCGTGAATGATCAGACGTTTCTGGGAGGTGTCCCTGGAAGCGCGGAGCAGAACCACAATGCCGGGTTTGTCGAAGCGAATACGCAGGCCCGCGAACAGGCCAAGAAACTCCTCAAGTCCAATCCAAAAGATATTCACGGGCTGCTCGCCCTCACAATTGCCGACGGCATGGAGTCCGACTACGACGCGATTATCATCAAGAAGCAGCTGCCGGGTCTTTCCATGATGCGGCAGGCCGAAGCCGACGCCAAAACGCTGTTAGCGATCGATCCCAATGAGCAGGATGCCAACGTCGCGCTGGGCATGAGCAATTACGTGATTGGCAGTCTCCCGAGTTACAAGCGCGCGTTCCTTTGGTTCGGTGGACTGCATGGCGATAAACAGCGCGGCATGGATCAGATGGGTTCTGCCGCCGAGCACGGCCACTACTTACAGCCCTTTGCGAAGGTAATGCTCGCTCTAGCCTACGAACGCGAACATAAACCGGAACAAGCGCGCGAATTGCTGTCGGAACTGGCGGTGCAATTTCCCAGGAACTCGGTTTTCGCCCGCGAGCTGGCTTTGGTTGACAGCCCCTCCTGCTGCAAGCGCTGAGCGGACCCCGCTTTCGTAGTCCGATGTTTTCTCTGATGCGTTCTCTGCGCCCCGGCCTCTGCGAACTTGGCGTTAGGCAGTTGCAGTTCGTGAAGCTCTTGCTCGATCGCCCCCGCGGGCACGCAATTCTCGGTGCCCCCTCTTTTTCCGGACTCTGTGTCCTTTGTGCTAAATCTTTTCGGTGATCCTTACCACTTCACCCGAACGCGATAAGTCAGCGTCGCAGTGCCGTCTTTCTCCACCGGAATTTGAAACCCGATCGTCGTCGCGTCCAACTTCTCCGGCTTGAAATTGGAATTCACCACTTCCCAATCGCCGCCCACCGGTTCGCGCACTTCCACCGTGACCGGGCCGTCCTTGTGATTCCGCAAAGTGATCTCGTATTCCATTTCATAAAGATTGCTGGCAAGCTTTTTGTAGTCTGTCTGCTTGCGCTCGCAAACCACATCGAAAGCATTACCGACGTAAATCTTCACCGTTTCATCTTTCGGCGTGTGCGAGATCCTGTCTTCGCCGACAAACTGTATGCCGCCCTTGGAGTCCGCCTGGTACACGCGCACGGTACCCGCAGGCAAGGGCATCCCCAACTGGCTCTTTTGATCGTTCTTGAAC
>Ga0210386_10001867_pt1 | contig 18371 bp, 16 predicted proteins | sample IncBWH32OmetaG_FD_160091 | JGI IMG/M metagenome (GOLD analysis project Ga0210386, IMG submission 160091) | Forest soil microbial communities from Barre Woods Harvard Forest LTER site, Petersham, Massachusetts, United States - Inc-BW-H-32-O ... | reverse complement strand
AACTTGTTTCCAGGAGATTGAAATGAAATATCTTTTAGGAATAGTTCTGGCATTTGCTTTAGTCGCGATTCCGGCATCAGCACAACAAAATCATGGCGGCAATGGTCACGCTCCCGGCGTGGGGGGCGGGCACGTGCCCGCGCACGGTCCGGCGCCGCATCCCGGCCCTGCTCCTGCCGCGCGACCCGCCCCGGCTCAGCAACAATCGCACGAAGCTCCCTCGCATGAGCAAGCCAGGAGTGCTCCAGCTCCACAGGAGCAATCCCGTGGAGGAGAAGCTCAGCGCCGCACTTTTAGTGATAAGCAAGGGCATCCCGAAGCTCCTCACGTCCACGCGGCTGGCGATAAGTGGGTGGGGCATGACACGGGAAAGGATGACGTCCACTATCATCTCGATCACCCCTTTGAACATGGCCGTTTTACCGGCGGCTTTGGCCGAGGGCACGTGTTCCGGATTCAGGGTGGCGGGCCGAGCCGATTCTGGTTTAACGGTTTTTATTTTTCCGTTGCGGCCTACGATTTCGACTACGCGAATGACTGGCTCTGGGACTCGGACGATATCGTGATCTACCAGGATCCGGATCACGATGGATGGTATCTGGCGTACAACACCCGGCTTGGGACATACGTTCACGTCCAGTACATGGGCAACAGCTGAGATTGGCGAGTTGAAAAGCATCGGACACAACATGCGGAAATAGGGGAGAGGCCGACGAAATGGTCGGCCTTTTTCTTTTTACGTGAATTTTAAATTTTTAACGACTTCGCGAATCAGCAATTGCGTCGCGCATCCGGAAAGGCTTACACTTAACCAAAATAACCATTCGAAATAAATTCGAGGGTATATGAGCCTCATTTCTTTAAGAGTAAACGGCAAAACACATAGCCTGGATGTCGATCCAACGACTCCGCTGCTATATGTGCTGAGCGACGATCTCGGCCTGACCGGACCAAAATTTGGTTGCGGCCTCGGGCAGTGCGGCGCCTGCACCGTGCTAGTGAAGGGGCAGGCGGTGCGCTCTTGCATCACGGCCGTGGAAGCCGTGCAGGGCATTGAGATCACAACGCTCGAAGGGTTGGGCACGCCTGATAAACCTCACCCGATTCAGAAAGCCTTCATTGATGAGCAAGCAGCGCAATGCGGCTACTGCCTGAACGGCGTAATTTTGACCGCTAAAGCTTTTCTCGATAAAAATCCCAAGGCCACGGAAAAAGAAATTCAAGAGGGAATGTCGCGCGTGCTTTGCCGCTGCTTCACGCACACGCGCATGCTTCGCGCAATTGAAGCCGCGCAGCGGGGGATGGCGCGATGAAAAAAACATCTCTAAACGAAACGGGATCGAAAATGGCGCAGGGTGCGGCAGATGCACTCGAACGCGCAGGATTTTCGCGGCGGAATTTTATCAAGGGCACTGGCGCGCTCATCGTAAGTTTCAGCATGGGCGGCGCGCTCGAAACGCTTGCTGCGCAAGGGCGTCCGGCTGTATTTGGAGAAAATGCGGCTCCGGATTCTCCACTGGCAACGGAAGTTGATTCGTGGATCGCGATTGGCTCGGACGGCATCGTTACGGCCTACACCGGAAAAGAAGAACTAGGGCAGGGAATGTCCACGGCCCAGACGCAGCTTGTGGCCGAAGAACTTTGCGTGCCACTTTCGCGAGTGAAATTAATTGTTGCGGACACGTCTCTGACGCCCGATCAAGGCGTGACCTCCGGAAGCCAGTCGCATCCCGCCAATTTCAATCACAGCAACCTTGCGGGAGCATGTGCGACTGCGCGTCAAGCACTGGTCGAACTTGGCTCGAAGCAGTTGAACATTCCCGCGGACCAACTGGTCGCTGTTGACGGAACAATTCGCGCCAAGAATGATGCCTCGAAGAAAGTGACCTATGCGGATCTTGTAGCCGGGAAAAAATTTAATCTCAAGGTGGATGCCTCCGCAAAACGGAAACCTGCCAGCGAGTGGACAGTTCTCGGAAAGCCGATTGGCCGGCCGGACATGGCTGCAATGGCCACAGGAACTTTCGAGTATGTACAAAATGTTCGACGGCCGGGGATGTTGCACGGTATGGTCGTTCGCCCTTCATCCGTAGGGGCGAGCTTGATGAATGTGGATGAAAGTTCCGTCGCCGGAATGCCGGGCTTGGTGAAAGTTGTAGTGAAAAAGAATTTTGTCGGCGTGGTAGCCGAAAAACCATGGCAAGCAATTCAAATCGCAAAGAAATTAAATCTAACGTGGACCCCCGGTCCGGAATTGCCGAAGCAGGAAACGTTTTACGACCATCTGCGAACTCAAAAACCAGTTCGCGACATCATGCTCGTGAATTCCAAGGACGTTGACCAGAAACTTTCTGAAGCCGCGACCGTGGTGAAGGCTACCTACCTGCATCCCTACCAGATGCATGGTTCAGTGGGCAGTTCGTGCGCCGTCGCGGATGTGCAGGCAGATAAGGTCACGATGTGGTCTCCGACTCAGGGAGTCTGGCACCAGCGCGCGACGCTTGCCATGCTGCTCGGCCTGAAGGCCGAGAATATTCGCGTAATTTTCACGCGAGGCTCTGGCTGCTACGGAATTAATGGGGCTGACACGGTCACGTATGACGCTGCGCTTTTATCGCAGGCCGTCGGAAAGCCAGTTCGTGTGCAGCTCACGCGTAAAGATGAAATGGCGTGGGAAAATTACGGATTCGCATTTACGATTGACGAGCGCGCCGGGCTCGACGCGCAGGGAAATATTATCGCCTGGGATCACGAAGCGTGGTCTCCGGTGTTGGGAAATCGTCCCGTCTACACATTTCCTGGAAACGTGATCACTGGATTTTTGGCCGGATTTCAGCCGGAGGAGTTCAAACCTCGCTCGCCCGCCCCTGAGCCGACTTCTTTCACCAACAACAGCAATGGAATTCCGTCGTACGTAGTGGGACATGTTGGGGGCGCGGACCATGGCGCGGGGAAGATTAAATCCGAACGCGCGCAGCTGCACAACGTAGTCTCACCATTCTGGACCGGCCCACTGCGTTCTCCGCAACGCCTTCAAAATACATTTGCGCATGAATCGTTTATGGATGAGATTGCCGCCCACGCGAAAGCCGATCCTGTGGAATTCCGTTTGCGACATTTGAGCGAGACGCGAATGATCGACGTCGTGAAAGCTGCATCGGTGAAAGCCAATTGGGATGCCCGACCTTCGCCGAATCCTCGCGCAAAATCCGCCTCGGGCTTCGCCACCGGTCGCGGCATTTCCTGCGTCGCTTACGAAGGCGATAACGGCTTCTCCGCCATGGTGGCCGAGTTGCAAGTGGAACTCGCAACAGGAAAAATCGAGGTGAAAAGGTTGGTCGTCGCCATCGACGCCGGCCCCATCTCGAATCCCGATGGGCTGCGGAACCAGTCTGAAGGTGGCGCGCTGCAAGGCTTGAGCCGCGCCCTAGGCGAAGAAGTCACTTGGGACGACCATAACGTGACCTCAATCGACTGGAGAACGTATCACTCGCTCCCGCTCGGTTTTGCCGTTCCGAAGGTGGAAGTCGTACTGCTCGACAGGCCCGATCTGCCCGCCACGGGAGCCGGCGAGACGGCAATCACGGTTGTGGCAGGTGCCATCGCCAACGCAATTTACGATGCGACCGGAGTGCGCGTCCGCCAAGTGCCTTTCACTCCCGAACGCATCAAAGCCGCGCTGGCAGGATAAGGTCGCGACAATTTTTTGCGGAAATAGCAGGCCGTAAGTTCTGGCGGGTGAGTCGATCGGGGTTGGTCTAAATCGATTCGGTCTTTTGGTGCTTCCGATTCAGTGAAGCGCTCCCTCTCGTTCTAATTCAAATTGTTGAAAGGTACTAACACTCGATCACTAGGGCCGAGATGCAGGAACTCCGGGTTATTTCATGCCCTGAATTCCAGCATCCCGCCTCTAGCCTCCGACAACAAGTGACCGCAGCTAATGGTTTACTTCGCCTGCAAAGTTTCGATATACATCGTCAGGTTGTGAACGCGCAGTTTTACGCTCGCTTCATCACCCAACGATTCGAACAATTTTCCCCAGACGGGCATGTCTTTTGACCCATGCGCCTTTGCATCTCGAGGACCGGTTTGAATCACTTGCGAAACGTACGCTTCTGGGAATATTCCGTTGTGATTCTTCGCCAATAGACTCAGATTAGCCGGGGGTATTTTGAATTCACTGGATGCGGGGCCGTCACCTTTGCCAGCAGTCCCATGACAAACCGCGCAATACGTGTTGAACATTTCCTGGCCTGACCCTGCCGACGTCATTGGGATAGTTGACTTCTTGACCGTGTCTTGAGCCATCGCGGCCGTCATACCCGAAAATAGCAACGCTACCACCAGGGCTGCAGTGCGAATACTAGGGTTCGTCATCGTTTGCCTCCCATTTCACGTTTAAAATCAAATCTTTGGGCAGGACACTGATTCAGCGACCAGCTGAGGCAATCAGCCTCATGATCAGGATCGGCCCACGGATTCGAAATTGCCTGCCGCGGACGCCTCCAATTTTAGCGAACAGAATCGTAACTAAACTGTAAGCATCGGGGTCATGGCTTACACACACGTTTATCATGCGTTTCTCACGCATGGCTGTGATTGGGATCACCTTTGATTGTGATTTAACTCACGTCTTTGGCGGGATTACTTTCGAATCGAATCAGTCGAGAAGTCGTAGACAGATGGAACAATTCATCTTAGGAAGCAAAATGGACGCGGAGAGAATTAGAAGAAATATTTTCTGTTTCACTCCGCGTTCCATGCTGAAATCATCTATTAATTCACAATGAAACAATTCGCCTAAAAATTATCGAATTTGTTGCCATGCACTCTAATCTATTTTGTTTCCATCGCTATCTTGTCGCCACCCTTTACGGTAACGAGGGCAACGACGTTTTCACCACTTTCGGTCAGCACGAGTTTTCCGTCAGGGAAGTGCATCATATTTCGAACGACGCCACCGCCCGCTGGGATCGTCCACGTCTGGAATTTTTCAGACTTCGGATCGAAGCGCACCAGCGTGTTTGGTTTGACTCCCGTCTCGCAGTACCAGACGATGCCATTCACGATCGTGATTGCATAGGGGCGTGATTGCGGCCCGCTCGGCGAGAGCCATTCCTTGGTCATTTTCCCGGTCTTGGTATCAAACTGCCCCAGGTAGCCGCGGCCGTAATCCGTGAAGTAGAGAACATCGTCGGAAGTAATCGCCACTCGACGTGGGCGAGCCGCTTCGTTCGGAAGATTATATTCGTGGATATCCATCGTTTCAGGATCGATGCTGGCAATCTTGTTTGCGCCGAACTCCACGTAATAGGGTACGCCTTTGGTAGTGATCACCATTCCGTAGGGATTCGACTTCGGAGTCGGCGAAGTCACCACTTTCGATACGCCGGTTTCGGTGTTTAACTTGCCCACCATGTTCGCTCCCTGCACGGTAAACCACAGCGTCCCGTTTTGATCGAAGAGCGGTGTGTGTGGATCACGCGCATTGCGATCCAGCGGATATTCCGTAAATTTTCCTGTGGAGGGATCAAACTTGCCGATATACCCCTTGAAATTCGCCGTAAACCAGATATTGCCCGCCTTATCCATGACCAATCCATGCGGGCCGGACATCGGTTTGCCCGTGCGATATTCCTTGATTTCACCTGTTTTTGGATCGATGTGGCCGAGCAGATTGGCCATATGTCCGCTGAACCAGATCGTGCCATCCGGCGCAGCCAACGGATCATGCGGCCTCGTGCCTGGAGTGGGCAACTTCCATTCTTTAAAGGAAACTTCCACGTTGCCCGGTATCGCCGCAGGCGCCGGTCCGGGCTTTTCGGGGAAATTTTTAATCAAATAGTTCGTAACCATTTCCACTTTGTCGTCGGGAATGGCTGCGCCAACATTCCGCATCATGGACACGGTTGTTTTCCATTCTTCTGGCGTGTGCCCCTGCGATTTCGTGATATTGGTCAGGCTATGGCACACCGAACAGGAACTCTCAACCAGTTCCTTGGCATCGCCGGCCGGCATATCGACAGCCTCGCGCTCCCCCAACTGCATTTGCGCATGCGCGGGCATTGTCAGGAACAGGGAACTCGCGAAAATGCCGATCAACATCGATTTCAATTGCATAGTTCCTCCAGGGAATAACTTCATCCATATCATAGATTAAGAAAATGTCATTTGCGTTACAAAAATTAGAGGTGGCGCGGCCATCCGGAAATGCCGGAAACCGCCATCGCCACTTCGTGCTCCATTCAATTTTCAAAGGGTTTAGAAATAAGGATGAGAGATAAGGACGAGACAGAGGCGGGTGGGCTAGTCTGCCGTTTTTTAGAGTAACGGGAAGCCGCCTCTGTCAAGTAACGGCCTAGTTATAACAGAGTGGGTAACTATTTTACAAGTAGGAATTTAAGTCCAAAGTCCCGAATTTTACCCACTCTTCATTCAGGGTAAGCTGCAAGTTTTATGCCAAAGTTTGTTCGATGCGTTTTTGATGAGGTGATATGATCCGCGGAAGCGCAGCGCGGAAAAGGGTAGGAATATTCTTCACTTTGATCAGGGGGAGACAATGGCTGGGAAGAAAATTATTTCCGTTTTTGGTGCAACTGGTGCACAAGGCGGGGGACTCGTCCGGGCGATTCTTCGAGATCCCCATGGCGGATTCTCCGCCCGCGCAATTACCAGGGACGTTAACAGTGACAAAGCCAGGGAACTCGCCAGAATGGGCGCTGAGGTCGTCGCCGCCGATATCGACGATCCTGCCAGCATAAAGAAAGCCTTCGATGGTGCATATGGCGCATACTGCGTAACTTTTTTCTGGGCGCATTTCTCTCCTGAAAAAGAAATGGCGGAGGCGCAAGCAATGGCCATTGCCGCCAAGAACGCAGGCCTGAAGCATGTGATCTGGTCCACGCTGGAGGATACGCGAAAGTGGTGCCCGCTGTCGGATGACAGCATTCCCACTCTTCACGGCAAATACAAAGTCCCGCACTTTGACGGTAAAGGGGAATCCGACCATTTCTTTACCGACCTTGGTGTGCCAACCACGCTTATGCTGACTTCATTTTATTGGGACAATTTTATTTATTTTGGCATGGGCCCGCAGAAAGGGCCGGACGGGAAGCTCGGAATCACTCTCCCCATGGGCGATAAACGTCTACCGGGGATTGCCGCGGAAGACATCGGAAAATGCGCCTACGGTATTTTTATGCGGGGAGACGAATTCATTGGCAAGACGGTTGCCATCGTCGGCGAAAACTTGACGGGTGCGCAAATGGCGGCTGCCTTCAGCGATCTGTTGGGCCAGGAAGTCCGCTACAACAGCATTTCACCGGAAGTTTTCCGTTCCCTTGATTTTCCGGGCGCGGATGATCTGGGAAACATGTTTCAATTTAAGAGCGACTTCAACGATTATTTTTGCGGCGTGCGCGAAGAGGCTTTTTCAAGATCGCTCAATCCAGAATTGCAGAATTTTACGACATGGCTGCTGAACAACAAGAACGCCATTCTTGGAGCTCAGGGCGCGGCCGGGGCATAGCTTTGCGCAGAAAATTGACTGGCCAGACGCTATCGGCAATTATTTTGTACTTATATTCGGAAAAATGCGGGAGGACAACCGTGAAGTTGATTCGATTGGTTTGTTTTGTCGTGGCGATATGCGCTTCAGTCGCTGCATGTGCCCAGGAACCTGCCAAGCAGACACTCAAAATGGGCAGCAAGGAATGGACAGAACTTGAAAAGACGCTCTGGGATGTGGACCAGCAATGGCTTTGCAGTGCAGGCGCCACACCTTATCACCAGGATTATAAAGAGTGCGTGGAATTTCGCGGCAAATTTTGGACCGACCAGTTTTTTGAAATTTCCATCAAGGGCGAAGTACAAACCAAGGCGGAAATGATTGCCCGGCAGAGAGTCGCGCACCCATCCAAGGGCGTTGGACCGCATCCGGATGGCTTTAAACTGATGGCCGTCTACGGAAATGTAGCGCTGGCAACCGATCACACTTTCTTACAAGACGAAATCAAGGACGGAAAAGTGACCGGGACCGAAACGCGGGTGCTGCGCATGTTTGCAAAGGAAGACGGAAAGTGGAGGCCTGCTGGCGCGGCCCTGGTGCCAATCATTAAGTAGCGCTGCAAATTGAAAAGAGCAGCCAAATATGGCTGCCCTTCGGTCCCGCAGTAATTTCCTTCATTTATTGGACTGCGTAAACCATGACCACTGCGCTCTTGGACCCGTGCGGTGGCACAGCCACAAAATATTCCTTGAGGGAAGGGACCAGCAACCCGGTCTTGCCCAGTGGCCCTGTAGCAACCTTTCCGAGCGATTGAAAGTGGTCTGGATCGGTTTCGTGGTAGACATTGACGAACCCTTCGCCCGTGGCCACATAAACTCGCTGGCTCGCGGGATCGAATGTCATGTCATCGACGCCGGTGGAGATGGGCAAATTCTGCAGGAATTTGCCGGTATCGGAATCCAGCACATTCATGTGGCCGTCGCGGCAGGCGGCAAAAAGGCGATGATTCTTTTCGTCGATCGCAACGGATGCGTTTACTTTGCAGTCTGTCAACGGCCAAACGGCGGCCACCACATTCTTGCTGCGGTCAATCACGCCAATGGAATTCTTCTCCGTCATGTTCAGGAAAAGCCTGTGCCCGCCCTTTTCAACGGCCATCGCTTCCAGGCGGTTGGAGTCGATCTTGATCTGGCCGACCTTTTCGCCCGTATCCGTATTCACGATTTCGAGGAACGTGTAGCTGAGCTTGGCGTCAAGGCCGCCATCCGCAATGTACAGGAAGTGCGTGTTGGGGTCGTATCCGGTGGCGTCGGAATCCTCGAGGAGCTTCACTTTCTTCAGCAATTCGTAGGTGGTCCCGTTAAAAATCTTCAGGTCTCCGTCGGAACCGTCCGTCACAAAAATCCTGTCAATATCTTGACGATAGACAACTGAGTGTCCGACGCCAATTCCCTTGATGCTATGAACAAATTTGCCCGTGCGAATGTCGTAGACTTCGATCGTCTTGTTATCTTCTGGAACGACGAACAGGCGATTGTTTTTCAAGTCCGGCGTCAGGTGATCGAAATGGTTTTGTACGCCGACCATGCGCGTCGTGGTCAGATTTTTCGCCAACTGATCGGAAGTAACGTCGGGTTCTCCGCTGCGAATATCCGTGAGTTCAATGGTCTTTACGAGTTTTAGAGGTGGTGTGTCCTCGGCGAATACAAAAGCGCGCGGAGCAGTCCACGCGATCATGGCAAGCGCGGCAAAAAAGAAAATATACCGTTGGTGCGAACGCATCCAATCCTCCCCCAACTTCAATAGGTGTCTAAAAGTGTCGCAGTAATGCGGAAATAATAACACGGCGTTACGGTTGTCTCTACTCTTACTCGGACACGCTATCTCTTCAGAATCAATCCTGCCGGGTGCATCGGTGAGAAAAAACGCGATTCGACTCATCCAATCCCTTGGGCCTTCCGTAGTACAGGTTGCAGGGCAGATCAAATCAAGAAAAGAGGGATAAAGAGATGAAGAAGATTGCGCAGATGTGTGTCATCACGCTGGTTGCGGCGGCAGCCGTGTTCGCCGCGAAAAATCCAATGGTCGGCGGACATGAAATGTTTCCGACCAAAAACATCGTTCAAAACGCTTTGAATTCAGACGATCACACAACACTGATAGCTGCCGTTAAAGCCGCCGGACTCGTGGAAACACTCGAAGGCCCCGGACCGTTCACCGTTTTTGCGCCGACCAATGAAGCGTTTTCCAAGCTGCCGGCAGGAACCGTTGAAACACTCCTGAAGCCGGAAAACAAAGCGATGCTGACCAAAATTCTGACTTACCACGTCGTATCTGGGAAAATGGACGCCAAAGATTTTGCCGCAGCCATCAAGTCAGGCATGGGCAAGGCTGAGTTGAATACCGTTAGCGGGGGCAAACTGTGGGCCAGCATGCAGGGTAAAGATCTTATCCTGACCGATGAGAAGGGCGATAAGTCCAAGGTCACGATTGCGAACGTTGAGCAGTCGAACGGCGTCATCCACGTGATTGACACGGTTCTGTTGCCTAACTAAATTCACGGATTGAATTACTGAAATTCTGTTTACAGAATAACCCGCGACAGGCGTAGCGATGCGCCTTCCGGGTTTTTCTGTTTTTCGCATTGATTGTTTGTGGATCGATCCTGATTGCACAGCAAAAAGGTTGCCCGCCCAAAAAGAAGGGCGGGCGCTACAAACCCGGTTTCGTACTGGCCTCTCCGTGCCACGCATTTCGGCACGGAGAGGCCACTTTGGACGCGTAGATGGAAAGCCGTCACAGCAATCTCCATTGCTTGACACGTGCAACAGACGGGCGTATACGGAAAGATGCTCCGCCCAAGGCCGCATACGTTCAAGGAGGCACCGCGTGACGACTAAGAAGCGAGAATTGGAAGCCAGCCGCAGTCAATTAGAAGTAGGCGCACAACGCGCAAAGCCGATTCTTCACCAGCATGCCAGGGAAACTCAACCTTTCGGAAAAATCGCCAGGACACCGATCGCCCTCGACGAAACTGCCTGTGAGTCGAGCATCGAAAATCTGAACCAAATTTTGGCTGATACCATGACGCTGCGTGACATGTACAAGAAGCATCATTGGCAAGTGGCCGGCGCAACCTTCTATCAACTTCATTTGCTCTTCGATAAGCATCACGGAGAGCAGGACGAGCTTGTGGATTCGATTGCGGAACGAATTCAAATTTTGGGCGGCGTCAGCCTCGCCATGGCCGCGGATGTAGCCGAAACAACGATCATTCCGCGCCCTCCTCGCGGCAGGGAAGAACCCCCTGTTCAAATTTCGCGCCTCCTCGAAGCGCACGAATTTATTCTGAAGGAAGCGCGCACGATGGCCCGTGAAGCCTCGGAAGTCGGGGACGACGGAACAAACGACCTGCTGGTGAGCGATGTAATTCGCGGCAATGAACTGCAGGTTTGGTTCCTATCGGAACACCTTGTTGCCATGCCTCTGACTCATCCGGAGCAGGCCAAGAGCGCGGCATCCGGCGGGTAGTCGTCGCCGCATTGCTAAAGAATTCAAAAGATTTAACACAGAGAACACAGAGGAAGTGCAGAGAAAACCGGAGAGACTTTCATTAATAGCAATGATTTTCCAGGTTTTCTCAGCTTTTTCTCTGTGCCCTCTGTGTTAAAGGTTTTAAGATTTTTCCTTCACTCAACTTTTATTTCCAGCCGAAGCTTTGCCGCGAATCATGCCGACCAGTTCGCGCGTGATAGGCACATCGATCCTATGCTCCGTAGCCAGACGTAGGATAGGCCCCGCGATCCCATCCACCTCAGGCGGATTTCCGGCTGCCACATCTTTCTGCATCGAGCTGCGCCCGCCCGGCGGCGTTTTATCAAAAAATGAAATAATCACAGCCGGATCGAGCAGCGTCCCGCTTGCCGTCCCCACAGCGGCAACTTCGCGTGCCACGGATTCCAATCTTTTTCGCCATGTGGGATCGCTATTCACTTCTCCAATGGTCATGCCAGCAGCTGTCGTAGTCAGCGCAAATGGGGCTAGAAACGAAAGCTTGGTCCAAAGGATTTTCATTTCGTCGACGACAAATTGGCACTTGAAACCAAACGCGTTCAATTTTTCCACCACGCTCGCCAGGCGGCTTTCACCGATCGAAGAAAACGATAACCGCACAGCCATGCCGCGGTGGATAATTTTTCCAGGAGCTGCGCGTTCCGCTTCCACGCCAATGCTGGCGGGCACAACGCGGTCATGTCCAAAACGCTGCCGCAGAATCGGAACATGGTCCATCCCATTCAGAAGAGGTACAACGGCTCCGATTTGTTCGGGAGCCACGGTCACGCTCCTGAGCGCGGCTTCGAGCTGAGTGGCTTTCACGGTGATCCACAAAACGTCGACAGGAGTTGTCAAGGTTGCGGCGCGATTCACCGGAACGCTGAAGTTGCCAAGCGGACTTTCCAGCGAAAGCTCTGCCGGATAATTCTTCAACGTTTCTGGCCGGAGTATCAGAGTTACCTCATCACCAGATTTCGCAAGTGCCACGGCGATCATCCCGCCGACGCCGCCCGCTCCAAGAATTGCGTGACGCATGTCCTCCTCCTATGTGCGTGATTTCTGAGACGATTATCGCAAATACGCAGCGCTTTGTACGCCGGGTTCTTACGTACCCCGATGCCTGGATATGCCCGGTATTATTTGGAAATTATTCGTCTTTTTGTGGTGTATTAATTTTTCCATTCCGTTATCCATGTAGATTTGGAAAACATCCTTGATAACGTCTGAGGTTTTGAGGAGCATGGCGGTGCTATGATTTCAATATGGTTATAGAAAAAAGTGCACCAAGAGTTGCTTATTTTTGCATGGAAATTGCGCTCGATCCCTCCATCCCATCTTATGGCGGAGGATTGGGGATTCTGGCTGGAGATATGTTGCGGTCCGCGGCTGACCTGGAATTGCCTATGGTCGCCATTTCACTCGCCTATCGAAAAGGTTATTTTCGCCAGCACCTGAACGCGGAAGGGAATCAAAGCGAGGAATCCGATCCGTGGCAACCGGAAAATGTTTTGCCCCCGGCGAAAACAGAGTTTACGGTTCGTATAGAAGATCGCGATGTTCACGTTCGCGCATGGCGCTATTCCGTTCACGGATTGTCCGGATTTATTGTACCCGTATATCTGCTGGATACGGACGTGCCCGAAAATTCCGAATACGATCGAACACTGACGGATTCTTTGTACGGTGGAGACCAGAGATATCGCATCTGCCAGGAAGTGCTGCTCGGCATTGGTGGGATTGCGCTATTGCGGCATCTGCATGTTTCGCATATCGGCAGCTATCACATGAACGAAGGCCACGCCGCGTTCCTCACGCTGGCAATGCTTGAAGAGCAGCTCCGGATGCGCCAATACACGGTGGCCGTGGAAGCGGACATCGAAGTGGTGCGGCGCCACTGCGTTTTCACAACACATACGCCGGTAGAAGCAGGGCATGATCGATTCTCCTGGGATCTTGTTCGCCAGGTGCTCGGAGAATACAGGACGGACTTGCTGCAGCAGGCTGGGTTCACGAATGCAAACATGCTGAACATGACGGACCTTGCCATCCATTTTTCGCGCTACGTGAATGGCGTGGCCATGCGCCATGGTGAAGTTTCGCAGCACATGTTCCCCCAGTTTCCGATTCACGCGATTACAAACGGCGTTCACGCCGCCACCTGGGCCTCTCCGCAATTTCAGGAATTGTTTGACCATGAAATCCCCGAATGGCGCCGCGACAACGCCTACATGCGTTATGCGGTGGGCATTCCGGTGGCGCGCATCCGCGATGCGCATTGCCTCGCCAAGGCGGAGTTAATCAAGGAAGTACACAAGAGAACCGGTGTGCAATTTGAAGCTTCCGTTTTCACGATCGGATTCGCTCGCCGCGCTGCAACCTATAAGCGTGCCGATTTACTGTTCAAGGATATTCTGCGATTGAAATCCATTTCGCAGTCGGCTGGACCCATTCAGATTTTGTATGCCGGGAAAGCGCACCCGCACGATCAGGGCGGCAAGGATCTGATTCGCCGCGTGATTGAGGCGGCGGCAGGGCTGAGTGACAACATCAAAATCGTGTACCTCGAAAATTACAATATGGCTCTGGCTAAGGTCATCACAGCTGGCGTCGATCTTTGGTTGAACACTCCGCAACGTCCGCAGGAAGCTTCTGGCACAAGCGGCATGAAAGCGGCGCTGAACGGAGTTCCCAGCTTGAGCGTGCTGGACGGTTGGTGGGTGGAAGGCTGCGTCGAAGGCGTCACGGGTTGGGCCATCGGTTTCGATACACAAATTGTGGGCGATGAATCGGCCGCGGAAGTTGCCTCGCTCTATGACAAGCTGGAATTTCAGATCATTCCGATGTTTTATAGGGCGCCTGAAGCGTATGGACAAATCATGAGGTCATGCATCTCCTTGAACGCAAGTTTCTTCAACACGCATCGCATGTTAAGCCAGTACAAGGCCAACGCGTATTCACCCAAGGCCCTGATTAAAAAAGCGAAAGAGAGCTGATCGTTCAGCTTTTCTTTTCCAAAATGTTCAGGCTTCTGGCGGGATTGCATTCCGATAATGCCAGAACGTTCGTTAAGCCCCTGCATCTATGAATTGGTCTATCATCGTAAACAGGACAGAATCGTCACTTCGATGATGTTTGCTAAGACGTTCCAGTTAGAAATCCAGATTAAATAAAAAAGATTCGACCTTCTCTGTGCCTCTCTAAGTGTGGATATGTGTGTTTTAAATAGGAAAACCAGCCGTAAGATAGCACGAGCACTCCATGTGGAATGACGAAAAGGAAATGATGGCCAATCAGGTTGAAATCGCTGGCGGGATTGCGGAGGACCGCGATCTACAAGAAGTTTGGCTAGCCTCCCGTTCACTATCCATAAGTTTGGCATGTTCGGTTTTCTTTCTAATTCTCTTCGCGTGGCTCTCGGAAGAAGTCTTTGAAGGCGAGTTGCAACGTTTTGACCTTGCCGCGCGCATTAAAGTGCATGAATTCTTCAGCCCGCAAATGACAAAGTTCATGCAGGCCATGACCTTCCTGGGATCCATCGCATTTCTTTCCACGCTCTTCTTACTGATTACTGCATTCTGGCTGAGCCGAAAAATGTACCGTCCCGCAGCCTGGCTGGCGATTGCTGTCGGCGGGTCAGTATTTCTCGACGTTTCGCTCAAACTGAGCTTTCATCGGGCGCGCCCCGTGCCATTTGTAGGCGTGGTTCCGCTCACATACAGCTTTCCGAGCGGGCATGCGCTCAGCTCCTTCTGCTTTTACGGCGTGCTGGCCGGCCTCCTTTGCGCCCGAATACAAAACCCGGTGTACCGAGCCCTGATTTGGTCTGCCGGCGCGCTGCTGGTACTGGCCATCGGCATTTCAAGAATTTATTTGGGTGTGCACTATCCTACTGACGTTATTGCCGGTTACGCCGCTGCCGCCGCTTGGGTGAGTACGCTCTTGTTGGCGGTATATTCAAAGCGCAAGGTCAAACGTAGGATAATAGCGGCATGAATCTGAGGTCACCTGCGTACTGACGATATTTAGTCACTTTTTAGGTCCCTGTTGTCTGACCGCCCTTCAGCTTTAGGCTTTACTAGTCCAATACCTAGTACTAACGCGCTATAGACGCAGTTTGCAGCCCGCCATAGCCTATTATTGGGCATGAGAGCCCTTTGGGTCCTGTCCCAGGATTGCTTAGTGAATAGAGGGAGCTTGCCGTGAACGAGCTTGAGCACGCAATTTTTTCAAATACCGAAGAAAACACTTCATCAGAAGGATTCGAACGCCGTGGCGAACCACGCGTTCAGGTCGACCGCCTTGTCTACGTCCAGGCCGCAGATGCGGTACGCGGGCACTTCGAAGAAGTTCGCAGCATGAGGGATCTCAGCCGCAGCGGATTCTACTTTACGACGGAGCGGGACTCCTATCAGACCGGCGTTCAACTCCACGTGATACCCGCGTTCGGATCGCTTAATTTGGAGTACCTGGGAGAAGTCGTCCGAGTGGAGAAGCTGCCGGAGGGCGAATTCGGCGTCGCGGTTCGATTGATTCGCGTACAGAACATGGCGGCGACGAATCGCTCGCAAGCTCTCACCGCGTTTGAAGCGTTTACGATCGCGGACAGTTCCGTGCGTCCAGGGTCTCTGCGGAACCGGAACCGTTAGAAAATTCGCGCGCAAGAAAATGACCGTTGCTGTTTTGTCCGCCGCAAAAAATATTACGCGCTCATCGTGACTTATTTCTGATTCAAAACCTCGCCGCCACCCAACCATTTTTTTCCCAATGCATATAATGCATCCGCGTCTGGTCCTCGCAAGCCGGGCATGTCTGTCTTCACTTTGAATCCGAGGCCTGACTGCAGATACGCCAGGTGCCTGTAACCTTCGGGGAATTGCACCAAAATGTTTGGATCCAGTTGGACTGTTTTCGAGGGATCGACGGGATCCATGCGATCTTTTTCATAGAATAGCCGCCGCAGTACAATGGCCCAGCGATCATTGCGCTTTTCAAAAAAATCGTAAAAACGGCCTGTGCAAAGCACGTCCACCATCACATCGTGCACGGGAGCACGCTGCGAAATCGTCATTTTGGTTTGTGCAATGGCCCGGGTTCCAGCAATTTCAACCGATGTTCCTCCAAGCAAGTGAAGAATACTTACCCCTTTGTTCCAACCCTCTTTGTTGACGCGGATAAATTCCTCGAATGGCCCTTGAAACCACGTCGCCATCATCACTCCATCTTCATGCCACACGCTGCGGAACCGTTCCCAATCCCCCGAATCCCGGAACACAGCCCAGTTTTCGACGACTTCCTTGATCGTCAGCGTGTCGAGCATTCGTTGGTCCATGGTGGTCAGCCCCTCGGTGTAATCCTTGATTTGTTGCAAGTGATTCGTGATTTGTGATTCGTAATTCGTGATCTACACTATAAAAGTTATAGCCATACTACTTATTTCGTCGTGATTTCTCCGATTTGGTTTTTCACGAATCACGAATCACAATTCACGACTCCTCACCCCACATACGTTTTCAGAAATTGCAGCGTCAAAACCCACGACTGCTTCGCGGCGGTTTCCTTATACGCGGGGCGCGCATCGCAGAAGAATGCATGATTCGCGTCCGAGAATTCCACGTTCACGAAGGTCTTGTTAAATTCCTGCATGGTGTCAATCACCTGGCGCACGTGATCCTTCGGAATGTGTTGATCGAGCGAACCCCAGAAAAAGAGAATCGGTCCGTTCTGCGTTGCAGCCCTCGGCAAGAGCGTTGGGACCAGCCCTCCGCCATAGTAGGAAACAGCAGCTTTGAGCGGCATCCCCGAGTTTGCGAGGAACGAAGCGCGTCCGCCCATACAGTAGCCGACGCACGCGGTCGCATTCGGAGTGACTTGCGGATTGTTCTGCAGCCAGTCAAAGACAGCGCGAGCATCGGCAATCATTCCATCCGGCGTGAGCGCCTGCATGTGCGGCATGACCGCCGGAAAATTATCATACGCGCCGTCGAATCCCGGCGCTGTGCGGTGGAACAGTTCCGGCGCGATCGCGACGTAACCTTCCCTCGCGAAGCGCTCCGTGACGTCGCGGATATGCACATTCACTCCGAAGGCCTCCTGAAAAACAATCAGTCCTGGAGCCTTCGCGCCGTCATCCGGTGACGCAACGTATGCGTTCATCGACGTTCCATCAGCTACTTGTAGCGTAACGTTATCCTTGCGTATCGTTCCCATCGTTTTGACCTCGCGTGTCGGTTTGGCCTGAGCCGCCACATCATATCCATTTTTCAATCAGCCTCCAAACGATACGCCGTTGGCTTTAGTAGGACAGGCTTCAGAGGCCGCGGAAAAACCAAATACTCTGTCATTCTGAGCGAAGCGAAGAATCTCTCCTTGCTTCTTTTCCAATCCTTAAATCGAAGAGAGATTCTTCGCTTCGCTCAGAATGACAGAGCAAGGCTTTTTTTCCGCAACATGTTCAGCCTGTCTTCTTTTGATTCTTTCTACTGCTCAAAAATTCAAAAAAAAGACAGGCTGAAGCCTGTCCTACTAAAGGCTCTCAAGAAACGACAGGCGATGCGATACGATATCTCTTGTAAAAGCAGAGGAGAAAAGTTACGTGTCCAAAAAAAGTCTCGATAAAAAAGTAGCGTTGGTAACGGGCGCAGCAAAACGCATCGGCCGCAGCATCGCATTGCGCCTGGCCGCGGAAGGCGCGGACGTGATCGTCAATTATCGCACCTCGGAAAGCGAGGCGGCGGAAGTCGTCAAACAAATTGAAGGATTGGGCAGGCGAGCTCTTGCAATTCAGGCGAACGTAGCGAAGAGCGCCGACGTCAAAGAATTGTTCGCGACGATCGAAAAAGAATTCGGGCACCTCGACATTCTCGTCAACAACGCCGCCACATTTTCTTCCGTGAAATTTGAGGAGTTGACCGAAGAGCAGTGGGACAACATGCTCGACTCGAATCTAAAATCGCAATTCCTGTGCTGCCAGGCGGCCGCTCCCATGCTGCGACGCGGCGGACATGGCCGAATCGTCAACTTTGCTTCGCTCGGCGGTCTGCTGGCGTGGCCTTCTTACACGCATTACTGCGTATCGAAAGCAGGAGTGATCATGCTCACTCGCTGCCTGTCAAAAGCCCTGGCACCTGAAATTACGGTGAATGCAATTGCCCCTGGAACAATTTCCTTCGATGGAGATGCTCCGGAAATTGCGGAAAGTTTTATTCGCCAAGCCCCGTTGAAACGCACCGGCACGGCAAAAGATATCGATGACGCGGTAGTGTTTCTTATTCAGTCTGATTTTATTACCGGACAAGTGCTGGTCGTGGAT
>Ga0210386_10001866_pt1 | contig 18371 bp, 15 predicted proteins | sample IncBWH32OmetaG_FD_160091 | JGI IMG/M metagenome (GOLD analysis project Ga0210386, IMG submission 160091) | Forest soil microbial communities from Barre Woods Harvard Forest LTER site, Petersham, Massachusetts, United States - Inc-BW-H-32-O ... | reverse complement strand
TCAAGCAGGGTTCCCCCGCGGACCAGGCAGGGCTGCAGCAAGGGGACGTGATCGTGGGCGTGGGCAACCAGCCCGTGGATAACCCGGGCCAGGCGGTCCACGATATCCACGCGGCGATCAGCGGCGCCAACCACGCCGTTGCCCTGCGCATCCTGCGCAACGGCCAGCCGATTTACGTCGCCATCGCACCCGAAGCGCACAGCGCGGGCTGATACCAGCGACCGACCCCATCCTCCCTTCCTGCCTGCGAGCAAGCCTGCCCCTGCGGAAGCAGGGGCAGGTATTCACGACGGAGCACCGAAACACCGGCCATCCGGTGGATCTCCTGCTTCGCAGGGATCACGGAAATGGGTCAGGCCCAACGACCCATTGGGATGGGGTCCGCCGGGCGATGCACGCTGCCCTAGACCCCCACCAAGGGGCAGATCCTCGTGATCGGGTTCAGGGCGCAGACTGCTCGAAGATATCGACGAATTCGCGATAGCGCCGGCTGATCGTCGCAACCGCCTCGTCACGCGTCATCGTCCCGGCACGCCAGTCGACCAGCGGCCCCCAGAAATCGGTGCGGCCGATGGCAAATCCGATGAAGCCGGGCACACTCGCCGCGGTACGGAGCCAGTCCGTGACCTTTTGTTCGTTCTCGCCACGCCCGAGGATGATGCAGCCGACCGACGCGCGCCCGCCGGCCCGCGCCGTGGCGACGATCTTCTGACAGTCCTCGCGCCGATCGAGACCTTCGACCTTCCAAAGATCGGGTTCGACGCCGGCGGCCTGTAGTTGCTCGATGGCTCCGACCATCAGGCGAGGTCGCAGCTCGCGATCATACGCCGCCTTGTCACCATGCAGGCTGTCGAGCTGCGCCTTCTCCGCCGGCACCAGCAGTTCGAACATGAAACGACTCTTGCCGCGGTTGGCCAGATAGTCCGAGAGGCGCCGGAGACGCCCGGCCTGCGTCTGGTTCAGCGCCTGGTTGCCCTCGGGGTTGTAGCGCACCAGCACCTTGCAGAAGGTCGGGTCGAAGGTTTCAACATGGCGCGCGAAATCCTCGCCATATTGAAAATCAAACTCCGCCTGCCCGCTCTTCTCCGCCGCGCAGGCGGTGATGAAGCCTTCCGCTTTCGCATCGCGCAGGATGGCGGCGCCGAACTGCTCATCCACCAGGATACCAGACTTTGCCTTGGGAACGCCCGCGGCGACGGCTGCCTTGAAGCCATCAAAGATCACCCGCTTGGCGGCGGCGATCTCGGCTGTCTGCGCCTCGGTGAGATCTCCCTTCCACCCGAACATGCCGGTCTCGAACGACGCACGATGGTCGAACGGCTGGAGGTAAAGCGGCTTGTCATATCCACGGGGCATCAGACGGCTCCCTTGCGCGCGCGGTAGCGACGGATCAGCGTGTTGGTCGAACTGTCGTGCTCGAGCCTGGGTTCGGCGCGATCTTCCAGTTGTGGAATGATATGCTGCGCGAGGGCCTTGCCCAGCTCCACACCCCATTGATCGAAAGAGTCGACCTGCCAGATTACGCCCTGGGTGAAGACGCTATGTTCGTACAGCGCTATCAGCTTGCCAAGCGACTCGGGCGTCAGCCGATCCAGCAGCAGCGTGTTGGATGGTCGGTTGCCCTCAAACAGCCGATGCGGCACCAGCCAGTCCGGCGTGCCTTCGGCTTTCACCTGCTCGACGGTCTTGCCGAACGCCAGCGCCTCGGTCTGGGCGAAGACGTTGGCCATCAGCATGTCGTGGTGCCGGCCGAGCGGGTTGAGGGTCTGCGCGAAACCGATGAAATCGCAGGGGATCAGGCGGGTGCCCTGATGGATGAGCTGATAGAAGGAGTGCTGGCCGTTGGTACCCGGTTCGCCCCAATAGATCGGCCCGGTATCGTAATCGACGCGCTTGCCATCCAGCGTCACGTGCTTGCCGTTGCTCTCCATCGTAAGCTGCTGGAGATAGGCGGGAAAACGCTTCAGGTATTGCTCGTAGGGCAGCACGGCGACGGTCTGGGCACCAAAGAAATCATTGTACCAGACTGACAGAAGGCCCATCAGCACCGGCAGATTATGCGCGAACGGCGCGGCGTGGAAATGGTCATCCATCTGGTGGAAGCCGTCGAGCATGGCGCGGAAATTGTCGGCACCGATGGCGAGCATCGTCGACAGGCCGATGGCCGAATCCATCGAATAGCGGCCGCCGACCCAATCCCAGAATCCGAACATGTTCGCGGTATCAATGCCGAATTTCGTCACTTCTGCGGCATTGGTTGAAACGGCCACGCAATGTCTGGCGATCGCCTTCTCCGCCCCCTTCAGCCCGGCCAGCAACCAGTCGCGCGCGGTGTGCGCATTGGTCATGGTTTCCAGCGTCGTGAAGGTCTTGGAGGAGATGATGAACAGCGTTTCCTCGGGATCCAGATCCTGCACCGCCTCGGCGAAATCGGTGCCATCGACATTGGACACGAAGCGGAACGTCATATCGCGCGCGCTGTAATGCTTCAACGCCTCGTAGGCCATGACAGGGCCGAGATCGGAGCCGCCGATGCCGATGTTGATCACGTTGCGGATGCGCTTGCCGGTATGACCTTTCCAGATGCCGTCGCGGACGCGGCTGGCGAAATCGGCCATCTTGTCCAGGACGTCATGCACCTCGGGCACAACGTTTCGGCCATCGACCATGATCGATGCCCCGCGTGGCGCGCGCAGGGCCACATGCAGGACGGCGCGTCCTTCGGAGACATTGATCTTGTCACCGCGATACATGGCCTCGATGCGGTCCCGCAGGCCGGATTGCTCGGCAAGCTGGAACAACAACGAGATGGTTTCGTTTGTGACACGGTTTTTTGAGTAGTCGAGATAGATCCCGACGGCTTCGGTAGCCAGGCGCTCGCCGCGCCCGGCATCCTCGGCGAAAAGTTGTCGGAGGTGCAGGCCCTCGATCTTCCGATGATGGTCCTTGAGGGCCATCCAGGCGGGGCGCTGAGAGAGTGGCGCGATCGTCATTGACCGTATCCCTGCTCTAGTGATCCATCGTCCCACGGGCCGTGGGGACGCCGTGCTGTGATGTTCAACCCGCCCGCCGCGTGGCTGCGCTCTTGGTCCCTATGCAGGCCATCAGATCGTTCCAAGACTGAACGAAGGATTTCGCGCCTTCGTCCTGCAGTTGCGTCGCGAGCGCCTGGACATCGATGCCCGCCTTGGCAAAGTCGGCGAGCACCGCCTCGGCATCGCCTCCGTCGGCCGCCATGCTGCCGTCCAGCGCGCCATGATCCCCGAAGGCCTTGAGCGTGCCCTCGGGCATGGTGTTGACGGTGAACGGCGAGGCAAATGCGGTCACGTAGAGCGTATCGGACGCCTTCGGGTCCTTGGTGCCGGTGCTGGCCCAGAGCAGCCGCTGGGTGCGGGCACCTTCATTCGCCGCGCGACGCCAGCGGGCGGACGCGAGCAGATCGTTGTAGGCTTTGTAGGTGCGCTGGCCGATGGCGATCCCCAGGCGGTTGACCAGCGCGGCGGGCACCTTGCTGGCAACCGCGACATCCCATCGGCTGATGAAAACCGAAGCGACCGAGGCGACCGCGGGATTGAGCCCCGCGGCGATGCGGCGCTCGACGCCGCGCAGATAGGCATCGGCCGCCGCGGCGTATTGCTCGCGGGAGAACAGCAGGGTGACGTTGACCGGGACACCTGCGAAGATTGCCTCCTCGATGGCCGGCAAGCCTTCCGGGGTGCCGGGAATCTTGATGAACAGGTTGGGCCGCCCGGCCCGCCCATGCAGGGCCTTGGCCGCGGCCAGCGTGCTGGCGGTGTCGTGGGCCAGCAGGGGTGACACTTCGAGCGAGACCCACCCATCGACGCCGTCGGTGCGCCTGAAGATGGGTGTGAACAGCTCGGCCGCCCGGGTGAGATCTTCGAGGGCCAGATCGAAAAACAGATCCTCTCCGGCCCGGCCCGCTTGCACCTTCTGTCGGATCGGGTCGTCGTAGGTGGCGCTGTTCTTGATGGCGTGATCGAAGATCGTCGGATTCGACGTGAGTCCGGTCACCGACAATTCGTCGATATAGCGCTTGAGTGTTCCGCTGGTGAGCAGATCGCGCGTGATGTTGTCGAGCCAAATGCTCTGCCCCAGGTCGTGAAGTTTACCAGTTGCCTTCATCGCCTTACCTCCAAGCTTGCCGGCATATCGCGCCCGACGTCGTAGGCCCCAATCTGGGGGTGTGAGTCTTGGACGTACGTCGCGCGCACATCACAATGTCGTGGGGCTCGGAAAACACACTCAAAGCCACGCAACCGAGCCCACCGACGTGTCGCACTCATCGCGTGATGAACCGGCTACCGAATGAACGAATCAGCTGCGCCACCTCGACGACGGCTTCATCCAACGCGAAGTGTCCGGCATCGAGCACATGCGCCTCGGCGTTCGGGAGATCACGCTTGTAGGCATCGACTTCGCTGATTGAGAAGGATGGGTCGTATCGACCCCACAATATCAGCGTCGGTGGTTGCTGCCGGCGCAGCCACGCCTGCCAGGTTGGGTAGGACGCCTGGTTGGTGCGATAGTCGTAGAACAGCGCGAGCTGAATGCGGTCCTGGCCGGGGCGCGCCAGGAACGCCGCTTCGTCCGTCCAGAGATCCGGATCGTAGTGATCCACATATGGCGCGCCGCCGACGTGGCGCAGCTTGGCCGCTTCGGGCGAAATGAGATTGGCCATCACCTTCGCCTCGTTGGCCTTGGGATCGCGCCAATAGGCCTTCCTGGGTTCCCAGAGCGGGCCGGATATTCCCTCATCATGCGCGACCGCGTTCTGCACGATCAGCGCTGTGACGCGCTCGGGATGGGCGAGCGCGAGGCGAAAGCCGACAGGCCCGCCATAGTCCTGCATGTAAAGCGCGTAGTGCGTCAGCCCAAGTGCTTCGGTCAGCTTGTCCACGACGCTGGCGAGATGGTCGAAGGTATAGGCGAACGCATCCGGTGGCGGCGCGTCGGATTGCCCGAACCCCGGGTAGTCCGGCGCGATCAGGCGAAACCGGTCGGCCAGCAGCGGAATCAGTGTCACGAACATGCGCGACGACGACGGAAAGCCGTGCAGCAACAGGATCACCGGCGCATCCGCGGGACCCGCTGCGCGATACGCGGCGCGCGTCCCGTCCACCATCACGGAGTGATACGTTATCCTATTGAAATCGGGCGTCGGGAGCGTGTCGGTAGGTGCGATACTCGCCGCGGCCAGGACCGCGATGCCACCCAGCAGGCTTGTCGTCATGCGCAGCGCCTTCCTGGCTGTGCTACGCGCCACCCGCCGCCGCCTGATCGGCGAACCAGATGAGTTCGCCCACCGGTTTGACACGGGCGGCCGGCAGGTCACTGCCGCCGGCAGTCATGATGCGAAGGATCGCCGCCTTTTCCTTCCCCGCGACGAGGAAGGCCACGCGCCGGCTACTGTCGATCACCGGATAGGTCATCGTGAGGCGGACCTCGGGCCGCCCATGCGACACGGCAGCCACCCAGTGCTTGCGTTCGTCCAGCACCGGTTCGCCCGGCAGCAAGGATGCGGTATGGCCATCGGGTCCGAGCCCGAGCAGGGTGATATCGAACAGCGGGCGCGCCGGATCCAGCACCGTGCCGCCATTGGCCTGCTGAAGGGTCGCCTCGTAGCGCAGCGCGGCCTCATCAGGGGTGCCATCAGCCGGCACCGGGTGGATGTTCTCCGGCGGCACGGGCGCCTTGGATAGCATCGCCTCGCGCGTCATCCGGTAGTTACTTTCGGGATGGTCGTGGGGGACGAAGCGCTCGTCGCCCCAGTACCAAGATACGCGCTGCCAAGGGAACCGTTCGCGAAATGCATCGGAAGCCAGCAGCCCGTACAACGTCTTGGGTGTCGACCCGCCGGAGAGTGACACACGGAAGGGCCCTGGTGTCGCCAGCGCCGCCGTCGTCATCCAGTCCGCGACATGGCGCGCGAGTGACAGCGGATCCGGCAGTACCTCGATGCGTCCCATCATCTTGCCCCTATCGCCGCGTCAATCCGACAATCCGAGAACAAACCGCTCCATCGCCTTGGCGAAGCCCTCGTCGTTATAGGACTCCGTTGTGGCACTGGCTTCCGCCTTCACCTGATCGGAGGCATTGCCCATGGCAATGCTGAAGCCCGATCGCTTGAACATCAGCACGTCGTTCGGCTGGTCGCCGATCGTGGCGATCTCCTCGGCCGGGATATCCAGATGAGCCGAAAGATAGGCCACGACGGCCCCCTTGTTCGCCTCCTTGTGCGTGACGTCGAGGTAGTAAGGTTGCGATCGGCTCGCGGTCGCGCGCTGGCCGAACGCGGCCTGGGCATCGGCCTCGCAGGCCTGCACCTTGTCATGGTCATCGCTGACGCCCACGATCTTGGCCACCCCATCCAGCATATCGGCGACGTCGTTCACGACCTTTGGCTGGAACTTCACTGTCCAGGCCTCGCGCGCGACATGCGGGGCGTCGAGCTTGGTGATCAACCAATCGGTGCCGCGATAGACCCAGGCATCGAGACCGTGGGCGCGAATAAGTTCGAGCGCCGTGGTGGCGACATCGATAGGCAATGTCTTCCCTTCGATGATCGAAAGATCCCGCCGAACGAACAGACCTCCGTTGAAACCCGCGATTGGCGTTTCGAGCCGCAGTGCGTCGAACAGCATGGCCATCCCCTGCGGTGGCCGACCACTGGTGATAGCGAAATGAATTCCGCCGTCGTGCAGGCGCCGCACCGCGTCCTGCGCGCGCGGCGTCAGCACCTTGTCCTCGGTTACCAGCGTGCCATCCACATCAGCCAGCACCAATGAAATCTTCCGCTTCGGCGTCATCGTCAGCTCCGCGATGTTCGATTATGCGAGTGGGCGCCAGGCGTGTCCGTCGCGCCCCAGCAGGTCGTCGGCGGCGGCCGGGCCGCTGCTGCCCGCGACATAGGTCGGGCACGCCGCCGATCGGGCATTCGCCCAGGCATCCAGGATCGGTTGCACGGCCTGCCAACCCGCCTCGACATTGTCGGCGCGCTGGAACAGCGTCGCGTCGCCGATCATGCAATCATAGATCAATGTTTCGTAGCCGGTATTGGGTGCCATCTTGAAGAAGGTCTGGTAGGCGAAATCCATGCTGACCGAGCTCAATGTCACGGTCGGACCCGGGCGCTTGGCGGCGAAGGCGAGTTCGATGCCCTCGTTGGGTTGGATGCGCAGGATCAGCCAATTGGGGTGCAGCCGCGCCACATCCGTGCCACGGAACAATGCATACGGCGCCTGATGAAAGCGGATGGCGATCTCGGTCCGCCGACTTGCCATGTATTTGCCGGTGCGCAGATAGAACGGCACGCCAGCCCAGCGCCAATTGTCGATCATCAACTTGCAAGCGATGTAGGTCTCGGTCACTGAATCCGGTGCCACGTCCGGCTCGTTACGATAGGCCCGGACCGGTTTGCCCAGCACGGTGCCCGCAGCGTACTGGCCGCGCACCGCATCTTGCAGCGCACGTTCCGGTGTCAGTGGTTGGATTGCCTGGATCACCTCGGCCTTTTTCGCGCGAACCGCCTCGGCGTCGAACGAAATCGGCGGTTCCATCGCCGTCATCGACAGCAGTTGGAACAGATGATTGGGTACCATGTCGCGCAGCGCGCCGGTATGCTCGTAGAACTTGCCGCGCCGCTCAACGCCGACGGTTTCCGACGCCGTGATCTGCACATGATCGATGTGTTCGCGATTCCAGATCGGCTCGAACAGCCCATTGGCAAAGCGCAGGGCCATGATGTTCTGGACCGTTTCCTTGCCCAGGAAATGGTCGATCCGGTAGATCTGATGCTCGCGCAACGTTTTCAGGATCTCGGCGTTCAACGCCTTGGCCGAGGCGAGGTCATGGCCGAACGGCTTCTCGATCACCACGCGGCGCCAATGCGTATCGTCTTCCGCGGTGAGACCCGCGGCGCCAAGGCCCGCGACGACAACCCGGAAGAAACGGTCTGCGACCGCAAGGTAGAAAAGATAGTTGGCCGCGCCGTGGGACGCCTTGTCGTGTTCCGCCAGATGTTCGCCCAGTCGCCGGTACATTCCGGGGTCGTTGAGATCGCCTTGCAGGTAGCTCATGCGATCGGTCAGCCATCGCCAAGCCGTCGGATCGATGTGATCCACGTCGAACTCGCCGCCACCGGTGGTCGCGAATTCGTGCATCATATCCGTGAGGCCCTGGCGCCACTCATCCGACGTCTTGGCGACGAGATCAACGCCGACGAGCTGGAAATCCTCGGGCAACCGCTTGGCATTCACCAGGTTATAGAGCGCCGGCACGACCAAGCGCTTGGTCAGATCGCCGCCAGCGCCAAAGATGACCATTGTGCACGGCGGCGCCACCGGCGCCGGATCGTCGTCCACCGCGCTATTGGCCTCGGTCGCGTGATTTTGCTGGTCTACCATGTCTGTCTCGTTCCAATCCTGTCGGGCGGCCTGAAGCCGCGGTCAGGTGCGCCCAAGCAGTTCCTTGGCCACCGCGACGACACGCTCCGGCTCGAAGCCGAAATTCTGTTGCAGCGCCTTGAGCGGCGCCGAGGCACCGAAGGTGGTCATACCAATGACCTTGCCATGGGCCCCGACATAACGTTCCCAGCCCAGCACCGAGGCCTGTTCCACGGCGACACGCGCCGTGACGGCCGGGGGCAACACGCTGTCGCGATAGGATGGCGGCTGGTGCTCGAAGAGTTCCCACGACGGCATGGACACCACGCGCGAGGCGATCCCCTGGGTCAGCAGCGTCTCGTGCGCATCGACCGCCAGCGTGACCTCGCTGCCCGATGCGATCAGGATGATCTCCGGCGACCCGCCAGGCGCATCCGCGAGGACATAGGCGCCACGCGCGACGCCGGTGGCCGAGGCGTATTTGTCGCGGTCGAACGTCGGCAGCGGCTGACGCGACAGCACGATCGCCGCCGGCTGATGGCGCAGCTGCAGGATCACGCGATAGGCCTCGACGACCTCATTGGCGTCGGCGGGGCGCAGCACGATGAGGTGAGGAACGGCGCGCAGCGATATCAGTTGCTCGACCGGCTGATGGGTCGGTCCATCCTCACCATCACCCATGGCGTCATGGGTGAAGATCATGATCGTCGGCAACTCCATCAAGGCGGAGAGCCGCATCGCCGGGCGCGCGTAATCACTGAAGATGAAGAACGTCGCGCCGAATGCCCGCAACTTCGACAGCGACATCCCGTTCACGATCGCCGCCATGGCGTGCTCGCGAACACCGAAATACAGGTTCCGGCCGCTTGGTGCTCCGGCCTCGAAAGTGCCGGCGCCGTCGAATTTCAGCGTCGTCCTGTTCGAGCTCCCAAGATCCGCAGAACCACCCAGGAACCACGGAATGTTCTGGGCCAGCACGTTCAGCACCGCGCCGGATGCGTCGCGACCGGCGACCCCCTTGGGGTCGGCGGCGAAGCTTGGCAGGTTCCGATCCCACCCCTCGGGCAGCGCGCGGCGCTGCATCTGCTCGACCTCGGTCGCGAGCGCGGGATGTTCCGCCCGATAGGCGACAAACAACTGCTCCCACCGGGTGCGTGCCTCGGCACCGCGCCGGCCAATTCCGTCATCGAAATGCTGATACACGCCGTCGGGCACAAGAAACGTCGCGTCCTCCGGCCAGCCATAGGCGCGCTTTGTGAGTTTGACCTCTTCTTCACCCAAGGGCTCGCCGTGCGCCGCCGACGTATCGACCCTATGCGGCGAACCATACCCGATGTGGCTGTCCAGGATGATCAGTGTCGGCCGGTCCTTGGTCGCCCGGAATACTGCGAACGCATTCTCGATCAGCTGCAGGTCATTGGCATCACCGACACGCAGCACGTTCCAATGGTAGCCCATAAACCGCGCCGCGACGTCCTCGGAAAAGGAGAGGCTGGCTTTGCCGTCGAGGGTGATGTGGTTGTTGTCGTAGATCCAGCACAGGTCGTCGAGGGCCAGATGCCCGGCCAGAGATGCCGCCTCCGACCCGACACCTTCCATCATGCAGCCGTCGCCGCAGACCGCGTAGATGTTGTAGTCGAAAATATCAAAGCCGGGCCGGTTGTAGCGCGCGCCGAGAAACTTCCGCGCGATCGCCATGCCGACGCTGGTGGCGATGCCCTGGCCCAGCGGACCGGTGGTCGTTTCGACACCGGACACCCAATGATACTCGGGATGTCCGGGCGCCTTGCTGTTGAGCTGGCGGAAGTGGCGGATGGCGTCCAGCGTCACCGAGGGCTGTCCCAGGCGCTCGTAGTCGGCATTCACCGTCTGCACCCCGGTCAGATGCAGGATCGACCACACCAGCATCGAGGCGTGGCCATTGGACAGCACGAAACGGTCGCGGTTGGGCCAGATCGGATCCTTCGGGTCGTAATTCATGACCCGGTTCCAGATCGCGTAGACCAGCGGCGCCAGTGCCATCGGCGCGCCGGGATGTCCCGACTTCGCCTGCTGAATGGCGTCGATCGACAGAGTGCGGATCGTGTTGATCGCCAGTTGATCGAGATCGCTGCTGTTCATGCCTCTCGGCCTCCAATCCGTTCAGCGACGTACCTGACGGTCAGGCCGCGGCCGGCTTTTCGATATGTCCGCCGAATTCAAAGCGCATCGCCGACAGCAACTTGTCAGCGAAATCCGCCTCGCCGCGAGACGTGAACCGGTCGTAGAGCGCGGACGACAGAACATGCGCCGGCACACCTTCGTCGATCGCGGCCTTGATGGTCCAGCGGCCTTCGCCTGAGTCAGACACCCGGCCCGCGAATTTCGACAGCTCCGGATCCTGGATCAAAGCGGCCGCGGAAAGATCGAGCAGCCAGGAAGACACCACGCTGCCGCGCCGCCAAAGCTCCGCAATGTCCGGCAGGTTGAGGTCGTACTGATAGTGCGCGGGATCGCGCAGCGGCGTGGTTTCCGCATCGACCACGCCCGCGTTCTTGCCGATGTTGGCGGCCTTGAGGACGTTCATCCCCTCGGCATAGGCGGCCATCAGCCCATACTCGATTCCATTGTGAACCATCTTGACGAAGTGGCCCGCGCCGCTTGGTCCACAATGCAGATAGCCCTGCTCGGCTGTGCCCCCCAGCTGTTCCCGCCCCGGGGTGCGCGCGATGTCGCCAAGGCCTGGGGCAAGTGCGGCGAACAGTGGATCGAGACGCCGCACCACTTCGGTCTCGCCGCCGATCATCATGCAATAGCCGCGCTCCAGCCCCCACACGCCGCCGCTGACGCCAACATCGACATAGTGCAGACCTTTGAGGCGTAACTCTCCGGCCCGCCGCAGGTCGTCGTGGTAATAGGAGTTGCCGCCATCAATCACGATATCGCCTGGTTGCAGCAGCGGTATGAGCGATGCCACGACGGGATCGACGACCGCCGCCGGCACCATCAGCCAGACCGCCCGCGGCGATGCTAGGCCGCGCACAAAGGCCGCGAGGTCGGTCGACCCCGTGGCACCTTGCGCCTCAAGTTCATGCATGGCGGCGGCACGGGGGTCGTGGACATGCAATTCGTGCCCGGCCTTGATCAGGCGAAGGACCATGTTGGCCCCCATGCGTCCGAGGCCGATCATACCGAGCTGCATAGGGGTCCCCTTTGTCCGATCGCCGTGCTCCGCTGCCGTGTGCGTCCCGACGCGGTGTCGGACAGCTTAGCGGACACATGGTGAATTCCCACTGGCCGCCACCCTATGGGCGATAGATCTTGCCGCGATTGCACGATTGTTTGACCGGTTGGACGATCGTGAGCATGGAATTCGCCCACCCGCGAAGGCCGGCGTGACGTCGCGCACGCCGCGACAGTCACCACAATGACATGGTTATGTGTTGCGATATAGAAATATCAGCGCGCTTGTGCCGCTGACCGTGGACAGACCGGCAACGCCGGAGGTGGCGGCACGAAAGACCCAGGGGGTGACCGGTCTGCGCCGCAGGCCGCATGGCGGGTGTTGCGCGGCCGTGGCCTGCGGACATGTGGCCCTGCGCGATCGCGGCGGCCCGGTCATATTGCAGCATGCAAACACGGACGGCGCTGGTGCGACCGCCGCGATGGCTGCTGGCGTCGATCTGGCGCACCGGTTCGCCGGTGTCGATGTCCTCGCGGAGACAGGTCTCTCGCAGCGCGTCCCATCGTCCCATCGTTCGGGTTCCAGGCGCATGCGGGTCCGGCCACGGGCCGCGCCGACATTACGGTTGACGAGACCACTGTCGATCACCGGGCACTCCCGTGCAAAGCGCCGCCGGTCGATCAACACGGGTGCGCTAAAGGCGTGCTTCCCCGCGGAATACTCTCGCGTTCGATCGCCCTATTGCGGGGCGTGGGCGCGATTCAGTGCCAGTTCCGCCGGGGTGAGCTGGAAGCCGGCCAGCACGGTGTAGGCGGCGCCGGACTTGGTGGCGCTGATGGGAAACACCAGGTGGACCGGGTCGCTGCTCCAGGTCACCTGGTCGAGGCCGGTGGGGAACACGAAGTGCTGTGGGAAGACCTTCTTGTCGAGGATCTGGTCACCTTCGGCGACGGCCAGGAACAGCGGCACGTCGGCTTCACGACCCTGCATGGCGGGGCCGCGGGTGAGCTGGATGGTGATGCTGACGTCGGCGGCGAGCTGGTTCTTGTTGTCACCGGGTCCGCACTTGGCCGGAATGGCGACGATGTGGCCGGTCAGGATCATGTCCCGCACGTCTTCGTGGGCGGCGACTGATTCGTCGCGGTAACGCACGAGGTCAGCGGCCTGCCACAGCGGGCTGGCGACCGGGCAGACAGGGGCGAACTCGTCCTGGCTTGGCCCGCAGCTGGCGAGCAAGGCGAGTGCTGTCGCCAGCAGGATCTGGGTCGCGGGGCGAGGCAGGCGGCGGGGCATTGCGAACTCCGGGCGGTGGACCGGCGGGATGACGACGCGATGGATGTCGTTGCCGGCGCGGCTGTGCGGCGGCATAGTGCCCGGCGTCCGCCGGATCAACAATGCAGCCCGATCACTGACCGTACGATGGCCGTTTACACCGAGGTCGGCGATGAGGCGCTGGCCGCCTTTCTGGCGGACTACGACATCGGCGGCATGGTGGCCTTCCGCGGCATCGCCGAGGGGGTGGAAAATAGCAATTTCTCGCTGCGCACCAGCACCGGCGATTACATCCTGACGCTGTATGAAAAGCGGGTGAATCCGGCGGAGCTGCCGTGGTTTCTCGGGCTGATGGAGCATCTGGCGACGCGGGGGATCACCTGCCCGCTGCCGGTGCGGGCGCGCGATGGAGCGGCGCTGCGGGAGTTGTGCGGGCGGCCCGCGGCGGTGACGACATTCCTGCCTGGCGTGTGGCCGCGGCGGGTGCGGCAGGAGCATTGCGGGCCGTTGGGGGCGGCGCTGGCGGCGCTGCATCTGGCGGGGCGGGATTACCCACCAACGCGGCCGAACGCGCTGGGGCCGGGCGGATGGCGGCCATTGTTCGAGCGCGCGCGCGGCCAGGCCGATGGGGTGGTGCCCGGACTGGCGGCGGAGCTGGACGCCGCGTTGGACCAGATCCTGGCGGGGTGGCCCGGCGGGCTGCCAGTCGGACACATCCACGCCGATCTATTTCAGGACAACGTCTTCTTCCTGGATAGACGGCTGTCCGGACTGATCGATTTCTATTTCGCCGCGACCGACACCCTGGCCTACGACGTGGCGATCTGCCTGAACGCGTGGTGTTTCGAGCCGGATTTCGCTTTCAACGTGACCAAGGCGCGGGCCATGCTGGCGGCCTATCAGGCGACGCGACCGTTGTCTGCGGATGAACGTGCGGCTCTGCCGGTGCTGTGCCAGGGGGCCGCGATAAGGTTCCTGCTGACGCGGCTGTACGACTGGGTGAACACACCGCCCGGGGCGATGGTGACGCGCAAGGATCCGGTCGAGTACCTGCGCCGGCTACGGTTCCACCTGGCAGCGCCGGACGAGCATGCGTACGGCATTTGAGCGAGAAGATGGCGCAGGCGCCGCTGAAGCGGCGGAGGCAGTCAAGGTTCGAGCTCCGCTTTCTGCGGTTCATGCGTCGCTGATCACAGAGCAGGCAGGTCGATGGTTTGTGGGGGGTGCTTCGATACGACGTCATCGCAGCGTGCGCTCGACCGTGTGGCAGCGGCGCCGCAACTGATCGCGCGGTATGACCTGCTGCGCCATGCCCGCGTTTGTGGCGATCAAGGGCACATCTCGGTCATTCTGCTGCCAGGAAATCGGGGGCTGTATCGCCGCGCGCTTCGGTGATGCGATCTCGACAAACGCTGTGTTCTTGCCGGCAAGACAACACCTGAACAGATCCTCTCGGCGATCGTCGATGAGGCGACGCATGCACGACTGATGCGCTGCGGTATCGGCTACGACGAAGCCATGCTGGCAGGCGTTGAGGCGGTTTGCGTTCGCCGTCAGATCGCGTTTGCCGACAGGTTGCCCGCTGGCGCGCTGTCGCGCGACGAAGCTGAACGCAATCTGACGCTGCGCCCCACGTCGGACGGGACGAATGAAGCGACGCGCGATCGCCACCGTGAAGGCGGCGCAGAAGCTCGCGTTGTCTCGCTGCTCCCGATTGGCGCAATCGCGTGGCGCACGTGTCCATTCACCGGGCGTGGCACCTGCGTCGCATCGCTCGACGGCTGATGCGATCATCGGATACGTAGCGGGCCACGCGGAGCGACGCCGATGACATCTGACCCCGAGTTGGTGGAAATCTGGACCGATGGCGGGTGCAAGCCCAACCCCGGACCGGGCGGCTGGGGTGCGATCCTGTGTGCGAAGGGCCGCGAGCGAGAGCTGAGCGGGGCCGAGGCGGCGACCACCAACAATCGGATGGAGCTCACCGCAGCCGCGGCGGCGTTGGAGGCATTGAAGCGGCCCTGCGTCGTGACGCTGCACACTGACAGTGAATATGTGCGCAATGGCATCACGCGGTGGCACCAGGGCTGGGTGCGACGCAACTGGCGCAACGCGGCGGGCGATCCGGTGGCGAACATGGACCTGTGGCGGCGTGTGCTGGACGCCGCGGCGGCGCACAAGATCGAGTGGAAATGGGTGCGCGGACACGCCGGCGATCCGATGAACGAACGGGCGGACGCGCTGGCAACGGCGGCGCGCGTGGCGTTGGACAATAACGGATGAGCCGTGTCGCGGTACTAGTCGGTCCGACCTAGCCGCGACAGATCATACGGCGTTCCCTGATACATCATATTGATCCAGTTCCCAAACAATAGATTGCGGTGCGCACGCCATGTCATCCGCGGCGTCAGCTCCGGATCATCATCCGGGAAATAATTAAACGGCAGCGCGGTTTCCAATCCCGTCGAGCGATCGCGACGGTACTCGCCGAGCAGTGTTTCTGCATCGTATTCAAGATGGTTGAACATGTAGAAGCGCCGGTGCGCGACATCCTGGATCAGGCACAACCCGCTCTCTTCCGATTCCACCAATATTTCCAGGTCGGGCACCTTGGCGACATCATCGTGTCGGACCTCGGTGTAGCGTGAAACCGGAACGAAAAAGAAATCATCGAATCCAGCGGTCAGCGGCTCGAACGGCTTCAGCACGCGATGGCGGAATACGCCAAACCGCTTGGAGCCGACATCATACTTCGGTACCCCATGGAAATGATGCAACGCGGCCTGCGCACCCCAGCAGATGAACAGGTTGCTGTAGACGTTCGTGCGCGTCCAATCGAAGATTGCCGTCAGTTCGCGCCAATACGTCACGTCTTCGAACGGCAGATGCTCGATCGGTGCACCGGTCACGATCAACGCGTCGAAGTTGCGGTCGCGCACATCTTCCCAGGTCTTGTAGAACGCGGTCAGATGTTCCTGAGACGTATTCTTCGATTCGTGGCTACCGGCGCGCAGCAGGGTCATCTCGATCTGCAACGGCGTGGCACCCAACACGCGCAGCAATTGCGTCTCGGTTCTGATCTTGTCGGGCATCAAATTGAGCAAGGCGATCTGCAGCGGCCTTATATCCTGCCGTAGCGCGAGGTCCTCGGTGATAACCGGCACGCGCTCCTGGTCGAGCACAGCTCGTGCGGGAAGGTCATTGGGAATCTTGATTGGCATGACTGGTGATTTTGACGAAGTTGGGTTCAGCCAGGCGCTGGAAGGCCGGCCAGCGCGGCATCGACCGCCGCCCCCAACCGGTCCACAATCGTGTCGATGTCCGCTGCCGTAGAGATATACGGCGGCGCGACGATGACATGGTCGCCGCGCTTGCCGTCGATCGTACCACCCATCGGATAGGTGGCGACACCGCGCGCGACGCCTTCCTGCTTCACCCGCTCGTTCAGTTTCCAGGCCGGATCGAAAATCCGCTTACTGGCACGGTCCTGCACCAGCTCGATCGCCCAGAACAACCCGCGGCCACGTACATCGCCGACATGGCGATGGTTGCCGAAGCGCTCGGTCAACACGGTTTCCAGTCGTGCGCCCATGGCGCGGACATTCTCCAGCAGACTGTCCTCGCGGATGATGCGTTGTACCTCCAGCGCCGCGGCGCAGGCCACGGGGTGCGCCTGATAGGTCTGCCCGTGCAGGAACCCGCCAGACCCGCTGTGCAACGCCTGCACGATGCGCCCGCCGATCAGCAACCCGCCGATCGGCTGATAACCGGACCCGAGGCCCTTCGCGATCACCTGAATGTCCGGCGTGATGCCCTCCTGTTCCCAGGCGTGCATCGTGCCGGTGCGGCCCATCCCGCACATCACCTCGTCGAGGATCAGCAACGCGCCATGACGATCGCAGATCTCGCGCACACGCTTGAAGTAGCCGGGCAGCGCGGCGACGCATCCAGTGGTGGCGCCGACAACAGGCTCCGCCAGGAACGCGATGACATTCTCCGGCCCCAGGCGCTGGAACTCTGCCTCCAGTTCGTCGGCGAGACGATCGAGATATTGCGCGTCGGTCTCGTCGTCATGCTTGAACCGATAGGCGAAGCACGGCGAAACCAGACTGAACGCCTGCCCGAGGATCGGTTCGTACAGCGCCCGGCGCATCATGTTGCCACCGGCGGCGAGCGCGCCCAGCGTGGTGCCGTGGTAGCTCTGCCGTCGCGCGATGAAGCGTGTACGCTGTGGCTGGCCGATCTCCACGAAGTATTGCCGCGCCAGCTTCAGCGCCGCCTCGTTGCCCTCGGAACCCGAGGAACAGAACCACGCATGCGTCAGGCCGCCGGGCTGATCCTTCAGGATGATGTCGGCCAGATCCTCGGCCGGCTGGCTGATGAAGGTGCCGGTATGCGCATACGCCATCGAAGCGGCTTGCTTGCCGATTGCCTCGGCGATGCGCTTGTTGCCATGCCCGAGGCAGGCGACTGCTGCACCGCCCGACGCATCGATGATCTTCCGGCCGTCGGCGGTATGCAGATAGATGCCCTCGCCGCCGACGGCGACTGGAGGAATCGCACCGGAACGATGCAGCACACGGCTCATTGGATAAAGCTCCGAACGGATATTCCCTCATCCCTGCGAAAGCAGGGATCCGCCTGGGTACGACCGAGTGTGCATCCCGGATCCCGGCTTCCGCAGGATTGACGGAGAAGGCGACGGCTCATGCGAGAAAGATCTCCTTGGGCGACAGATGGGCCACCTTCGGCGCCACCTCGTGCATCAGCAAGCGCAACGAGTTGTGCCACGCCTCGGCGTTGTCGAGATAGTCGAAGCCAAACACCAGCAACTGGCCAAAGCCACCGACATCGGTGTAGACGCGCGCGAGTTTGTCGGCGACGGTGGCGGGCGAGCCGATCAGCCAATTATGCTCAGCGCAATATTCCACCGTGACATCGGAATCCGGCACGTCAGGGCGGTGCTTCAAGTATTCCAGGAAGCCGAAATTCGCCAGCAGTGGCAGGAAATACTCGCGCATCATGCGCCCCATCATGCCGCCGACGGACAGCCGCCAGGCTTCCTCATCCGTTTCGGCCACGAACACTTCGCGCACCAGCCGCCAGTCGCCGCGCCAGGGCGTGCGGCCGCTCCGCGCCGCGCCGACCTCGACCGCATCCCAGTGGCTGCGCACGTAGCCGGGATTGAGGTTCAAACTGAGCGGGAGGAACCCATGCTCACCGGCCAGCTTGAGCGTGTCGGAGTTCTTCGACAGACCGGCGACGCCGATCGGCGGGTGCGGTATCTGCAGTGGCTTGATGTGCGGCTTCAGGAACCCATACATCTTCGCGGGCTTGGCAACCTGCCAGAACTGGCCTTCGTAGTCGAAATGCGGTTCGTCACCCCACAGGCGCAGAATGATGTCGAGCGCCTCGCGGGTCATATCGCGATTGACGCCGCCCATGCCGTCGACATGGAACATCGCCCAGTCACTGGGCAGGCCCGAGGCAGCCACGCCGAAATTCAGCCGCCCGCCAGACAGGTGGTCAGCATG
>Ga0210386_10001864_pt1 | contig 18381 bp, 17 predicted proteins | sample IncBWH32OmetaG_FD_160091 | JGI IMG/M metagenome (GOLD analysis project Ga0210386, IMG submission 160091) | Forest soil microbial communities from Barre Woods Harvard Forest LTER site, Petersham, Massachusetts, United States - Inc-BW-H-32-O ... | reverse complement strand
GCCGGGACCGTTGGCGAGGAACACGGCATCGGGGTCGCCGGCGAGCAGCTGCTCGGCGCTCGACGTGCACGGGTGCAGCGTCACGCGCGCGCCGCGCCCGACGAGCTCGCGCACCATCGACGCCTTGATGCCGGTGTCGAGCACGGCGATCCGCGGGCCGTCGCTGCTGCCGTGGCGGCTGACCTCGCGGGGAGTCACGACCGCGGCGAGATCCTGACCGGCCATCGGCGGCTCTGCGTCGATCAGCGCGCGCGCGTCGGCCTCGGCCGTCTCGCCGGCGAACACGCCGCCGCGCATCGCGCCGGCGTCGCGGATGTGGCGCACGAGCGCGCGTGTGTCGACGCCGGAGATCGCCGCGACGCCGCAATCGGTCAGCCAGTCGAGCCAACCGCGCTCGGCGCTCGGCGCGTCCTCGCGGTTGCACGCCTCGCGCATGATCGCGGCGCGCGCCCACGGGCGCTCTGACTCCATCGCGGCTTGGCTGACGCCGTAGTTGCCGATGTGCGGATATGTGAAGGCGATCAGCTGGCCGGCGAACGACGGGTCGGTGATCGACTCCTGATAGCCGGACATGCCCGTCGTGAAGACGACCTCGCCGACGGCCGCCCGATCGGCGCCGCAGCACTCGCCGTCGAAGCGCGCGCCGTCCTCGAGCAGGACGTATCCCCCCTGCCGCTCGCTCACAGGATCAACCGTTGGACTTCCTTGAACTCCGGGGTGCCGGCGCGGCCGAGCAGCTCGAACAGCGCGCTCTCGACGGTGCTCACGACGGCGCCTGCGCGCTGCAGGCGCTCGAGGCTGCGCTCGTAGTCGAGCGCGTGGCGCGAGCCGACGGCGTCGGCCGGCACGTGGACCTCGACGCCGCGATCGAGCAGGTCGTGGACGGTCTGCGAGACGCAGACGTGTGTCTCGATCCCGCAGACGATCGCCTGCTCGCGGCCGTGCAGGTCGAAGCCGTCGGCGCGGGCGGCCGAGAAGACGGTCTTCTCGAGCTTGCGCTCGTCCTCGATCCCGAGCTCCGAAGCGCTCTCGCCGAGCCCTTTCGGGTACTGCTCTGAGACGAGCGCCGGCACGCCGAGGATCCGCGCGCCGGCGAGCAGCTTCGCGCACGACGCGGCGACGCCGGCGAACGAAACGTAGGAGCGGAACCCCTCCTGCACGTCGACGACGACGAGCGCGGCGCCGTCGCGGCGCAGCAGGCCCATCAGACGCTCACCACCGAGAAGGCGCGCTCGCGGTAGACGACGGCTCCGTTCGAGAGCGTCAGAAGCACTCTCCCGCGCAGCTTGCGCCCGGCGAAGCAGCAGTTCTCCGAGCGGCTCTCCCACCCGCGCTCCCCCGCGATCCACTCGGCGTCGAGGTCGACGAGCACGAGATTCGCCGGCTCGTCGGGGGCGATCCGGTGCGCGGTGAGCTCGAACAGCTCGGCGCCGGCCGTCATCCGTTCGACGAGCAGCGCGAGCTCGAGCACGCCCGGCAGCACGAGGCCGGTGTACAGCGCCGCGAACGCCGTCTCGAGCCCCGTCGTGCCCATCGGCGCCTGCTCGAACGGAACCTCCTTCTCCTCGCGCGCATGCGGCGCGTGGTCGGTTGCGACGCAGTCGATCGCTCCGGAGCGCAGGCCGTCGATCAGCGCCTGACGGTCCGACTCGGTCGCGAGCGGCGGGTTCATCTTCATCCGCGTGTCCATCCCGCGGACCTCCTCCTCGGTCAGGATCAAGTGGTGCGGCGAGACCTCCGTGCTGACGCGCCAGCCGCGCTGCTTCGCCGCGGCGACGGCGTCGACCGAGGCGGCGCAGCTGAGGTGCTGGAAGTGCACGCGCGCGTCCTCGTAGCCGGCCAGCTCGGCGTCGCGCGCGACCATCGTCGACTCGGAGATCGTCGGGATGCCGCCGATCCCGAGCGCCGCGCTGACGGCGCCCTCGTGGATCGCGCCGCCGCGCGAGAGCGTCGGGTCCTCCTCGTGCAGCGCGACCACGCCGCCACACAGACGCTGGTACTGCAGCGCCTTGCGCAGCATCCCCGCGCTCGTAACCGGCCGCCCGTCGTCGGTGAAGCCGACCGCGCCCTCCTGTCGCAGCTCGGCCATCTCGGTCAGCTGCTCGCCGGCGAGGCCGCGCGTGATCGCCGGCAGGAAGCCGATCGCCACACGCGCCTCGCGCGCGGCCTCCTCGCGCAGCGAGCGAAGCAGCGGCGCCGAGTCGAGCACGGGATCGGTGTTCGGCATCGCGAGCACCGCCGCGAAGCCGCCTGCGGCGGCCGCGCGCGTGCCCGTCTCGAGGTCCTCCTTGTGCTCCTGCCCGGGCGTGCGCATGTGCACGTGCGGGTCGAAGAACGCCGGCATCAGATGGTGGCCGCGGCCCTCGACCAGCTCCTCGTCGGGGTCGAGCGCGAGCGTGCCCGGCGGCGCGAGCTCGGCGATCCGGCCGTCGCGCACGCGCACGTCGTGGCGCGCGTCGAGCGCCGCGCGGGGGTCGAGCGCGTGCACGTCGCGCAGCAGCGCGTCGGCGGGCCGCTGCGGCCCGTGCACGAGCGGTTCGGCGGCCATCACGCGGGCTGGCGCTCGGTCGACTCGACGGACGCCGGGCGCGTGCGCGCGCTCGGCGGCGCGCCGGCGCCGGACAGCAGCTCGTACAGCACGGCCATCCGCACGACGACGCCCGCCTCGACCTGCGCCGTGATCACGGCCTGCGGCGAGTCGACGACCTCGCCCGACAGCTCGACGCCGCGGTTGACCGGGCCCGGGTGCATCAGCACCTGGCGCGGCGACAGGCGCCGCCCGTTGACCTGATAGGTCGCGGCGTACTCGCGGATCGACGGCACCCACATCTCGTTCATCCGCTCGTTCTGCATCCGCAGCGCGTACACGACGTCGGCCGACGGCAGCTCGTCGAGCGTGTAGCGCACGTCGCAGCCGAGCGCCTCGATCCCCCGCGGGATCAACGTCGGCGGACCGGCAACCGTCACGTTCGCGCCCATCCGCTGGAACGCGACGATGTTCGAGCGCGCGACGCGCGAGTGCGCGACGTCGCCGACGATCCAGATCGAGCAGCCGTCGAGCTCGCCGATTCGGCCTTTCAGCGTGTACACGTCGAGCAGCGCCTGCGTCGGATGCTCGCGCTTGCCGTCGCCCGCGTTGACGATCGCCGCGCTGCACCATTTGCAGACGAGCTCTGACGCGCCCGCCCACGGCGTGCGCAGGACGATCGCGTCGGGCTTGTGCGCGCTGAGCGTCAGCACCGTGTCCTTCAGCGACTCGCCCTTCTCGACGCTCGACCCGCTCGCCGCGAAGTTGACGACGTCGGCCGACAGACGCTTGGCCGCGAGCTCGAACGAGCTGCGCGTGCGGGTCGAGGACTCGTAGAACAGGTTCAGCACCATCCGCCCGCGCAGCGCCGGCACCTTCTTGATCTCGCGATCCGAAACCTCCGCGAAGCGCGCGGCCTGTGCGACGATCCGCTCGATGCCCTCGCGGTCGAGGTGATCGATCGAGAGCAGATGGTTCACGCGACCTCCATCGCGGTCGTTGCGATCGTCACCTCGTCGACGCCGTCGAGCTCGCTCACTCGGACGTGCACGTGCTCGGCGCGCGACGTCGGCAGGTTCTTGCCGACGTAGTCCGGGCGAATCGGCAGCTCGCGGTGGCCGCGGTCGGCGAGCACCGCGAGCTGCACGCGCTCGGGGCGGCCGTAGTCGAACAGCGCCTCGATCGCCGCGCGCACCGTGCGACCCGTGTACAGCACGTCATCGACGATCACGACCGTCCGCCCGCTCACGTCGAAGTCGACGTGCGACGCATGCACGACCGGCGCGTCCGGGCGCCGCGAGACGTCGTCGCGGTAGAAGCCGATGTCGAGGTCGCCCAGCGGGATCGCCATGTCCGTCATCGCCTCGAGCTGCTCGCGCAGGCGCTGCGCGAGGAATGCGCCGCGGCGATGAATACCGACGATCGCAAGCGCGCGGTCGTCCGGGTTGCGCTCGGCGATCTCGTGAGCGATGCGCGTCAGCGCCCGCCCGATGTCGTCCTCGTGCAGGACGACCTTCTCGCTGCTCTCTTCCAACGCTTCCTTCCTGGCCTCACGGGACCGGGTTAAAGGACAATTGGAATGTATCAGGGCGTTGCGATGGTCTCCGGCGGCGGTGGCGCCGTCTCGGGCTCCTCGGCGCCGGCCTCGTCGGCGGCCGCATCGCCGTCCTCGCCCCGCGCAGCGCCGGCGGCGCCGCCGCCGGCGCGCTCGCGCGCCTGACGCTCGGACCAGCGCTCGAGCGTCGCGCCGCCGCGCTCCGGGAACGGCACTTCGATCGTGTCGAAGTCGCGCGGCGCCTCGGTCGCGGCGAAGATCGCGCGCGCCTCATCGCGCAGCTGAGCGCCGCCGTGACGGCTCGACACGTGCGTCAGCGCAAGCAGGCGCACCTCCGCGTCGCGCGCGAGCGTCGCCGCCTGCGTCGCCGTGCTGTGCGCCGTCAGCCGCGCGCGCTCGGCCTCCTCGTCGGTGAACGTCGCCTCGTGCACGAGCACGTCCGCTTCGTGCGCCGCGATCGCGAGCGCCTCGCACGGCTCCGTGTCGCCCGACAGCACGATCTTGCGACCCTCGCGCTCCGCGCCCATGACCTGCTCGGGCGCGACGCCGTCGACCGTCTCGCCGCGCTGCAATCGGCCGAAGTCCGGCCCCGGCTTGACGCCGAGCTGCTCGGCGAGCTGCGCGTCCAGGTGCCCCGGGCGCGCGTCCTCGACGATCGCGTAGCCGAACGACGACGGCGCGCGGTGGCTGACCGGCACGGCCGCGACCGCGTAGCCGTCGCGGCGAACCGACTCCGCCGGCTCCAGCTCGACGACGCTCAGCTCGTACGGCAGCCGGCCGTAGACGATCCGCATCGCTCCCATCAGCTCGCGCAGCCCGCGCGGGCCATAGACGACGAGCGGCTGCTCGCGTTCGCGCAGCGCGAACGACTTCAGCATCCCCGGCAGGCCGAGCCAGTGGTCGGCGTGGAGGTGCGTCACGAACACGCATTCCATATCGAGCAACCCGATCGAGCGAACGAGCTGGCGCTGCGTGCCTTCGCCGCAGTCGAACAGCAGCCGATCGCCGCCGAGCCGCACGACGATCGCCGGCAGGCCGCGGTGCGCGCTCGGCGCCGAGCCGCCCGTGCCGGCGAAGAACAGCGACAGGTCCATCTTGCAAAGGTAGCGGTGCGGTACGGCCTCGGCGCGTGATGAGCCGCTCGATAAACCCCGAGCGCTGCGATATCGAGAAGTCGCGGCGGCGGTAAGCTGCCTCAGCCGGGCTTGCGGGTTGCGCAGCCGCCCGTGCGCCCGTAGCTCAGTGGATAGAGCGCTCGCCTCCGGAGCGAGAGGTCGCAAGTTCGAATCTTGCCGGGCGCGTTCGAAGCCGAGCCGGCTTGGCTTGCGTCTCTGCGATCGCCGCTCAGATCTCGAGGTAGCGCAGGACGACGCGCCCGAGGACGATCACATCGCCGTTGCTGAGATCCGCCTGGACGATCCGGCGGCCGTTGACGAACGTGCCGTTGGAGCTGCGATCGTCGAGCAACCGCGCGCCGCCGGGGCGTTCGACGAGCATCGCGTGACGGCGTGAGACCGACTTCTCGTCGAGGTGCAGATCGGCCGACAGTCCGCGGCCGATGTGCATCACGCCGCTGCCGATCGGGATCAGCAACGACTCGCCCGGCCCGTGGACCTCGAGGTAACGGCCCGGTCCGGACGGCCGCTCGGAGATCGCCTTGCGGCGAACGCTCTCGTCGAGACAGGCGATCGCGTCGACGCGCTCGGTGAGGCCCTCTGCGGTGGCTGAACGGATCGGTGCTCGAGTGCTCATGAGGGGAGTTGGTCGAATGCTACTCATGTGCCCCTGAAGGGCTCCGAAGAAACCTGTAAAGGGATGCTGAAGACGTCTTCATTGTCCGCGTACTGCGAGATTCACATGCGGCGGCGCCCGGCGCGCCGCAAGGCGCCTTGCGTGCGAGCTAGTGCGAGGCCGGCGAGCCGGCCGTTGAGCCGAGCGGCGGCTTCGGAGCGTCGCCACCACCACCGCCTTTGCGATCGTTCTTCATCCGCCGCGCGCTCCACCAGCCCCAGCCGCCGACGGCGAGCACCGGCACGACGTACATCATCGACTCGTACCAGTGGGTCAGACAGCCGAACACGGGCATCGCGGCGAAAGCTACCACGCCTCGCGGGAGCCGGCGCGCGGCGCGCGCGGCGACCCGTCGCCGGCCGGCCCGCCCCCGCCGCCGAGCGCGGAGTCGCCGCGCGCGCGGCGGCGGCGCACGACAGGCACGAGCAGCAGCCCAAGCACGACGATCGCACCGCCGATCACGATCATGGCGACGGGCGCCGACGAGGCGTTCGGCGTCCAGTAGAGCGTTCCAGCGACGTCGCCGCTTCGTGAGCCGACGGCGATCGGCACGCGCCAGTCGAAGATCAGCGTGCGCCTGCCCTTGTCCTTGACCTGCGGCGGCGGCACCGGCGACATCCAGTGGATCCGATGGTCGTGCCATTCAAACTGGCCGGTGCGGTCGATCAGGAGCCAATGCGGGACCGCGTTCGCGCTCGCGAACGACGGCACGGTGACGTTGCCGTAGAAGCTCTGGTTGAGGTAGTACGCGGGCGCGTGCGTGTTGACTTCGACGGTCCCGTTCGGCTGCACGCGCGCGTACCGTTCGCCTTCGTAGCCCCTGATTTCGACCGTCTTGCCGGTGCCGTTGCGCAGCAGCAGGCGATCGGAGAACTGCAGCACCTGCAACTGCAGGCCGGGCGCCGCGGGCGTGATCGAGGTGATCGTCGAGCGGTAGTTCGGACTCGAGCCCTGGTCGTTGAGCGGGTTCTGCGGCTGCGCTTCGGCGGCGGCGAGCGCCGGCGAGGAGCACGCGCCGAGCGAGCACGCGAGCAGCAGTGCGAACCTCGCGCGGGCGGACATCGGCCAACCGTAGCTCAGGTGCCGACGTCGGCGAGCAGCCACAGACCGAAGCTCGTGAACGCGACCATCACGGCGAGCATCCAGTACTGGCTGCGCACGGCCTCTTCCGGATCGCGGTACATCACGAGCGCGCGGTCGTGCGCGAGCGCGAGACCGCTGACGTGTCCGGTGACGAGCGCCGCGACCTGCACGTACCAGATCGCGGCGTAGGAGATCACCTGATAGTCGATCTGGTAGTTGGCGGTGCCGAACAGGTTGGAGCCGTCGCCGAGCGGGTCGGAGATCAGATAGCCGATCGCCTGCCCCTGCCAGAGGAGCAGCGAGAAGTAGTGCGCGAGCACGTACGCGAAGGCGATCGGCACGAGCGTATGCGCGAACGCGCGCGTCAGCGCGCCGAGATCGTAGCGCGCGCTGACGTTGCGCACGCCGAGGATCCCGACGCGATAGACGACCACGATCAGGCAGATGCAGAAAACGAGGCCGACCGAGTAGGCGAGCTCCTGCGCCGGCGTCGGCCCGAGCCCGAGACTCGAGAAGACGCTCTGCACTTCGGGCTCGGCTTTGCGCCAGATGCCACCGTTGGAGAAGCCGTCGAACGTCGTCGTGCCGATCAGCGCACAGACGAGCGTGACCGTGCCGGCGCGCATCGGCAGGCTCGTCACGCCGCTCAGCGGCCGGCGCAGGCAGAGGCGGCCACGCTCGTCGCACACGAGCGGCGAGAGCCGGCCGAGCAGGCCGAAGTAGACGGCGAAGCCGTCGGCGCAGCCGCTCCAGCGCTCGACGCCGAACAGCAGCATGCCGAGCAGCATCACGACGAAGTATCCGAGCGACAGCGCGGCGAGCAGCGAGGGCTGGTCGCGGTTGACGTAGACGAGCTCGAGCCACGCGAAGCCGACGACGCCGGCGATCGCCGGCCATACGCCAAGCCACGCCGGATAGCGCAGCGGCGAGTCGCGAGGATCGCCGCCGCGCGCCAGCCGCGCGACGCCGCGAGCCGCTCGCGCGCAAGTGCGCCACGGGCTGAGCGAGGCGAACACGTCGCCGAGCACGACGCTCGCGACCGGCAGCCCGACCCAGAAGATCACGTAGATGAACGTCACCGAGAAGTTCGCGCCCGGCACCTGCGCGCCGTCGAAGCCGCTGTAGAGGACGAGCGCGAACAGCGCGACGCCGACGACGCCGGCGAGCGCGTCGAGCGCCGCCGCGAGCCGCGATGCGCGCGCACCTTTCCCCTGCTCGCGCACGGCCTCGGCGGCGGGGGCGGATCGACGGACGATCGCTCGCCGACGCTCGTCCTGCAGCTGCGGCGTGCGCCACAGCGTCGAGAGCGCGACGAACGAGACGACGAGCACGATCGCCGCGGTCCAGCTGAACAGCCAGACGGGGATCGGCAGGTCGGCCTTGCCGACGATCCCGTGCGCCTGCGCGGCGGCCGGCAGCGCCAGCGCCAGAAGGACGGAGCCGCCGAGCAGCACGGGCAGCATCCGGCGTGGCGAGGCGTTCATCGGCGGCGCATTCTACGCCAGTCAGGTGGCGCGCCTCGTCGCTCGCGGCGAGCGCTCCGGCGCGCCTGCTCGCGTACGCTGCAAGCTGAATGATCGCGCTCCCACTCGCCGTTTCGACCGGCATCGAGGCCGCGCTGCAGCTCGGACCGCTCGCGCTGCTCGCGCTGCTGTACGCGCGCCGCGTGCGCGCGCTGGCGACGAGCTCGCATCCGGTGCCTGGCTGGCGTCAGGCGTGCTTCTACGGCGGCTTCGTGACGATCGCGGCGGCGCTGACTTCGCTCGGCTCGGCCAGCCAGGACCTGCTGTACATGCACATGATCGAGCACCTGCTGCTCGGCGACGTCGCGGCGCTGCTGATTGTGCTCGGGCTGACCGGCCCGCTGCTCGCGCCGATTCTCAAGGTCCGCGTGTTCGACCGCCTGCGCGTGCTCACGCACCCGGCGATCGCGTTCCCGCTGTGGGCGATCGACTTGTACGTGTGGCACGCGCCGGGGCTCTATCAGGCGGCGCTGCGCCACACGGGGATCCACGCGCTCGAGCACGCGATGTTCCTCGCGTGCGGCGTCAACATGTGGATGTGCCTCGTCGGCCCGCTGCCGACGCCGAGCTGGTTCGGCAACCTCGCGCGGCTGTTCTACATCGTCGCCGTGCGCCTCGCCGGCACCGTGCTCGGCAACATCTTCCTCTGGTCGGGAACCGTCTTCTATCCGTTCTACACGCACGGCGACGCGGTCCACCACATTTCGCCGCTAGCCGACCAGAACATCGCCGGCGCGGTGATGATGGTCGAGGAGTCGTTCCTCACGCTCGGGCTGTTCTGCTGGCTGTTCTTGCGCGCGGCGCGCGAGGGCGAGGAGCGCCAGAACCTGCTCGACTACGCGCACTCGCAGGGCCTCGAGCTGAGCGAGGCGCGCGCGGCGCGCGCCGTCGCCGCCGGGCGCGGCGCTGAGCTGCGCCGGCGCCTTGAGCGCCGCACGGAGACGGCCGAGCCGACCTGAGGCGAACGACGCCCGGCGGCGCTACGCTTGGCCGATGTGCGCCGGATGCGCGATGGCCGCGGCGTCGGCCGCCACGGGGTTCAGGACGTGGCTTCAGACCCACCACTTCGGCTGGCTGACGCCGAAGCGGATGCGTGCGCTGACGCTCGCGGCGATGGTCGCCGCCGGCCTCGTCTCGACGGTCGGCATCAGCGGCTCGACGGCGCGCGCGAGCGCCGCCCATCACGCGAACGCCGCCGCCGCTAGCGCGTCCGGGCGCTGACGCGAGCTACCCGCCCGCTACAGCGGGCAGGATCGTCAACTCGGAGCCGTCCTCGACGGGCGTCTCCAACCCGTCGAGGAAGCGGATGTCTTCGCCGGCGACGTACACGTTGACGAAGCGGCGCAGGCCGCCGTCGTCGTCGTACAGCCGCGCGCGCAGCTCATCGTGGCGCGCGAACAGGCCGTCGAGCACCTCCTGCACGGTCGCGCCGTCGACCTCCGTCTCGGCCTCGCCGCCGGTCGCCGCTCGAAGCTGCGTCGGGATCTTCACGAGCACGGCCATCAGCTGTCAGCTGCCGAGACGGTCGAGGATCGAGCAGAGACAGGACGTACCCCGTTCGGGGCACAGGCAGGATCGCGAAGTGTGCTGGCCGAAACGGGGATGCGAGCGGAGCGAGTGTCTACCGGCTTCGGCACACGAGCGACCGCGGTGACGGGTCCCGGAGGGGTAAGGTTCTCGGCCGTCTCGAACGCCTCGACGCTTGGTGCGATCGTGTGCGTCTCAAACATCCCGCGCACGGCGTCGAGCGTCTTCAGGCCCTCGCCGGTGATCACGAGCACGACGCGCTCGTCGGGGTCGATCTCGCCGCGCTCGGCGAGCTTTGCGAGCGTCGCCGTCGTGACGCCGCCGGCCGTCTCGGTGAAGACGCCGGTCGTTTCGGCGAGCAGCTTGATGCCCGCGCGGATCTCCTCGTCGGAGACGGCGTCGACCGAGCCGCCGGTGCGGCGCGCGAGGTCGAGCGCGTACGGCCCGTCGGCCGGGTTGCCGATCGCAAGCGACTTCGCGATCGTGTCCGGCTTGACCGGCTTGCAGACCTCGTGCCCGGCCGAGAACGCGCTCGCGACCGGCGAGCAGCCCTCCGCCTGCGCGCCGTTCATCCGCGGCGCCGGGCCGTCGAGCAGACCGAGCTCGCTCCATTCCTCAAAGCCGCGCGCGATCTTCGTGAACAGCGAGCCCGATGCGATCGGCACGACGCAGCGGTCGGGCAGCTCCCAGCCGAGCTGCTCGGCGATCTCGAACGCGAGCGTCTTCGAGCCCTCGGCGTAGTACGGGCGCAGGTTGATGTTGACGAACGCCCAGTCGCGTTCGGCGCACAGCTCGGTGCAGAGGCGGTTGACGTCGTCGTAGCTGCCCTGCACGCCGACGACGTTCGTCCCGTAGACGCCCGTCGCGAGCACCTTCTGCTCCTCGAGGTTCGCCGGGATGAACACGTAGGAGTCGAGGCCGAGCGCGGCGCCGTGTGCGGCGACCGAGTTGGCGAGGTTGCCGGTCGAGGCGCATGCGATCGTCTCGTAGCCGAGCTCGCGCGCGCGCGTGACGGCGACCGAGACGACGCGGTCCTTGAACGAGTGCGTCGGGTTCGCCGCGTCGTTCTTGACCCACACCTCGCGCAGGCCGAGGCGCGCGGCAAGACGGTCAGCGCGGATCAGCGGCGTGCAGCCGGCCGGCAGCCCGACACGCGAGGCCAGGCGTCCCGAGGGGCCCGGCGGTCCGCCGGCGAGCGGCAGAAAGTCGGCGTAGCGCCAGATGTTCTGCGGACCGCCCTGGATCCGGCGTCGCAGCTCGGCGACGTCGCGGACGCCGCCGCCGGAGGCGGCGATCAGGCGGCTGTGGTCGTAGGCGACCTCAAGCGGGCCGAAGCACTGCTCGCAGACGTAGAGGGCCTCGAGCGGGTATTCGGCCTTGCACTCCTTGCACTGCAGGTGACTGACAGCCATCGGAAACCTCCGTCGATCGTCTTCGCGGTGTCACTTGTGCGAAGAGCGCGGAGGCTCGCCACACATCTCTCTGGAATTGGCACCTTCCCGCTGTGACATGACGGTGGTTGCCGGGGTTTCATCGGGCCAGTCCCTTCACCCCTCTGGATGTGTCCAGCTATGTGCGCGCAAGTCTAGCAATCCGCCCGACGGACGCAAGCGCATGTCCAGCGGGCTTGGACGCGCCCGCGCGACTCCACGAGCGCCCGCCGGTAACGGCGCGCGAGGCGTGGTGTAGGCGTTTTCGATGAAGAGCAGCACGAGCGAGCGCGATCCCGCCCGCGCGACCCGCACGGCGCCGCTCGCGCCGCTGTCGGCCGCGAGCAGGCGGCGCATGCTCGTGATCGTCAACCCGCACGCCGCGACCGTCTCCGCACGACTGCGCAATCTCGTCGTCTACGCGCTGAAGGGCCGCTACGAGGTCGACGCGGTCGACACCGACGCGCGCGGGCACGCGACCGTGCTGTGCCGCGAGGCGGCGCACGAGGGCTACGACGTCGTCGTCGCGTTCGGCGGCGACGGCACCGTCAACGAAGCGGCCAACGGCCTGCTCGGCTCGGCGACGCCGCTATGCGCGCTGCCGGGCGGCTCGGCGAACGTGTTTGCGAAGATCCTCGGCATCCCCGGCGAGCTCGTCGATGCGACCGAGCACCTGCTCGCGATCGCCGATGACTGGCGCCCGCGCGCGATCGACCTCGGCGGCGTCAACGACCGCTGCTTCGTGTTCAACTCCGGCGTCGGCCTCGACGCGAGCGTCGTGCGGCGCGTCGATGCGCGCACCGCGCTGAAGGCGCGCTTCGGCCCGCACTTCTTCACATGGATCGCGCTCACGACGTACACACGCCGCTACCTGCTCGGCGCGCCGCGGATGGTCATCGAGGCTGGCGATCAGACGTTGCGCGGCGTCACGACCGTCGTGCAGAACGCCGCGCCGTTCACCTACTTCCACGAGCGCCCGATCGAGATCGCCGACGGCGCCGCGCTCGACTCCGGCGTGCTCGCCGGCGCCGTGCTGCACCGCGCGACGCCGCTCGGCCTCGTGATGATCGGCGCGCGCTCGCTCGCGCCGCGGCTGCGCGCCGTCGACCACCGCCAGATCACGGGCTTCGCCGGCGTCGAGCGGCTGACCGTGCGCAGCGCCGACGCACGCCCGCTGCCGCTGCAGGTCGACGGCGACTTCATCGGCGAGGTCGACGAGGCGCGCTACTCGATCAAGCCGCGCGCGCTGACCGTGGTTGCCTAACCGGCCGCTCCCGGCGTGACGCGGTAGGCGTCGAACACCGAGTCGATGTTGCGCATCCGCGTGATCGCGCCCTTCAGCGTGTGCGTGTCGGCGACCTCGACGACGAAGCGGTTCTTGACCATCGGCGGCGCCGACATGCAGCGCGCTTCGAGGATGTTCGCGCCGGACTCGGAGAAGACACGCGACAAATCCTCCAGCAGGCGATGGCGGTCCCACGCGTCGATCTGGATTTCGACGACGAACGCCGTCGACCGATCGCCGTCCCACGCGACGCTCGTGAAGCGCTCGGGGTCCTTGCGCAGCAGCGCCACGTTCGGGCAGTCTTCGCGGTGGATCGTGATCCCACGGCCGAGCGAGATGTAGCCGACGATCTGATCACCCGGCACCGGGCGACAGCACTTCGCCAATCGCAGCATCACGTCATCGACGCCCTCGACCTTGATCCCGTACTGGCCCGAGGACTTCGTCGGGCGCCGGCGCGAGGAGCGCCCGACGCGCAGCAGGTCGGCCGCGGGGCCTTCGGCGTCGGCCGCCTCGCCCTGCTTCAGGCGTTGCATCACCTTGTCGACGACGAGCTTCGGCGAGACCTTCGCGGCGCCGAGCGCGATGTAGAAGTCGTCCGCCTTGCGGTAGCCGACCTCACGAATCACGTCGGCGAGCAACGCCGAGCCGGTGATCTTCTGCGCCGGCAGGCCCGCCCGGCGCAGGTGCTCCTGCAACTGCTCGCGGCCGGTGTGCTCGGTGTCCTGGCGCGACTCGGCCTTGAACCACGCCTTGATCTTGTTGCGCGCGCGCGTCGTCTTGACCGTCGCCAGCCAGTCGCGCGACGGGCCGCGCTCGCGCTTGGCGGTGAGGATCTCGACGATGTCGCCCGAGCGCAGCTCGTAGTGCAGCGGCACGATCTTGCCGTTGACGCGCGCGCCGACGCAGCGGTGGCCGATCTCGGTGTGCACCTCGTAGGCGAAGTCCAGCGGCGTCGCGCCGGCGGCCAGCGACTTGACCTGACCCTTCGGCGTGAACACGTAGACCTCGTCGTCGTACAGGTCCGTGCGCAGCGTCTCCATGAACTCGCGCGGGTCCGACAGCTCCTGCTGCCAATCGAGCATCGTGCGCAGCCACTTGAGCTTCGCGTCGCCGCCCCGCACCCCGTCGGCGCCGGGGCCCCGACCCTGCTTGTAGACCCAGTGCGCGGCGACGCCGAACTCGGCCATCTCGTGCATCTCCTGCGTGCGGATCTGGATCTCCAGCGGCCGACCCTCGGGCCCGATCACGGTCGTGTGCAGCGATTGGTACATGTTGAACTTCGGCATCGCGATGAAGTCCTTGAAGCGGCCGGGCAGCGGCTTCCACAGTGAGTGGATCACGCCGACGGTGCCGTAGCAGTCCTTCACCGAGTCGACGATCACGCGCATCGCCGTGAGGTCGTAGATCTCGTTGAACTCCCGGCCCTTCTTCGTCATCTTCGAATAAATCGAATAAAAATGCTTGGCTCGCCCGGCGATCTGGGCCTCGATGCCAAGCTCGGACAGCTCGCGGGACAGGTATTCGCCCGCCTCTGAGACATAGCCCTCGCGGTCCTCGCGCTGCTGCGCGACGAGTCCCTTGATCTCTTGGTACTTGCGCGGGTGCAGCGTCGCGAACGCGAGGTCCTCGAGCTCCCACTTGAGCGCGTGGATTCCCAGGCGGTGCGCGAGCGGCGCGTAGATCTCGAGCGTCTCGCGTGCCTTCTCCATCTGCTTCTGCTTCGGCATCGCGTCGATCGTGCGCATGTTGTGCAGGCGGTCGGCGAGCTTGATCAGGATGACCCGCACGTCAGTGGCCATCGCGACCATCATCTTGCGGTAGTTCTCGGCCTGCGCCTCGTCGTGCGACTCGAAGGTGATCCCGGTCAGCTTCGTCACGCCGTCGACGATCTGCGCGATCTCCTCGCCGAAGCGCTCGCGTACCTCCTCGATCGACGCCGACGTGTCCTCGATCGTGTCGTGCAACAGCGCCGCGCACAGCGTCTCGGTATCGAGGCGCATGCCCGCGCAGATGCGCGCGACGCCGACCGGGTGCACGATGAAGTCCTCGCCCGACTTGCGCCGCTGCGCCGCGTGGTGCTCGCACGCGAACACGAACGCCTCCTGCACCCGCGCGCGGTCGATCTCGATGGCCGCATCGTCCCCGGAGGGGGAGTCGGCCGCGTGCTCGGAGACGATCGCGAACAGATCGGCGAGTAGACGCCGCTCGGGCTCGGACAGAGCCAGGCGCGCCGGCGGCGGCTCGCTCGCGCGCGTGCGTACGGGCGTTACTGCGGGCGGGGCCTGCTCGACCGCCTCGGCGCTGTGTGGATTTTTCGCGACGGCCATGTCTAAAGGGTAGGGGACGCCTTCTTCAGATCCAAGAACTAGCCCATCGCGAACAGGACGAGCTCGCCGCGCTCTTCGATCGGCTCGGGCTCCTGGCGTGACGCGTGCTCGACCCGCGCCGGCGCGGGCTGCAGGCGCGCGGCCGCGATCTCCGGCACGGCCGCGCGAGCGTGACGCAGCACCAGCCGCGGCTCGGACACGCCGTTCCACTCGTTGACCTCGAGCTTGAACGTCGCCTGCGCCGGCTCGCCTTCGGCGACCGGCAGCGTGGCGCCGGCGCCGAACGCGACCGCACGGGCGCGCGCGCCGCGCGAGTGGACGGTGAAGCGCACGTGCCGGCCTTCGCCCATCCCGCGCGCGTCGGCGAACGTGGCGTCGGCGAGCATCAGCGAGACGCCCGGGTTGCCGCGCCCGAATGGCGCCAGACGCTGCAGCTCCTCCGCGAGCGCCATCGACAGCTCGTCGCCGCCGACGAGCGCGTCGACGCGCTCGACGCCGAGCAGATCGGCCGGCGTCAGCACGCGCGCGGCGTGCGCCGTGAACGCGTCCGCGAGCGCCGCGACGCGTCCGCGCTCGATCTCCAGCCCCGCCGCCGCGCGATGGCCGCCGTGGCGCAGCACGTGCTCGGCGCACGCGTCGAGACCGCCGAGCAGGTCGAACGCGGGAATGCTCCGCGCCGAGCCCCTACCGCGCTCGCCGTCGAGCGCGATCAGCACGACCGGCCGGTGGTGGCGCTCGGCGAGCCGCGCCGCGACGATCCCGATCACGCCGGCGTGCCAGCCCTCGCCGGCGAGCACGTACGCGTCGCGCTCGCCGAGCGCCGCGATCTGCGCTTCGGCGTCGTAGCGAATCCGCGTCTCGACCTCGCGGCGCTCGTAGTTGGCGCGGTCGAGCTCCTCGGCGACCTGCGCCGCACGCAGGGGATCCTCGGTCATGATCAGCTCGAGGCCGGCGTCGGCCCGGTACAGCCGCCCCGCCGCGTTCAGCCGCGGCGCCAGCGCGAAGCCGATCGCGCGCTCGTCGACCCGGCCGGGGTCGACGTGTGCGACGCGCATCAGCGCGCGCAGCCCCGGCTTGCTCGTCGCCGCCAGCGTGCGCAGCCCGCGCCGCACGAACGCGCGGTTCTCGCCGCGCAGCGGCACGACGTCGGCGACCGTCGCGAGCGCGACGAGGTCGAGCTCGCGCTCGAGCTCGCGCGGGTCCCGCCCGACGCGTTCGTAGAGCGCCTGCGCGAGCTTGTACGCGACCGCCGTCGCACACAACTCCGCGCACGGGTAACCACACAGCGCCGGGTGCACGATCGGCGCGTCCGGCAGCGCGCCGTCGGCGCGCTGCGCGTGGTGGTCGGTGACGACCACGTCGAGGCCCAGCTCGCGCGCGAGCGCGACCTCCGCGACGGCCGTGATCGCGCAGTCGGCGCTGATCAGCAGACGCGTGCCGCGCGCGGCGAGCCGTCGGACCGTCGCCGCGGCGAGGCCGTAGCCGTCGCCGGCGCGATCGGGCAGGTAATGATCGACGTCGGCGCCGAGCGCGCGCAGCGCGCGCAGCAGGATCGCCGTCGAACAGACGCCGTCGACGTCGTAGTCGCCGTGGATCGTGACCCGCCGCCCGGCCGAGACGTGCGCGAGGATCGTCGCGACCGCCCGCTCGATCCCAGCGAACGCGCCAGGCGGGTGCAGCTCGTCGGCCGCGAGGAACGCGCGCGCGGTCTCCGGCTCGGCGAGCCCGCGCCGGACGAGCACCTGCGCGAGCGCGCCGCTGACGCCGAGCTCGCGGCGCAGGCGCGCGACGTCCTCTGGGGGGCAGTCGGCGATCTCGAAGCTAGGCGTCTGCACAGTCGGTCAAACTTACGGCCAGCGCGAGACGGAACCGCGTGGAGCTGCAAGACGCCGCCGCGCGCGGCCCCGGCGACTCCGAGCTCAGACGTCTTCGAGCGGGCGCGAGGCGATTTCCTTGCGCATCCCGACCAGATACACGATCGCCATCCCGATCAACGCGCCGGGCACGGCGTACAGCACGACGGCGACGTCGGTCGCCTTTTCGCCGGGGATCTTCAGCGCGGAGACTTTGACGCTGTAGATGATCAGCCCGACGGCGATCGATCCGAGCAGCGACCCGACGAACGCGCCGACGATGCCGCCCCAGAAGCGGTCCGGCAGGAAGATCGTGTAGTGCCAGATCGCGAGCCCCATGATCACCCAGCCGAGCAATCCCATCAGCGCCTCCCGTGCCTGCGGTTGCGCGCGCGTTTGCGTTTCGGCGCCGGCTTGTCGTCCTTCAGCACGAGGTCCTCGGGCGTCAGATCGGCCGTCGGGTCGCGCGGGGACGCAGGCGCTTCGGGCCGCTCGAGCTCCTGCTCGGGCTTGGCCGGCGGCGGCTTCTGCACGACGCCGGCGCCGGCCGAGCGCCGCGAGCGCCCGTTCGAGCGTTGCGTGCGCGCCGGGGGCGCGCTCGGCGGAGACTCGACGTCGAGGTCGCGGACGAGCTCCTGGAACTCGTCGCGTGAGATCTGCTCGCCCGGTTCCTCCGGCGCGATCAGGCCGCCGCGCCGGCTGCGTTTGCGCTTCCCGGCCGGCTCGACGTCGATCGGCTCGCCGCCGGCGCTCGTCGCGTACGCGGGCACGGCGCCGAGTTCACGCTCGATCCGCGCTCGCCGGTTGCGGTAGCCGGGCTCGCGCTCCTTCCAGTGCGTCAGCACCGGCGAGGCGATGAAGATCGACGAGTACGCGCCCGAGGCGATCCCGACCATCAGCGCGAACGCGAAGTCCTTCAGCGTTTCGCCGCCGAACAGCAGCAGCGAGACGACCGGCAGGAGCGTGCAGAAGCTCGTCGCGAGCGATCGCGTCAGCACCTCGGACATCGAGCGGTTGACGATCTGCGAGAACGCGGCGCGGGGCATTCGCGGAACGTTCTCGCGCACGCGATCGAACACGATGATCGTGTCGTACAGCGAATAGCCGAGGATCGTCAACAGCGCCGCGACCGTCGCGGTCGTGACTTCCCGCCCGGTCAGCGAGTAGACGCCGGCGGTGATCAGCAGGTCGTGCATCAGCGCGATCAGCACCGGGACCGAGTACTTCCAGGAGAAGCGCAGCGCGATGTACGCAGAGATCACGAGCAGCGAGGCGATGATCGCGATCACCGCGCTGTTGGCGACCGTCTTGCCGAACGTCGGCCCGATCGAGGTCGAGGAGAAGTTCTTCGTGCCCGCGACCGCGCCGTGGCCGAACTTCGCGTCGAGGTCGGACTTGATCCTCTGGACGTTTTCCGGCTTGAGCGTCTTCGTCGAGATCTGGTAGCCGCCGCCGCCGATGCTCTTGTTGTTGTACT
>Ga0210386_10001863_pt1 | contig 18381 bp, 17 predicted proteins | sample IncBWH32OmetaG_FD_160091 | JGI IMG/M metagenome (GOLD analysis project Ga0210386, IMG submission 160091) | Forest soil microbial communities from Barre Woods Harvard Forest LTER site, Petersham, Massachusetts, United States - Inc-BW-H-32-O ... | reverse complement strand
CACGCAACGACGTGCAATGCGTGTCGCTGGAACACAAGCTGGGCATCCATGCGAGCCCGACCGCGGTGATGGCCTACGGCGACCATGGCGGTGCCGTCGGTTACCTGTTGGGCGAGCCGAATCGCGGCCTGGAATATATGTTCATCATGATGAACCAGGAACGGTTTGGCGTCGGTCTGCAAGGCACCGCGATCAGCGAGCGCGCCTATCAGCACGCGCTGGACTACGCGCGCGCGCGCGTCCAGGGCACCGAGACCGGCGTACGCGGCGGCCCGCGCGTGCCCATCCTGCGCCATCCCGATGTGCGCCGCATGCTGCTGTCGATGCGCGCGGAAACCGAGGCAACGCGTGCGCTCGCCTACACTGTTGCCGCGGCGATGGACATCGCGCGCCGCCATCCCGATGCCGCTGAACGGGCACGCGCGCAGGCAATGGCCGACCTGCTGATCCCGGTGGTGAAGGGCTGGGGTACCGAAACCTCGCTGAACGTCAGCTCCACCGGTGTGCAGGTGCATGGCGGCATGGGCTTCATCGAGGAGACCGGTGCCGCACAATACTATCGCGATGCGCGCATCCTTACGATCTACGAGGGCACCACCGGCATCCAGGCGAACGACCTGGTCGGGCGGAAGATCGCACGGGACAAGGGTGCGGCGGCGCGCGTGGCGATTGCCGAAATGCGGCGCACAATTGCTGAGCTGACCGGCGCAGAGCTGGTGCCGATCGGTGTGGCGTTGACGCAAGCCGTGTCGTTGCTGGAACGGGTGGTGAGTTGGGTGGCAGACAACTCGGCCACCGATCCGCGCGCGGTCGCTGCCGGCGCCGTCCCGTTCCTGAAATTGTTTGGCATCGTCGCAGGCGGCTGGCAGATGGGCCGCGCCGCGCACGTCGCGCAAGACCGCCTGACCACGGGCGACAACAGCAACCCCGGCTTCTATCGCACGAAGCTCGCGACCGCCCGCTTCTATGCCGATCATCTGTTGCCGCAGGCGCATGGACTGGCGCACACCGTGATGCACGGCGCCAGTACGGTTCTGGCATCCGACGACGTCCTGTTCGCCGCCTGATGCGCACGCAGGTCGGTATTGTCGGCGCTGGCCCGGCCGGCCTGTTGCTGTCGCACCTGTTGCATCTCCGCGGCGTCGACTCTGTTGTGCTGGAATCGCGCTCTCGCGACTATGTGGAACACCGCATCCGCGCCGGCGTGCTGGAATATGTCGTCGAACAGTTGCTGGTCGACGCCGGCGTCGGCGCAGGCGTGCAGGCCGATGGCTTGCCGCACGAAGGCGTCATCCTGCGCTTCGGCGGCCAGGATCATCGCATCGACTTCCAGGCCCTGACCGGCAAACACGTCATGGTCTACAGCCAACATCTGCTGGTGCGCGACCTGATTGCCGCACGCGTCGCAGACAACGCAATGATCCAGTTCGAAGCCGAAGCCCTTCGCGTGCTCGATCTCGACACCGACCGCCCCAAAGTCCGCTATCGCCAGGATGGTGTCGAGCACGACCTGGTCTGCGATGTCATCGCCGGCTGCGACGGCTTCCACGGTATCTGCCGCCCCGCGATTGAGCGCCGGTTGCAGGTCTTCGAGCGGGACTATCCCTTCGGCTGGCTGGGCATCCTGGCCGACGCGCCGCCGTCGTCGCGGGAGCTGGTCTACGCCAGCCACGACCGCGGCTTCGCCTTGCTGTCGATGCGCTCGCCCACGGTCAGCCGCCTCTATCTGCAATGCGAACCGGACGAACGGCTGGCGGCGTGGTCTGATGATCGCATTTGGCGGGAACTGCAGGCGCGCTTCGCGCGGGACGGTGGGTTCACGCTTACCGAAGGCCGTATCACGCAGAAGGGCATTACCCCCATGCGCAGCTTCGTGGTCGAACCAATGCAGCACGGGCGGCTGTTCCTGGCCGGTGATGCCGCGCACATCGTGCCCCCAACGGGGGCGAAGGGGCTGAACCTCGCCGCCGGGGACGTTGCCACGCTGGCCCACGCGATCGACGCATTCTACCAGCGGAACGACACGACGCTGCTGGACGGGTATTCAACCACGTGTCTCGATCGCGTCTGGAAGGTGCAACGCTTTTCCTGGTGGATGACCTCGATGCTGCATCGGTTCGCCACCCACAGCGATTTCGAGCGCCGCGTGCAACTGGCGGAACTCGCCTATGTCACGTCCTCGCACGCCGCGATGACCAGCCTGGCGGAGAACTACGTCGGCCTTCCGCTGCCACAAGCCCGCGCGGTGGAATAGCGAACTCTATTCCACCACCGCCGCGGAGTGGCGCAATGCGCGCCGCATCCCGACCTACGGATTACGCCGGCATTGGCACTTTTTCGCAGTTGATCATCCATGGCGTGCCGAACTGGTCGGTCAGCATCGCGAAGCGCTTGGCCCAGAACGTCTCCTGAATTGGCATCCCGACGGTGCCGCCATCGGCCAAAGCATGAAACAGACGCTCCGCCTCAGCCGGTTCCGCCACGTTGAGCGTGACGGAAAAGCCCGACATCGGCGCCTGACGACCCGGCGGTGCATCAGACGCCATCAGCACCGTATCACCCAGGGCGATGCGCGCATGGATGATCTTCTGCTGCCACTCGGGTGCCGTCTGCGCCGCGGCCGGCGTCTCGGCGTGGGTCACCATCGCGAGGATCTTTCCTCCCAGCGCCGCGGCATAGAACTTGAACGCGGCCTCGCAATTGCCACTGTAATAGAGATATGGGTTCGTTTGCATCGGTCCCTCCGTTACATCACCGCAAATCGCACCGCCGCGATTGGCGGCAGCCGAGCCTCCAGCGCGGCCCAGGAATCGCCACCATTTTCAGAAATCCACAGCCCACCGCTAGTCGATCCGAAGGCGAGACGGTCGCCGCTGTCATCCACCGCCAGCCCGTGCCGCCACACCAGGTCATAGGCATGAGATTGCGGCAGCCCATCGCGCAGCACGTCGAAGCTGTGCCCACCATCGCGTGTGCGAGCCACCACCACCTTGCCATCGACAGGAACGCGCCGCTCGTCCTTGGTCGCCGGCACGAACCACGCCGTGCCGGCGTCGTGTGGATGCGCCACCACTGCGAAACCAAACTTCGACGGCTGGATTGTGGTGACTTCGTGCCAGGTGTGCCCGGCATCTGTGGAGTGGAACACGCCATTATGATGCTGGCACCACATGATCTCGGGATGCGCCGGACAGCGCGCCAGGCAATGGATGTCCTGTGCGATCGGACTGCCGGCCTGCTCGGGCGGCATATATTCGTTGTACATACCATGATTGATCAGGCTCCAGGACTCGCCTGTATCCATGGTTGCCCAAACACCCGCGGTGGAAATTCCGAGCCGGATATCGGCGGGATTGTGCGGGTTCACCAGGACGGAACTGATGCCGGGCTGCTCGCCGCCCGCAACGCCCATCCACTTGCGCCGGTCCGGCATGTGCCACAGCGGCGCGTTCAACGACCAGGTATCGCCATCATCCTCTGACCGGAACAGTCCACCCGGCATCGTGCCAGCCCACAACCGCCCCGCAACGCCGCCTGGCTCGATCGCCCAGATCCGCCCCAACGACCACGGATGCGGATCATCGCTCGCATCTTCCGGCTTCGGCGGATAGGCCGGTGCCGTCAGCTCCTGCCACGCGCCATCCCCTGCGCGCCGCCACAGTTTCGCACCGAAATGTCCCAGGTCGAGCGCCGCATAGGTCGCAGTCCCACGCGCGAACACCGCGGTCACCGGATCACCGAGGAATTGCGTTTCGCCAACACCCCAGCCACCGCGGCGCCGGACGATCTCAAACAACCCCTTGCGGGTGCCAACCAGCAGTCGGTCTGTCATTCCTCTCCCTCCTTCAGCCGCCGGTCAGTGCCTGGAACACATAGATCTCGTCATCCGGCCGCACCGGATCCGTCAGCCGCACCCGATCGTGTATCAGGTCGCCATTCACGAACACGTTGACGTGACGCCGCAGCACGCCCTGGTCGTCCAGGATGTAGCTGCGCAGCGCCGGACGCGAGGCGAACACCACCGCCAACGCGTCATGCACCGTTGCACCCGCCACCTGCGTGGCGGGCACCGGCAGGAAGCGCTGCAAGGCGCTGGTGAAGGCAACCGTTGGCATCGGGTTCCATCTTGACGTGACAGGTTGATATCAACATACATGGCGCCATGTCAAACCGCATGTCGGTGCCGTTCACAACCACGCTGGAGGTGCGCGACACCTGCCTCTGCCTGCACCTGCAGCGCGCCGCGCGCGCGGTGGCGCGTCGCTTCGATGACAGACTACGCCCGCTCGGCCTGACCAACGGTCAATTCTCGCTGCTGATGTCGCTCAACCGGCCGGAGCCGCCGACCATCGGCGGTGTCGCCACACTGCTGGCGATGGACCGCACCACGCTGACCGCGGCACTCAAGCCATTGGAACGCCGTGGCCTGCTGCGTGTTGCCATCGACCCCGAGGACCGCCGCAGCCGCCGCCTGGCCCTCACACCGGCCGGTCGGACACTGCTCGCCGCCGCCGTGCCGATCTGGCGACAGGAACACGCGTCCATCGACGCAAATATGACCGGAACTGATATGAACCGGTTTCGCAGCGAACTGCGGTCGCTCTCGTAACGCTTGACGTCGTCGTCATCGCGGCGAGAAACCAGCGCCTTGTTGCACCGGCTGGACAAGGGGGGGCCGTTGTGACGGGGGCATGCAAGTACGCCACGTGCGCACAACGAACGACGCCACGCACCGGCATGATTCTAGTGGCAGCGGCCCGGATGGTAGTAGCACCAGTGCTCATGATCCGGGCCGGGCGGAGGCTCCTCGACGACGCACGCGGCCAGCGCGGTCGCCATCGTCAGCAGCAACACCCAAGCGGTGAGACGGGTGATCATGGGATCCTCCAGGTCATGTCCGAGGCAACGGTCGGGTCGATTCGGACCATCCTGCCATGGCGATCGGACCGAGGTGGTCCCAATTCGTTGAAACACCGCATTGTGACCGCGATGCCCACCCATGCATGTTTGCGTGAAGTTGGGTTATGCTGTCGCGAAGCCGGTCACAGGGTTAGGGAGATTCACCATGCAATCCGCACCCATGCGGGGTTTTCTGGGATTTGTTGCTGCCGCGATTTCGGTGCTGACCTTCCATCAAGGGATGTGGGCGCTGCTGTATGCTCTGGGGCCGATGGCGCGTCCGCCTTATCCGACCAACCCGATCCCGCCATTCGGCGTACCGCTGATCGTTGATCTATGTTTCTGGGGCGGGTTGTACGGCATCGTGTTCGGGCTGCTGCGGCCGCGTTTCACCCTGCCGCTGTGGCTGTGCGGGCTGATCATGGGGATCATCGCGGCGCTGGTCGGCATGTTCATTGTGGCGCCGATCAAGGGCATGCCGGTCGCCGGCGGATGGCATCTCATGTCGTTCGTGATCAGCTTCCTGATCAACGGAAGCTGGGGGCTGGGTGTCGGGTTGATCTTCCCGCTGCTGCGGCCGCGGGCACCGCATCCGGCGTAAGGCGTCACCTCAGACATCCAGCCGCCACGCGTCGCCGTCGCGCACCGCGTGACCTGCTGTGGGGACGGCGAAATGGGTGCCGATCACCAGGGTCGGCTGGCCCGCGAGGTCCGCCAGCACGCGCCTGCGGGTGACCCGCGCAGCATCGGCATCGGTGTCGGCGGTGGTGGCCTAATCGGGGCGCGCCATCTGACACGGATGGTGCATGACGTCGCCCGTGATCATCTATGTCGGGTCGGTCGGTGGCGTGACCTACAACGCCGGCTCCGGTGCCGAAACCATCAACGCCGGCCTCTCCAGCGCCAACAACGTGATGTGGGCGAGCGGTTCGTCGCTGCGCAGCGACCTGCTGGTGGGCGGCAGCGGCAACGACACGCTGTTCGCCGGACCAGTCACGGACGTGCTGACCGGTGGCGGCGGCAACAATATGTTTATTTTCCTCGACGGCCGGGGTGACTGTACGGCGCTGGTCACCGACTTCACCGCTCAGGACGCGGTGGACCTGCTGGGCTACGGCGCGTCCGCCGCCGCCACAGCGCTGAACAACGCCGTCTCTGCTGCCGCCAACACCCCACTGACCATGTCCGACACCACCCAAATCACCTTCCTGGGCGTCTCCGGTGGCAGCGCGTTACATGGCCACGTGTTCTCGAGCTGAGGTCGTTCTGACGGTGATCGCCGCCAGCACGGCCGCTGGTGTGGCCCACGCTGTGCTGGTCGCCGAATGCGGACAGGCGCCTTCCGGCCAATTGCGATCACCCAAGCGTCGGGAGCGAGATCCCAGAACCAGACGCAGCTCGCTGAGCGTGGATCGCAGTGAGGGATGAGACGCGGTCTTTCGCTGAGAGCCGACTTGCCCACCACAGCGTTCGCGATGACCGTTATTCCGGTCGCGGCGCCGGTCGCGGCCATTGGGCCGCCGTGTGATGGATGGTCGGCATCTCGGGCGAGTACGAAATGAGCTTTCAAGTCTGATACGCAGCCAGCGTCGGCCGGTGCGACATGCCCAACGTCGATACGGGTCGCGCAGGAGGTTGTGGCTGGCGGGCCGATTGGCGCATATTTCGGGCGTGGGTAGAACCGTGGCCGAGTTCTCGATATCGGCGGTTTGTATGTTTCATATCAACGCATTACGCGCCAGGCTTGGCGGAGGGAGTGTCCCTCTCACCCGTCCCTGCAGCGGTTTCGGCAGGAGCGCCGTGATGGCCACGCGTGACGACGCGCTGCGGATTCGGCCGGGGCGCATTCAGCACGGCAACCGTCGCGCCAAGCGCCCGAAGGGGTTCGCAGGCGACGTAATGCGGGCTGCGAAGAGGGAGGGGCACTCCGGCAAGACCTTCAGCGGCGGGGGTGGACGCGTGGGACGTTCGACCTTCGGCCGCGGCCGCTGTGCCGACCTGTCACTGTCGGCCAGGCCGTAGGCGAGTGTGGCAGTGCGCTCGATTTCGAGTGGCACATCTTGTCCATCGAGATGCGCCGTCTCGGAGCCTGAGGCCACGTGAATTTCCAAAGTGGCATCCGTGGTCCCGGTTGTCAGTCGCCCGTGTGCGTCATCGATACGCAATATGACCGTAGCCGGAACTTTCATGTGAGGTGTGATTTGAAGTTCCTTTTCTTACGTTATCGGAACTATTGTGGCTGCAAGAGGTGCCCCGAGACCTACCTGTCGATACTGGTTCCGCAAACCCGAGACTTCGAATTCTCCGATTGGGACGAAGTCAACCAGCCTACGATCCGCCCCAATCACACTTCCCCTTCATAGGTCACCCGAAGTTTGCTGAAGGGAAGGTTGCATTCGCCTCCACGGGGATCAGCGCGTGATCCATCCGACGATTCGAATGCCAAGGTCAGTCCCCGACCGTAAAGATCGCTGGCAGTCCGCCAGCGCGGGTCATAAGGACTTGGTGGCGTATCAGCGCTTTCGGGAAACAAAAAGGCGAACGCGTAAACTGCCGCGGCAAGATGGAAGGGGCTCTTTCCCGTCTGCTCAGCATGTTGGAACGACGGTTCAGCTCGTGCATAGACCTCGTCGCTGCCGGCCGTGCCCGCATTGATCAAGCCCTGGAGTGTCGTGAGAGTAGCGTCGGGATCCGACACGATTTGCCTTCTCAAATCCCAACAGGTCAGCACAATGCGGATTGGCTCGTTCAGCTTACCACGAGATAGGATATTGCGCGTCAATACCTGATGCAGGGTCCGCGGATCAACCTGGGCCACCTCGATCGGCGTCGTGCAACCACAGATGGCCATACAATGAAACACGACGATCACGGCCAAATCTGCGTATCGACGCCTTGGCCGTGCGACGAATGTCCAGTTACGCAAGTGTGACGCCAGGAGTCCTGATTCCAACAAACGTGAGACAGCTGCCGATCAGGCGTCTGAGGCACCCAGGTAGGATATAGCGTGAACCCAGTGCATCATACAGCAGGAAGCTTTCGCATCACATATCGATTGGTCTTGTCCGAGTGACCATATCGTCGCAGCCAGAGAGTCACAAAGCATTTGGACTGGATCGCTCAATCGTGGTATCGATGTGCGGATCAATGCAGGTGCGAATTCTGCGCGCGCCACCATCCTCCTGACCCGGTCCGCGACCTTCACGCGCGATCCGCATTCGAGTCTCTTACGGCAAGACGAGGCAATTCAAGAAGGGGAAACCTGTTGAGCGATCCTGCTATGGGCGATGGATCCAAGTCGGGCGAGACCCTGGGACGTAAGGCGCGCAATGAGCTGATCCATTACGCGCTGATCTCTCTGTATTTGTATATCTGCTTCGGCGCGATGCTGTTTTACAGGATGGCATTTCTGCATGCCGCAGGTGTTAGTTACGCTCCTTATGGTGTGGCCGCGGTGAAGGCGCTGATCTTGGCGAAGTTCCTGCTACTCGGCCAGATCGCGCGGTTGGGTGACCACTACATCAGGCGGCGCGTGATCTATGTGATCCTGCACAAATCGTTGCTGTTTCTGCTCCTGCTGTTTGTCCTTTCGGAGATCGAGGACGCTGTCGTGGGCATGCTGCATGGGCAGGCGATTCGTACGCTTGTGACGGAACTGGGCGGTGCCGCGCTCTTGCAGACACTTGCGACGACCGTGATCATGCTGCTGATCCTCATGCCATATATCGCATTCAGGGAGATTGCTGCCTCACTCGGCGAAGACCGGCTTTTGCAACTCCTGACCGCTCGGCGGGACGGGGTGAAACATCAACACCCTAGGCACCTGGGAGCACACTGAGGACTTTCCGGCCAGCGGATAGCCGTGACCAGCGTTCCGCGTATCCCGACGGCAGCCTTGAGATGCCCCATACGTGCCGATTTTGGGTAGCTTCGCCGTGCCATTCCGGTTCACGATGTGACCGAGTGGATTTAATACCTCCCTCCCCAATAACCTCGCGTGTCTTCGTGACCAAATTCCGGTGCATCATTCGGTGATCTCGCAGGATCCGATGAGATTTGAGGAATGGAATGTGAGCCCTGCCGGATGACGGCGTTGAACACCGTGACATGGACCTCCGATTGGGCATGGAGCCTGCCGCTGATCGCGATAACCGTCGTGATCCACGTGTTTGGCCTTGGCGTTATCACGGGTGAGGTCAGCCGCTTTTTGAACCGGAACGACGACCGTCGCGGCTTCGCGTCGATGTTCGCTCTGATCATGAGCGTCACTGTCACTCTGGCAACAATTCTGCACGGCATTGAAGGCGCGGTCTGGGCCGCTGCTTACCGGCTTCTCGGGGCATTGCCCGAGAACAAGGCCGCCATGCTCTATTCCATCAGTGCGATGACCAGCTATGGCAATTCGAATCTGAACTTGCCGAATGAGTGGCACATGATGGGCGCTCTCGAAGCGCTGAACGGAATGCTTCTGTTTGGCTTATCCACCGCCTTCCTGTTCGCCATGATCCAAAGGGTTTGGCCGATCGGCATCAGGGGACGGGACAGACAGCCATGAGATTTGTGGCTCGCGTTGTTGACACATCACTTCGGTAGTTCATCGAATTCTGGAGAGCAAGCACATGACCGATAGCCCAAACATCCCCGTGCCGGCATCAACAATAAAGACACGCAATAAGGCGCTGCGACTGCAGGGCTCGATTGGTCTCGCGTTCGTTGCCATTCTCGCGCTGGCAGGTTGTTCCACGTCAGTCCAACTTGGTCCGCAGGCGGTCGCGGGCCTGACACCGGATGGCATCGTGAAAATGGATCAGATTCAGGTGGCGTATATCGGCAGCGGAAGCGGTGGGCAGGGGACGCTCTACTACCAGGGCAACACCTATTTCTTCTCGATTGGTGGCCTTGGTGTCGGCGGCATCGGCGCGTCGACGATCCAGGCTGAAGGGGAAATCTACAAGCTCAAGAGCGTGGCGAATTTCGCCGGGACCTATGGTCAGGCGCGGTATGGCTTTGCGCTTGGCAACCTGAGCGGCGGTGACCTGTGGATGCAGAATGAGTCTGGCGCGATCATGCATCTGAAAGCCAAGCGCACCGGCCTGATGCTCAGCTTGGGTGGTGACGCTATGGTGGTATCCATGCAGTAGCGGCGAGGTCGGGTGACGCGCCTATTGCACCGATAGCGGTTCAACGGCGCATCATCGGTATCCGTTCCCGTCGGAAAATGATGGCGGCCGGGGTCCGCAACTGCGAGGTCGCGCCGCGATTGGGACGCAGCACATTGTCGTCGCCGCCGATCAAGAGATTGATTGGCAGCTACGACAGAGTAACCGACTGCACCTCGCTCAAACCGCAAGGACTACTCCCTGACAGGCAACGGTTCGGTATTCGGGCCACGTCCGATGGCAGCGGCCACCAACACCACCGGGTCACGTGTCCGCATCGCGAGCCATATTGCTCCCTTACATCAAAGGCCAAACAGATACCGCGCAATTGCAACAGCACGCCAAATGACGAACATTACGTATCGAGGGTCGACCGTACGTGGGATGCCCGCTGAAAACGGGCGCGCATGACAATCTGGGATCGCCTGATCAGTCCTGGAGCCTTGCCGTCTCTGTTAGCCGCCTGCCTCGTCCTGCTGCTCGGCACATTACCAGACCGAAATGTCGTATTGCTCGCGCACGACGGCATCCCGAGCCCTATCGTTGGGGCATCCTGTTTGCTCTGGGTGCAGCGATGTCGTTCTGCGCCACCGGGCACCAAATTGAGTTACAAAACACAACGAAGTCAGGCTTATTGCCGCGATTCTTCGCCTGCTTAGGGCTGACGTCCGACCTGCGCCTGCTGCTGCGTGGAGGACCTCGGCTGCTCCGATTCGTCGGCGCGCCAGTCGTCCCACCCAACGCGTGTCGCTTCGACGACCGCAGCTACGTCCGGTAGCATCCCATTCCAGTACGGCGCCGGTCGCGATCGCGCCGGTAATGGCAAGCACATCCGCCGTTGTCGACGCGCTATGGCCATGAGGGTAGAACTGGCGCTCCGGCAAGCGGCGGCTTTTTCATCATGCGGCCGCCTCGAGCGCGCCCCCCAAGGCGAACGATGACGATGCAACATCATGCTCGAGATTGCGACTGGGTCGATCGGCGATGAGCGGCCCCTGGCGCGACAGAAACGGGCATGTTTTTTGATATTATCCCGATGGTTGGCTGAGGCCGGTACCAAGGACACCGCGGCGACAGCCTTGAAATATCCCGTGCGTGCCAATTCTGGATAGTTTCGCGGCCCTTTTCGCTCCATAAGGTTTGTCAATGGACCCGATACGTGTATCTCGGCACCAAGAGCCAGAATCGGACATCGTCGCACCAACGGATCAGGCCTGTATGTGTCTCATCCCGGGCGGGACATTCCGCATGGGATCGGATGTGCACTACCTGGAAGAATGTCCGGCGCATCTGGTCTCCGTCGACCCGCTCAGGATGGATCCTTGCTCTGTCACGAACGCGCAGTTTGCTCAGTTCGTGGCGGCGACGGGCTATCGGACGGTCGCGGAAAGGCCGCTGGATCCGGCGCCCTATCCCGGTGCGCTACCGGGCATGCTCGTCCCTGGTGCCCTCGTGTTTCAAATGACCGACGGCCCGGTCGACACGCGCGACCACAGAAACGGGTGGCGCTATGTCGCAGGCGTTTATTGGCGCCATCCCCAAAGTCCAGAGAGTTCGATTGACGGGCTTGCGCAGCACCCCGTTGTGCATATCGCTTTCGAGGATGCTGAAGCGTTCGCGGCATGGGCCGGAAAATCGCTACCGACCGAAGCCGAGTGGGAGCTTGCGGCACGCGGCGGCCGAGATGGCGCGGAATTCGTGTGGGGCGATGAACTCACGCCGGGCGGCCAGCACACGGCAAATATCTGGCAAAGCCCATTCCCGTGGCGAATTTCGCTGCCGATGGTTATGTCGGTACCTCGCCAGTCGGCTCATATCCGGCCAACGACTATGGCCTGTTCGATATGGCAGGGAATGTGTGGCAATGGACGGTCGATTGGTACTCCACCTCTCATGAGGTCGAGAAGTCCAATGCGTGCTGTACGCCATATAACCCGCCTGGTGCGCGCATCGAGACCAGTTTCGATTCGGCGCAACCGCATATCCGTATTCCGCGCAAGGTGGTGAAGGGCGGTTCGTTCCTGTGCGCGCCGAGTTATTGCCGACGTTATCGCCCGGCGGCGCGGCAGCCGCAGATGATGGATACGGACATGAGCCATCTCGGCTTTCGCTGCATCGTGCGGACATAAATTCACAGCAAGGAGGATACTTCCATGAGCTCCATCGGTGGCCCGCGTCTGGGACGACGTGGAATGTTGCTAAGTGGCAGCTCCATCCTCGGTGCATCGGTTCTGGGAACCGCGCAGGCGGCGGTGTCCCCAGATGCCGTGCAACTCGCGCAGGCCCAGCAACCGGCGGTCACGCCGGCGAACGGTGGTAAGCCCAATATTCTGGTGATCATGACCGACGATGTCGGCATGTGGAACGTGAGTGCCTATCACCGCGGGATGATGGGCGGCCGCACCCCGAATATCGATCGCATCGCCAATGAGGGTGCACTGTTCACCGATCATTATGGGCAGCAGAGCTGCACCGCCGGACGTGCCGCGTTCATCACTGGGCAGCAGCCCTTTCGCACCGGCCTTCTGAAGGTTGGCCTGCCCGGGTCCCCCCTTGGCTTGCAGCCGCAAGATCCGACCATCGCCGAACTGCTGAAACCCCAAGGCTATGCGACCGCGCAGATCGGCAAGAACCACCTGGGAGATCGCAACGAATTCCTTCCGACAGTGCATGGTTTCGATGAGTTCTTCGGCAACCTCTATCATCTCAACGCAGAGGAAGAACCGGAAGACCCGGACTATCCGAAGTCACCCGAGTTCCACGCCCGATTCGGTCCTCGCGGAATGCTCCGGTGCGTCGCGACCGACATTGACGACCTGACGATGGATCCGCGGTTCGGCAAGGTGGGCAAACAGAAGATCGTGGATACTGGCCCGCTTACTCGCAAGCGCATGGAAACCGTCGAGAAGGAGATGCTCGCGGCCTCGACTGATTTCATCGATCGTTCTGTCACGGCGGGGAAACCTTTCTTTCTGTGGCACAACACCAGTCGCATGCATGTCTGGACCCATCTCAGCAGCGAATGGGAAAACAAGAGCGGCTACGGCATTTACGCTGACGGTATGATGGAATTGGATTGGGTGGTTGGACAGCTACTCGGTAAGCTCGATGACCTGGGCATTGCCGGTAACACGATCGTGGTCTTCACGACTGATAACGGTGTTGAAAAGTTTTCCTGGCCGGACGGTGGCACGGCGCCATTCCGTGGCGAGAAGGGTACCACCTGGGAAGGCGGCTTTCGCGTGCCGGCACTGGCGCGTTGGCCCGGGACAATCAAGCCCGGCACGATCATCAACGATATCACGTCGCACGAAGACTGGTTGCCAACGCTGGTTGCGGCCGCAGGGGTTCCCGACATCAAGCAGAAGCTGTTGCAGGGTTACCAGGCTGGCACCAAGACGTTCAAGGTCCACCTTGATGCGTACGACCTCAGCAATGCACTATCCGGTAGCGGTCCGGGCCAGCGCAAAGAAATCTTCTACTTCGACGACGAGGGCAATCTTAATGCCCTGCGCTATGGTGACTGGAAGCTTCACTTTGCCATCAAGAATTCCTGGTGGGGTGAGGTCTCGCAACCGCGTACCGTGCCCTTGGTCATCAACCTTCGCCAGGATCCGTTTGAGGTGACGCCAGATTCGCCGATGTACACCAGATGGTACGCCGACAAGCTATGGACCCTCATGCCGGCGCAGTTGATCGTCGGACAGTTCTTGCAGACGTTCCGCGAATTTCCGCAGCGTCAGAAATCCGCCAGCTTCAATCTTGATCGGATCCTGATGAACATGCAGGACGCAACATCGGCGGATTGAGGCACTTATCGCGGACTATCGACCGGTGATTGGTAAGGCTTGCTTCCCACGGTCCCAGTTGGGACGGAAACGATGAGCCAAAGAGGATTGAAGCGTCCCCCCTCCCGAAAGGTCATGCCATTCTTATGAGCTTGGCGCACTGCAAGGTGAAGGCGACGGTGGGTCCGGAGGTTGAATCGCGCATGCACATTAAAACAGACGCGGCCAAATCCGTGCCGTATCTGGGTAGTCTGGCCGGGTTGTTGCTGATAAATAACCATGGTTCGCTTGTTCAATTGGGCGCAATTGGGCGTACGTCTCTGTCCGCGTTGGCAACCAGCTCCCCTGGCCCGTCAACCCGGAGCCGCGGATCGGTGTGTGCCTTTCGCAGTTCGCTCCAACAGGGGGTCAGCGCGGTGACAACCACGACTTGTCGTGGCTTTCGTACCCATTCTAGTTCGTGATGAAGCCGCGGACGCCGTTGCAGACTTTCAGCAACGAGGAGAACTTTGCCTACCTCCTGACTGAACTCGAGCTGGTTGTTGGCTCGGGCGAACTCAGGTGGACGGCGGCCTCTGCCCGCGCCGCGCGCCATCGTCTGGCAAGGCTTGCTAAAATGATCGAGCAGTCGGACGGCGGGTCGCAAAACGACCACTGAGGTACCACGCGCCACAGGCTTTGGGCTTTGGGCTTTGGGCCTTTGGCAGCAAGCAGCAAAGCGCCAAACATCGCTGATACCTCGGGTGTGTATCATTGATACCTCGGGTGTGTATCATTTGTGACATTTGACCGGGTGAGCCAACCCCAACTCGGCACGGGAGGCAAATGCTCTGCTGATCCTGCGCCGACAAAGCGCTGCATTAACAAGCAGGAAGGCCGCTTGCTGCGAGACCACGGGTCGGCAGGCGTAATCCGATTTCCCTTTGTTGGCCGTCCGTGATAAACCCCGAACAGGGGGCAGCGCTCCATGACCAGTCAGGATGGCGTAGCCATCGGCAGCAGTCGTAGCTTTCTTGAACCGGACGAATTCCACGCGGCAATCCGTGGTGGTAACGGCATTCTCAGCTTGCTTGGCAACGGCACCTACGCTGCCAACCTGACCACAATTCAAGTCGGCCGCCTAACGTTGCAGCGCGGTCGTGAAAACCTCTCGCGCATATCCTCGTCAGCTATGCCGCCAAACCGGGTAGGCGTTCTGGGTTGGATCGGCGATAGCGCGCCGCCGGTCGTGCGCGGCAGACAGATGCGGCAAGGTGAGTGGCTATGCCTCGGGCTGGGCATGCAATCACAGCATCGGACATCTGGACCCGTCGATTTTGTGGCGCTGACGCTGGACGCTGACGATCTGGCTCGGGCCGCGACCGAAATCAGCGGCACCTCCCTGGTCATCACCGCTGGTGCTGTCCTGCACGTTCCAACGCAAGTCCATGCCTGGCTGTCTGCGGTGATCGAGGCTGCCACGCTTGCAGTCACTGCCACACCGGAGATTTTCAAGTCACCCATCAGTGCGGATGCGCTGGAGCACGCCCTCCTGCGGCCGATGGTCATGTGCCTCATGAGTGGGCAAGCAACCCAGGAAAGCAATCGACATCGCCGGCGGGTTGACATCGCAAGACAATTTCTGGCCGAAGTCGAGACCAGCGTTGACTGTGCGTTGTCAATACCAGCGCTGGCCCGGGTCCTCGGCGTGTCACAACGAGGTCTGAGGGACCTTTGTGAGGAACAGCTTGGTATCTCGCCGGTACGATTTGTGCTGTTACGACGATTGCATCTGACGCGGCGGGCGCTGCTCCGCTCCGATCACCACACCAGTTCGGTGACGGAGATAGCATTGGATTACGGTTTATGGAATCTCGGACGGTTTGCTGTTACCTATAAATCGGTCTTTGGGGAGTCACCATCGGCCACACTGCGACGACCGCCAGGCCGCGCAGGCGGATCTGACCTCATTTGATCTATTCCGCTTCTGCATGCTTTATTGGGCTACCACGCGTCTAAATATCGTCTCTGGCCGTCATGCAGCGTGGAGACGCGCGTGCGGCGATGCGCGACGCATGTCCCCCAGCTCCACCGCGTGAAGGCAGAGCCACCTGTCGGTTGCATCGTGGTGTAGCCTGCGTCCTGGTCTGCCGATTCTGTACAGTCGCGACGCGCAAAAACCGTTTCTATCCTATCCCACGCAGGGGCCCGTATTGGGGCACATACATAAGCCTGTGTATGCGCCATCCGTACCAGCGGGTCTCGAGGAGGAACGGTTCCACGTTGATGACCGCTGTTGCGCTTGACGACATGGCACAAATTCCCAGCGGCACCTTCCGGATGGGCTCAGATGACCATTACCCTGAAGAACGGCCGGCGCACGCCGTCACGCTCGACGGCTTCAGGATCGACCGGTACGCGGTTACCAATGCGGCGTTTGCAGCATTCATCGCCGCCACCGATTACGTGACGTTTGCCGAACGGCCTCTCGATCCGACACTCTATCCAGGCGCACGGCCAGACTTGCTGAAACCTGGAAGCGCGGTATTTCGCAGCCCGAGCCGCCCGCTGCAGCCGCGCGATCTGCGCGACTGGTGGGAGTATGCGCCAAGTGCAGACTGGCAACATCCCGAGGGACCCGCCAGTTCGATCACAGGGCGGGAGCGCGAGCCCGTCGTGCACATTGCCTTCGAGGATGCACTCGCGTACGCCGCCTGGGCCGGCAAAGACCTGCCGACCGAAGCGGAATGGGAATTCGCCGCGCGCGGCGGGCTGGACGGAGCCGTCTATTGCTGGGGCGATGAATTCACGCCGGGTGGGCAATGGATGGCCAATACCTGGCAGGGGGAGTTTCCCTGGCAGAACGAAAGCCTTGATGGGTTTGCCGCAAGGGCGCCGGTAGGCTGTTTCCCGGCCAACGGCTACGGCCTGTTCGACATGGCCGGCAACGTCTGGGAATGGACCAAGGACTGGTACGCGGCCGGCCATCCGCATGATCCGTCGCGGCCATGTTGTGCACCCGTCAATCCGCACGGTGTCGCCGAGGCATTGAGTTACGACCTCACCCAGCCGGGTCCGCGTGTGGCCCGCAGGGTGATCAAGGGCGGTTCGTTCATGTGTGCGCCGAACTACTGCCAACGCTACCGCCCGGCGGCGCGCTATCCGCAGGCGATCGACACCACCACCAGCCACATCGGCTTTCGCTGCGTGCGTCGCACGACATAAGCACCACAAAAGGGGACAGCAGACATGAACCGGCGGAAATTATTCGTCTCGACAGCAAAAGCCGCTTTGGCCGCTGCGTTCGGCGGCTCGTGGCTGTCCGGCAAGGCCAACGCCCAGGCCACCGCTACCCCAGCAGCGCCGGCCGCGGCCGTGCCGGGGGCCCCGATGCCCGCCGCCGAGGAGGGGACAATTTACGGCACGCTCGGCAGCCCGGATGCCACGATTTCCATTTCCGGGCGCGTTCTGCCGCCGCCGCCGTACTCGTTCGCCGGCACGATCACCGAAAGCGCGAAGGGCTCCGCACCCTGGTGGCCGCCGACCGTGGTGCCGCCGCGCGGCGCGCCCAACGTGTTGCTGATCATGACAGACGATCAGGGCTTCGGCGTCAGCAGCACCTTCGGCGGCCTGATCCCGACCCCAGCCATGGACCGGGTGGCCAAGGCCGGCCTGCGCTACAACCGGTTCCATTCGACCGCGCTTTGCTCGCCCACCCGGGCCGCGCTGATCACCGGGCGCAATCACCACGAGGTCGGCTTCGGCGTCATCTCGGAACTGTCGACCGGGTTCCCGGGCTACGACTCCTATATCGGCAAGGACAACGCGACGATCGGTCGTATCTTGACCGAGCACGGCTATGCCACCGCCTGGTTCGGCAAGAACCACAACACCCCGGTCAATCAGCTCAGCGCCGTCGGTCCCTTCGATCAGTGGCCATCGGGCATGGGCTTCCAATATTTCTATGGCTTCATGGGCGGCGAGACCGACCAGTACTCCCCGTACCTGTTCCAGGACCACACCCAGATCTTCCCCTGGCTGAACAAGCCCGACTACAACCTCACCACCGACCTGGCCGATGAAGCGGTCAAATACCTGCGCCAGTGCGACGCCGCGGCCCCCAGCCAACCGTTCTTCGTATACTTCGCGCCCGGCGGCAGCCATGCGCCGCACCAGCCGACGCGGGAATGGGCCGTCAAGTTCAAGGGCAAGTTCGACATGGGCTGGAACGCCATGCGCGACATGATCTTTGCCAACCAGAAGAAGCTTGGCGTGATCCCGCAGGATGCCGAACTGACGCCGTGGCCCGACGATCTGCCGAAGTGGGACAGCCTGAGCGCCGACGAGAAAAAGCTGTTCGCCCGGCAGGCGGAAATCTATGCCGCCTACACCGCCTATACCGATCATGAGATCGGTCGTGTCATTCAGGAGATCGAGACTCAAGGCAAGCTCGACAATACCCTGATCATCTATCTTGTCGGCGACAACGGGACCAGCCCGGAGGGCACGCTGCTCGGTACGCCCAACGCCTATACCGCCTATAACGGCGTGCTGGA
>Ga0210386_10001862_pt1 | contig 18385 bp, 22 predicted proteins | sample IncBWH32OmetaG_FD_160091 | JGI IMG/M metagenome (GOLD analysis project Ga0210386, IMG submission 160091) | Forest soil microbial communities from Barre Woods Harvard Forest LTER site, Petersham, Massachusetts, United States - Inc-BW-H-32-O ... | reverse complement strand
TCCGTTGGCGCCGTGGCATTTGGCGCATTTGTCTGCATAGATTTGTTTGCCTGCAGCCAAGGACTCCGGGCTGGAAGCGATCGGATTCTGCCGGGTACGATCGCTCTCTGGAACCTTCGTTTGCCAATCGCTAACGGCTAGAACAGTTGAGGTAAGAAAGGAAGCGATGAGAATGAATCTGAGGGATCTCAATGGTTCTCCTGTAATGATCTTGGCTGTCTCCATCGATGATATCGAAAAACTTCTGTGCCTGAATTTAGAACATCCAAGAATGAACGAATTGTCATTTATCGGAGACGCGGGTTTAATGTTCTGCGAATAGTCTGTAGTAAGGATTTAAGTTCCGAAGGGTCGACAAATGCCAATTGAAGTCGCGTCCCCAAGTGCCCTGTACAGTGACCACGTGAACCCGCAATGGGTGAAGCTGCTCGATGTGTTGGGGATGAATCTCCGGTACACGCGGTGCTCCGGTGCCGAGCTTTTCACGGAAGACGGAAATTGCGTTCTGGATTTCCTTTCGGGATATTGCGTACACAACATCGGGCACAACCACCCTTCGGTTATCGCGGCTTTGAAAGAAGAACTGGATCGTTCCAGGCCCGCCATGCTGCAGAGCCACGTTCCCGAGGCTGCAGGTGAATTAGCGGCCAGGCTGTGCAAATTGGCGGGCGGACGGCTTTCCAAGGTTTTCTTTGCCAGTTCTGGAAGTGAAGGCGTGGAGGGCGCGATCAAGTTTGCGCGCGCCCATACTGGACGCTCCGGTCTGCTATACACCGAGGGGGCATTCCACGGATTGACATGTGGAGCTCTTTCCCTCATGGGAAATCCGTTCTGGCGCGAAGGGTTCGGGCCGATGTTACCCGGGGCGGAACACATCCCGTTCGAGGATGCTCAGTCGCTGGAAGCGAAGCTCAGCACCAGACAATTCGCCGCATTCATCGTAGAACCAGTACAGGCGGAGGGTGGAATCCGGATTCCGCACCGCGACTATCTGCAAACCGCACAGCAACTCTGCAAAAAATACGGAACTCTGTTCGTGCTCGATGAAGTACAGACTGGGATGTTCCGCACGGGAGCGTTCCTCGCGGCACATCACTACGATCTTGATCCCGACATCGTAGTCCTAGCGAAGGCGTTGAGTGGTGGTCTCATTCCTATTGGTGCTGTGCTGATGTCTGACGAGGTATACAAGTCAGTTTACAACTCGCTGAAGAGAGCCATCGTCCACACCTCGACTTATAGTGAGAACGGGCTTGCCATGCGGGCGGGCCTGGCGACGCTTGAGGTGTTGGAAACAGAGTATTTGGGCAGACGTGCAATCGAAATGGGGGAAGCACTTCGTCGCCGGCTGCACGAAACTCTTTCCGGGTACGAGATGGTAAAAGATATCCGCGGAATCGGACTGCTATCGGGCATCGAATTCCAGGCACCTTCGAAGATCAGCCTCCGCGTACCCTTCGAGGCATTCCAACGAATACATCCTGGGCTGTTCGGCCAGATGGTCGTCATGCGGATGTTTAGGGACGAGAGAATATTGACCCAGGTTTGTGGCAACAACTTCATGGTCCTCAAGGCCGCTCCGCCCCTCATTGTCGACGAAAACCAAATCGAGCAGTTTGTCCGCGCCATGGGGCGAGTAGTGGAGCTAATCCATTCATCTTCAACGTTTTGGTCTGACGCGCTGGATCTGGCGCGACGCGCACTCAACTTCTGAGGGATTGCATGCATCTTACTTCGAAGGATACAGTTTTTGGGAGGTCCGAAGGGATGCGGTTGCTCTTGGTGGAGGATGATCTCCACATCCAGCAATTTCTCAATCGCGCATTGGTGGAGGCGGGATACCGCGTGGATGCAGCGGTGAATGCAAAGACTGCCGAGGCCTTGGCACTTGAGGGAGTCCACGACGCATTCATTGTCGATCTTGGTCTTCCGGACTTGGATGGTCTGGATCTGATTGCGCGTTGCCGGGCGCAGGGCAGTTCCACACCTGTGCTCATTCTGTCGGCGCGTCGCTCGGTTGATGAGCGAGTGCGTGGACTGGAACATGGCGGCGACGATTATCTGACCAAGCCCTTTGCCCTTCCCGAACTGTTGGCTCGATTGAGAAATTTGCTGCGGCGGTCTGCTGCGCCACAGACCGAGTCTACACGTCTACAGGCAGCAGATTTGCAATTGGATCTCCTCCGGCGCGAGGCTCGTCGCGGCGACGAACTGCTGCAATTGACTCCTCAAGAGTTTTCCCTGCTCGAGTATCTGTGCCGGAATGCGGGATGCGTGGTAACCCGCACTATGATCCTTGACCATGTGTGGCGAATGAGAATTGATCCGGCGACGAACGTGGTGGATGTTCACATTTATCGCCTGCGCAGCAAAGTGGATCATGGGTCGGCAAAGCCCTTGATTCATACCATTCGAGGAGTAGGGTACGTCCTGAAAAATGCCTAAGCGACTTTGCACCACGGCGGCGTGGCGAATTTCCATCTGGACGGCAACGGCATTCGCCATCGGAACGGCTATCGCATTTTCCATCGTTTATCTGCTGGTGGCACAGAGCATTCGGCAGCGAAGTGACGCATGGTTGATCGGCGAGGCGGACACGCTCGCGCAGGTGGCGGAAGACACGCCGAGAGACAGCCTCTACGACCGGATCGTGGAAGAAGTCGCGGAGCTCGCAACACAGGAGATTCCTGACGAGCCCGGCGCCAACGGGAAGCACCAGAACTCCGTTTTCTTCCTGGAGACTGACCCGAAAATGCACGAGATTCCGTTATGGGTCGGTCCCAATTCCAAAGAGGCCTTTCTTCAGGCCATTCAGACGGCGAACCTAAACCCCGGCATACCGCAATCGATTCGTATTCAGGGATGGAAGCAGTCCTTTCGTGTGGTGGCCCGAGTCCATCACGATGGCTCGGCGGTGTACCTTGGGCTCTCCGATCGCGGTGCTCGCCATCTGCTGCACAAGCTGATCCGCAGCTTCCTGGCGGTATGGGGAGGGATGTTCGTGCTTGGCTGCGTGATTTCTTATTTCAGTGCGCGGCGAACCCTGCTCAGAGTCGAGCGTATTACAGAAGCCGTTGCGCGCATGGGAAGCGAGGATTTAAAAGAACGCCTGCCGGAGTCGAAGAACTCGGATGAAATTGCGCGTCTCTCGGAGACCTTCAATCACATGCTCGACCGTATTCAATCGTCGGTGAGCCAGTTACGCGCAGTCACGGATTCGGTGGCCCACGATCTCAAGAGCCCGGTCACCTCGATTCGCGGAACGCTCGAGTCGGCCGTATGCGACGGGACAACCGATAGATTACAAGAGTCCGTGGGAGAAGCGATTGAAGGTCTGGACCGGCTGCTTCTGCGTTTGAACACGACGCTTGACTTGGCAGAGGCAGAGGCAGGAGCTTTGCGCCTTGATCGCAAACCCTTGGATTTATCTGAGGTGACCAGGCAGTTGGCAGAAATATACCGCCCGGCGATGGCCGAACACAATCAACGACTCATTCTCGACCTGGAATCGAAGGTGGTGATCGACGCGGACGCCTCTCTCATGGAGCGCGTTGTCAGCAATCTGCTCGAAAATGAGCTCATCCATCTATCGAACGAATCTGAAATTCTGATCCGGCTGCGGACCGAGCATGGAGCCGCTGAACTCACGATTCAAGATAACGGGTCCGGGTTTCCACTCGAAATTCGTGAGAGGGCGTTCGAGCGATTCGTAAAAGGGAAACAATCTCCAGGACACGGCTTGGGGCTAGCCTTTGTGGATGCTGTGATTCAGGTTCATGGCGGTTCGGTGAAGATCGGAGTCGCTCCCTCTGGTGGGGCGCTGATTACGATGTTTCTTCCGGTGGGAGTTTTTCAGCCTGCGTAATCGTCCACAACGTGCATCCGGATCTGCCTACTTTCCCCGGAACGCAAAACATCTCGGGACTATAGGATTGTGCTTGCTGTTTCTTGCGGGCCGTGTATCTCTGGCTGCGGTGAATCCCTCGCCGCTCGATGTTGGCTATCGACAGATGTACAACCTCGATTTTGCTGGGGCGCACATAACGTTCGAGAGTTGGAAGCACGCGCACCCCGAAGATCCTCTGGGCCCGGTCTCGAACGCGGCGGCATTTCTCTTTTCAGAATTCGAGCGTTTGCACATACTGGAAACCGAATTATTCACTGACGACTCAAGATTTCTTAACCGCGAGAAACCGGTCCCCGACCCGGTTGCGAAGAACGCATTTGAGGCCGAGATTGCGAGAACACGCAATCTTGCTGACCTGGTACTGGCGCATTCACCTCAGGACCAGAATGCCCAGTTTGCCGATATTTTGGCTGATGGACTCCGAGGCGACTACATCGCTCTGATTGAACAACGGAACTTCGCGGGGCTGAGTTTTATGAAGGCTGGCCGTAGCCGGGCAGAGAAGTTACTTTCTCAGGACCCAGCTTATTACGACGCATACCTGGCGATTGGTGTGGAAAACTACCTTCTGGGCGTGAATTCGGCGCCGGTTCGATGGCTCTTGCGGCTCGGTGGAGCCAAAACCGACAAGGACGCCGGTATCAACGACCTGCGCATTACGGCCACCAGAGGGCACTATCTCGCGCCATTCGCGCGCATGTTGCTGGCCGTGGCCGCCCTCAGGGACAAAGACAACAACGCCGCGAGAAATCTCTTGGAGGGTTTGGCGCAGGAATTCCCGCAGAATACCCTCTACAGGAAAGAACTCGCGCGCATCCAGTATCCGAAAGCTTCAGCGAGCCCTGGTGTCTGCGGATTGCGCGTCCTGTACGAGGCGTCCACTTGCAGCAATTTCCAGATCGACTTTGTCACTTACGCGCAGAACAAAAGTGCTGGGATTCTTCATGCCCCATTGCACATAAGGAAGCACCAGCTGAGTTTTGAAATTAGCGGAGCTTCCGCTGATTTGCAGCTGTATGACCAATGTAATTGGATGATCGCCGCCATGAATGCGAAAGGTCCCGTCGACTTGAAGCTCCGAACTGCCCTGGGTTGAGAAAGGTCCGGACATTTTCGTTGGCGTGAACGTAGCATCCGGGTATTCTTCGCTCTGCAGGATATCCTTGTGCATCTTCCGGTCGCGCGTGCTGTTGCCGCTCTGCCCGCTTTTGACGTCAACTAGAACAAAGCCCGACGCCGACCCGTTGGAAGGATTGAAGTGAATCAGTCCGCTCTTCATTGCAAAGGTTCCATGCACAGTGTGAAGTACGTCGGGAAGTGTAAATTCAACTTTGGTGATGGCGGGATCCAGTTCGATTGTCATCTCTTGTGCCCACAGGTCAGAAGAACAACCCGCGACGCAGAGAATGGCTAAGGAAATATATGAGAAGATAATTCCATTTCGACGGTTCACCATTAAGAGCTTAGGTCCTTTGTGGAAGAGTTCCGTCACGTTGGTGCAAATCCTCATGACAATCTCACGCGCGAATAAGGCGCCACCCAAACGACAGGGTTTCCTCCACGCCGATACGAAATAGCGGCAGTTCACCAGTGTGAACGGCGAGCATACGCGCAAACAAAGTTGGACTTGCTTCGACAGCACGCAAACTGCGGGCGCGAAGCCAGTGATTGCGATCCAGGAGCAACATCAGGTCTGCCATCATGCGCGGAAGACGTTCGATCCGACGATGTGCATACTGGTATTGAGCGAGGTCATCGTTCAAAAACGCCTCGGCTAAGGCGTGGGCTTGCTGGAAAGCCATCGAAAGACCGTCCCCAGTAATAGCATCGACTGAACCTGACGCTTCTCCGACGAGAACCGTCGATCCGCGGTAAACCGACCGCAAAGCCCGCGTAGTGGAGACTGTCCCTTGTTCGCGAGTGACGAGATCTGCGCTCTGAAGCCGAGCATATATTTGGGGAAATGCGGCGAACGCATCTTCCAGTCTTAATTTCGGATTCCGACTAAGAAAGGCGACGCAGACTTCTTCCGGACCGACCGGCGTGACATACAGTTGCCCGTGTTTGGTCCAGTAAACTTCCACAAACTCCGACCATGGCACAACGCGATAATGACGGCGAAAGCCGAAGCGCGTCGATGGCGGAGTGCGAGCGGAGTCCAGTCCCGACCAGCAACGGACCCGCGAATTCTGGCCGTCAGCGCCTACCAGCCAGCGGCACCGGACATTGATCCCGTTCATCGTGACACCATCCGGCGCTAAGCCAGTGACGCGAGCCCCCCAGTGCATGTCGATGCCAGCTGCAGCAGCGTTATCGATGAGAATCTCATGCAGTTTCGTGCGGCGTGTACCGAGTCCAGGACCTTGTGCGAACCTGGCTTGCACCGCGGATTCACCGTCCGAGAAACGAATCCCTCGAAACGGCGATGCCGCATCTAGCGGAATGTTTACACCCAACTTCCTTAACGCGGCCAGGCCGTCGGGCATGATCCCTTCGGCGCAAGCTTTGTCGATCGGTGGTTGAGCAATGTCAGCGACGGTGACCGAAAATCCCCGATTGCGTGCCGCAATTGCGACAGCCAAACCGGCGGGACCTCCGCCAACGACAAATACATCCGTTTCGAGGGCCATTCTTGTCATTTGCGCTTTACCACTTGAGAAGAACCAGTTCGGAACCGAGTCCGCCCATGGCGGCTCGCCGAGTTCCAGAACGGCATGGGATCGAGGCGTCGTTGGCTTTACCCCCTGGTTGAGAGACCTTCGTAGGCTGCGATGGAAGCCAATGGCTCTTCAGCGCTTCACGAATGACGTTTTGGCTGGAATAATTCTTTGGAAATGCGCTTCTGACTCCGCAAATTGTCATTCCTAATTAAAGACCCTCCGGCAAAGATGCCACCTGGAAGTAGGCCACCCTCCTTAACCATATCCCCTTGCGATAACCGGCGAATTGCAGCCGAATGACAATTCATTCATGCATGCCGCAGAGGTACTCTAGACTATTCGTGGAAGGCGAATGTGGACTAACCCCTATTTATTAGGCCGTGTTCCGGCGTCTGCTGCCCCGGTTGGGCTATCAGTCCGCCATCTGGGCCGTCGCTCATCGGCTCTGCCGTATGGTTCGGAAGATCTTGCACGAGGGGGTGCGATTTATCGAGCAGGGGGTTGAACCTGATCCCAAGGCCAAGAAGAAACGCGCTCAGATGCTGGCGCGAGCCCTTCGCAAGCTTGGGTACGAAGTCACAATCACACCTATAAACCTTGCGATCGCCGAGAACGGAATGCAACTTCAGCAGAGAATTTTCGAGGGAGTGCTATCGCCTTGTTTTCGGGGAGGTTACCCCACCAGGTCCCAGTTATGGCGTGATCTCGAAAACAGATCCTTTATTCTGAGCGCCACCGTAGTTGGTCGTACCGTACAGCTATCCAGTCGCGTCGAGAATTACGTCGGCGTCGGGGCAGTCCCCATCCCCCCGCCGGTTTCGCTGCAAACGAAAATTGCGATAGCGATTGCGAATTCGCCCAAATTATGCGACGCCGCCATGTACAAATGGCCGCAATCGCGCGGCTTCGAACTGCGATGCTGACTATGCGGCAGCTGCCCAATCCTCAATGCGTCACCTCAGCTCGGGCGAGCACTTCGGCGGTAGCTGACGACACGGACTCGTAGTAGCCAACGAAGCGGCGCGTTTCCATAGCGTCATACGGGATCAGGTTGTGCGCCCAGCGAAATCCGATGGGCTGATACCAAAGCTCGACCTTCACCTGAAACGGTCCCTGCGTGCCGTTTAACGAAACGGAATAACACAGCAAGTCCCCGCCCGCGATGAAATTGGGGTCGTCCGCCGCTCCGCCCACCACGGCAATATCTTTATCGGCGGTCCTCTTCTCGAAGCCCGAAGGCAGGAGCCGGTTGTCTTTCAGATATCCCACCCCATCGGCCAAACCGGTCGTGACGCGCCCCGACTGATCACCGAGAATCGGTTCGTAGATCTGCACTTCATTGCTGCTGGTGATCTCCCTGTAGTGTGGCTCGAAGCGCATTGGATCGGCGTCGTTGTCGTTGCCCTCGATGGAGCCATCCGGATTCAACTTGCCGGATTCGAAGACCGTACGCCCATTGCGATCCAGAACCTGAAAATGCAGCCAGGCGCGACGCGAGGGAAAGGCAGTAGGCAGTTTGTGGCCGGTCAGATTTTCTACGAAGACCTCCGCATTCAGCCAGCCGTTGCTGGTGTCAAGGGTGCGAATTGTCACCCGGGCAGCCTGCGACTGTAGAAAGTCTACGGTCTTTTCTGCCTGGGCAGTCAGCTCCACCGGCATGGCCGTAACACTGAGATCGTCACGATGCTGGTTCAGGAGATTCAAGATCAGAAAGTTTGCTCCAACGAACGTGTGTTGCCGAAAGCCCGGCCGGGGCACGCCAAGAACGCTGCTGATTGCGACCTGCTCGTGGACCTCCGGCATGTGGCAAGACTGGCAGGTTTGCCGGGCGGGATAGTCGCTATGCAACCATTCAAAGTACACCATCTGCTCCGGGAAAAATCCGAGGTCCTTGCCTCCGGGTCCAAGAGACTTGGTATACAGCGTGTGGCAGGTCGCGCACAGAGCCGCGTCATGAATGTGCTCAGCCTCCGTCGGGCGAAAGCCTCCCGTCGAACTCTGCATGATATGCGTATGACCCCTATCGATCACATATGGACCAAACTCCGGATGATCGTTCTTGGCTGGCGGATTTTCGACGACGAATCCACCGTTGTAGCTCTCCCGCGTGCCCAGTTTTTCTTTCGAGATTTGGTGACAGACAGAGCACGAAACACCGTCCTCGGCGGCGGCATTCTTCTTGGGATCGCTATCGAAGGGAAGATGTTCGAACACCCCACCCAGTTTCCCCTGCAGCTTGGCCTCATATCGTGAGATGGGCATGTGGCAATCCGCACAACCATCTTCGATCTCGACTTTTGATTCGGGATGTTCGATGTCCTCGCGGCGAACACTAGCCTGCCAATAGGGATCCCGCGCAGAATTCCCCATGATGCTGGAGCGCCAGTCGAAGCCAATGGAGATGTCCTTCCCCGATGGTGTTGTCAGTCCGTTATGACAGGCCATGCAGCGGTCGGAGGTATGGAATTCTGGTTTCAACCCGTTTTTCGCTTCGCCGCCACGCATCACGGTTGGCGAAGAGAGTAACGAAGTTATCGCGATGGCGAGATATACTCTGCTCTTTCTCATTACCAGCCCTTTGTCAACTTTCCGTCCGCCCAATCCCACAGCAGATAAAACATGAGCTGCTTCTGACGACCAGCCGTATTCGTTGCCGGAATGCGAAGGCCGATATCTCCGCGAATATGCTGGCGCTTGCTGATGGTGACTTGTACCTGCGGCAACACATCCCAATCAGTTTTGGCCGCGTCTACCAGGTTCCGATTGGCGTTGACTTCGCACATCGGGCTCCACAGTCGGCCCAGACCGTGATCAGCGGCAAAACTCTGGCCGATGGTCGAATTGAAAAATATGGATTGCGGCGCAATATCTGTGTGAAACGGAAGATCGGCTCCGAGTTGCAATTGGATGAAAGTGTCCGTCCGGAACAGTTGATCGAAGGCAGCGAAGGGCTCGAAGGTGGTCGTGCCCGAGCCAAAGCCCCTTGCACGATTGCCGCTGGGAAGAAGAAATCCACCTTGCAGGCTAAGAATCGAACCTGTCCGCAGACTAGAAGCCATTACCCGCTTCACGGCTAAAGTAGTGTCGCCGACGCCCCCATACCAAACATGGTTCTGATCCTGAAACGTGATCGGAACATCCACTTCAATCTGATTGTTCACGCCGAAGCGCTGTTCGTGGATGATGTGGGTTTGATTGCCTGGCGTACCTTGCACATTCACGGCTGTGGAGATCACCTCTTCATCTTCGGGATAAGCTTTCTCCGTAACCAACGCTCTTGGCAAGTTCAGTTCTCCCCTGGGCCAGTGAGGACTACGGCAGAATTGCCGTAAGTAAGCGATCACATCGTCGATATCCAGCGAGTCGAGAGCCTCGCTGAATGAGGGCATGATCTGTGAAAATCCGCGAGTCGGACCGCCGTGCTCAATCACCGCCTTGTAAGCGGCGTCGACCTCGGCCGTAGTCTGGTCGCAACGTGTGAAGTCAGGAAACGTATCCGGCGGCGTGAAACCGCTGATCGCCTGCGGGGCCCCTCGACCGTCGCTGCCATGGCATGCCACACACGCAGAGTCGTAGATTTGCTTGCCCTTTTTGGCGTCACTCTTGAAGGAGTAGGTCAGGTACTGCGCGTGAAGCAGGCATGAAAGCGGGAGAATAATTCCGATGCAAAGAAGCAGGAGGAGGATTGCGTATTTCATGCCGAACGCCTTTCTCCGAAGGTCTGACTAATGTGAATTTTTCCGAGGCTGAGCGTGTTTTCGGTCGCCCAAGATCTCAGCGATTCTGTTAGCACATCACTTTTGATCGAATACCGGCACTGACGTTGGTACATCCGTCAACGCGCTCCCGGTCAGTCCCTCGGAGATGTAGAGAACCACGTTCTCCAAGCCCCCGCTCTGACCAACCACCACGGTTTCCAGATGTGCGGGATCGTTGGCGTGAGCCTTAGAGCAGAAGGGGGTCTTTTGACATGTCGATGCCCCTCACGTGGGAGCAACGCCGTCGAGTTTAACCGTTCCTGTGATCTTGCCTTCAGCGGCGGCGCTCACAGTCTTCCCCGAGTACAGGAATCCGCATGCGAGAAGCAGCAACGCCGAGGTCATTACTGCGATTTTGTTTCCAGCTTTCATTGAATTCATCTCCTCTCTCCAAAAACCTGCTCTCAGGCATGAATTTCCGCAAGCTGAAGTCCAAGTTTCGCTGGCCGTTTCCGGAGTAAGTGGATTTGCTGTTGACGGAATCGTTCTTCGTAGTACTCAGTCGCTTTGCCGACGTAACTTGACTGTACTTGAGCATGCGATAGACGAGTCGGGATAGTCGATGGGCCATCGCGGGGATGGCCTTTGGGGCTCCTAGCTTGGTGCGGAAACGGCGATACTGGGCGCCTAGGTAACTGCGGTTTCGGATGAGCGTGTTGGCAGCTTGGCGCAGCTCAGTAGCGACACGGTTGACGACACGACGCGTTCCCCTTCCTACCACTTTATCTCCACTAACCCGGTTGTCTGGGCATAGCCCCAACCAGGAGGCGAAATGCGACGCGGTTTTCCAGCGACTCATATCCAGGCCCACTTCGCTGAGCAGCGTCTGGGCTACCATCACGTCGATTCCGTCAATGCAAGTAAGGTCCACGCCCGTGACACGCTGCAGTTCGCTGCTGAGGTCAAAGCGTAGCGCATTCTTAGCGGCAGGCGGCTGCGATTTGGGCTTTTGCGTCTGCCCTACGCCCGGCGGGGTGAGACTCATCAAACTAGCAAGTTGCTTTTGCAATTGTTGGTCGCCTTTTTGGTAGGTATCGTACACTTCTACTTCCTGCTGCACCACAAATACCAGCTCGGGACGCCAGTTGCCTTCCAGGCTCTGGGCGATCTTCTCCTGGCGACCTTGAATCCTCGGATGACTGAGTGCAGCCAACTTTTGGGTATCACGTTCTCCCGCTTCTATCGCCCGCACGATCGCTGGTCCAGTCAGCCCGCTGATATCGCTGATCACGTTCGCTAATTGTGCATTCATTTGAGTCAGCGCTTTTTGCATTCGCTGAATGCAGGTCGCCGCGCCACGCACGTGCTCTGCTCGTTGCCGCCAGTAGGATCGTAGCACCCGGATCTCGGGGACGGGTTGGAACGAGTTGTTCAACAGCCCATAGGTGTGTAATTTCAACCACCACTGGCTCTCCTGCACGTCGCTTTTGCGCCCGGGTAGGTTCTTCGTATGGCGCGCGTTCACCCGATGGACCTCGAAACCGCGCGCTTCGAGGATCTCATAGAGTGGAATCCAATAGACGCCGGTGGACTGCATGGCTACCGTCTTTACCCCACAACTCTGCAACCCGTCGACCATCCGATGCAGGTCAGCTGTAAAACACTCAAACCGGCCCACTGGTTCTGCATCTCGAACCGGCCGCACGGCGACGTAATGCGCTGTTCCCCACATCAATTCCCGCAGACTGAGGATGAACCACCTCCAGGCCCGGATCCTCGGATTGTAATCGTCGCGCCCATTCCTTGCTTTCCTTCCGATTTCGCCAGAACTCTCTGACTACCGTCATCGCGGATCTCATCGCATGGAAATTAGTGATCTGATTCGGCTCGGTGACGATGGGTTGAGGAATCTCCAACCTTCCGCCCCCATCGGCACGGTCGATGTCGGATGCAGGTAGGCTCTGCCAGTGTTAACAATGTTCGTTCGTAGCGCCTCACCATCGTCGACCGCGTTTCCGGACGCCATCTCGTGATCAATAAGGTCGGAGAACGGCGCGGTTCGGACGATCTTCCGCGACAACCCTACCACCTCCACCAACCGATTGAGATCGTTCGGATCAACGAAAAAGTTGTAGCGGATGTGAGGTGCAGCGTGTGGATCTCGGCTCGACAGGCGCAGCCGGCCGATCGAATTCGGCAGAGTCACAGCGCAGGCGAGGACGATGGCGTATCGCAGCAAATCGACCAGCGTCTTCATGGGAGTTGTGACGGCTGCGTTGGTTACAATTGATGTCCTATGGCGTTGTTGGGCAACCCGCAAAGTTGGCCAAGGATGATTGAGATGCGTGATAGAGAAATATGAAGAGGGCAAACGAATGAGGAAGGCAAATAAGGCAGTGCTGCTGCTCTTGGTGGCTCCGCTGTGCGTGGGCGTCGTGCCTGTTCAGACCATAGGACAGACCACGTCGCATCAAGATGGAAACGACCTACTTCCACGTTGTCAACAAGCAGTGGAAGCAATTGATAGGGCTACCTGGAAGGATGTAAATGAATCCTTCAACGCGGGGTTTTGTTTGGGTTTGGTTCAAGGAGTCTCGTATGCATCTGCCGATGTATGCACGGGACAGGGGGTAACGTTCTCGCAAATGGAGAGAGTCGTGGTTAAGTTCTTGCAAGACAACCCTAAAAAGTTAAACCTCAATCAGAGTACCCTTGTTGAGATGGCGTTGTCCAAAGCGTTTCCGTGTCTGAAGAAAAAGTGACGACTTTACGTCTGGGGCATTTCCGATATGACAGAAACGAAACTGAAGGCCGTCAATATCGAAGCCACCTTCCCCGAGTTGAAGGGTAGGTTCTCAACTCCGACCGGAAGAGGCCACGCTACCAACGTTAGAGCAGCTAATGCTAACGCCATGCGTGATCTGCTGAAACAAGTGAAGGGTAAGAAGTTCAGAAACGCAACCGCAACAATCAGTTTTTGGAACTATCACAGTAGAGCCATAAAACCAAAAATTCTCCTGGGGCTCTTTGCAGTAGAACCTACCTCTCACTGTGGCGTAGATATACGGACGGGGACAAGCAAGTTTCACTTTGAAAATAGTGGGAGCATCGGCTCACACTCGCTCACGATTCACTGTTCCGGAGTGTTCCCATCAACGACTTAGCGTCTACGTGAAGCATCGCCCATGCCCTCATTCCCTCATTCTGCGATCTTCGTCTCCAATTCTGACAAGATAGGGGCGTAGTTGCCCCCTGTGGGAGAGCTGAGAAAATATTGGGGCGAAGTGAACGGCAAATTACTCTCGCAGTTTGCAAGTCTTTCCGAGGATGAATGGTTGCGCCGGCACTACGCAATGTCCGAGGAAGACTATGCCAAAGATCCGATCCGGAACCGATTGGCCGTTTTGTTGAGTCGAACAAACCACATATCCTACCCCTCGGGGCAGATAACTCTAGCTGTCAAATAACGTTTTTCTTTCGCATATGAACGACGGTTCCACCTTCCTCAAAGCGAACTTCATCCATTAGCACTCTTATCACGTGGGATGCCGCGGCCGTGAACCGATCCGATGTTTTGTGGGGCTGTGGGGTCGGGGACACTATCAGTGTCAAATCGGTGTTAATACGCCGGTAAGTACCGCAATCGTAAAGACGGTATATGCTGCTTATGCTACTTCAACACTGCAACGTTGGCGGAAGGCTCTTCATGAGATTGAAAAGACCCTCACGACCGCGTGCGATATGGGCTCTGTGCTGAATGTAGTCCAGCGACCAGAATCGTTCTGCGATCGCATAATCGCGCTTGTTGAAGAGTGTGTCGAACGCTTCCAAGACGAGGGCCTTGTTTTGTTCGGCGGTAGTCGGCATATCGATTCCTTTCTCTCACTCGGAGCTTGGAACGAACTCATGACGGAATCTCCATGCTGTTTGAACGTGACCAAGCCGACCTGCCGAGCAACACGCAAACATGCTTTTAGGAGATCACTTCGATCGCATCAACCCGTGAGGGATAAAACGCCAGGCACTCCTTAATGCTGGCGACTGCCTTCTCCTCCAGTCGAAGCGCTCGCGTCGATTCGGCAACTATCCTGCCGGCGACCGTTACACGCACCCTGCCCTCAGCCGGAGAAATCTTGATGGGATGGTCAGGCCCAGGAATTCTGATCTCCTTGCCTTTGTTCGTCTTAGTCTCCATTGCGCTCCTCACGGTGCTAGTTACAGCCTCGACCCGCCATCGACGGGAATACTGGCACCGGTGATCCAGCGTGCCTTGTCCGAGGCTAAGAACGCGACTACATCTGCCACGTCCTCCGGCTTGCCGATTCGCTTTAGTGCTTGCATCCCAAGAGTGGCCTCGCGGCCTGCTTCAGGCTTCGTAAAATTCGACATATCCGTATCGATCACACCGGGCGCGACTGCATTGACGCGAATACCTTGCGGCCCAAGAATGGCGGCCCAGTTGTTGACCAAAGTCTCTAATGCTCCTTTGCTCGAGGCGTAGGCAAGGATCGAGGGGTTGTCCATGCCGGGCTCGCCAACTACGGCGTCGGACCCGATCGAAGAGATCACGGTGATGTTCGAGCCTTCGCCGAGGACGGGCAGGAGTTGCTGCACCAAGAAGAACGGACTTCGGACGTTTGTCGCAAAGAGGTTGTCAAAATCCTCTACCGTATAGTCCGCGAGGCGTGCCGCCTTGCTGATTCCGGCGTTGAGCACAAGCACATCCAATCGATCACCGACGATGGAGCGCACCTGTTTGGCTAGCAGCGCAGCGCCGTTCGGAGTTCCTAGATCCGCCGAGATTGCATTTGCCAGTCCGCTTTTCGTTTCGATCTCGGAGACGACAGATTCCGCTTCCCGCGCGGAGCGGCCGTAGTGAACTAGGACGTGCGCACCGGCCCTAGCAAGCGCCGCTGCCGTCGTGCGGCCAATTCCTCTTGATGCGCCCGTCACAAGCGCCGTTTTGTTGTGCTGAACCATTTTCCCCTCCAACCGGGTTACCCACGAGAAGTCCCATCCGGATGCCGAGCTTGAATCACCCCGCGAGCATCCCTCCATCCACCGCTAGGGATGCACCGATGATGTAAGAGGCCTTGTCAGACGCAATGAACACGATGGCATTTGCAATCTCTTCGGGCGTTCCCATGCGCTTGGTAGGAATGTGTGCCTCGAGGAAATTTGCTTTGTTTTCCTTCGTTTGCGCAAAGCGGTTGAACATCCCTGTTTCCGTCGGACCAGGGCCAACGATGTTGACCCGAACGCCTGTGCCGGCGAGTTCGATGGCCGCAGACTTCGTGATGCCTTCCACAGCGTGCTTGCTGCCGACATACACTGCTGCGGTCGGGCCGCCGACCTTGCCGTACGAAGATGAAATGTTGACGATGCTGCCTTTGCCTTCCCGAAGCATGGCCCGAATCTCGTACTTCATGCACAGAAGCACACCAAGCACATTCGTGTCGAAAATAGCTTGATAGCCCTCGGGGGTTACATCGGCAGCCGAACCAGGAGTGCCGACGGTGCCAGCGTTATTGACGGCAATGTCGAGCCGACCGAAACGAGCGATGATCTTGCCGACGAGGTTCTTGACTTCCTCTTCATGCCGCACGTCGGTGCGCACAAATTCGGCCTCAGTGCCGAGGTTGCGCAGTTCAGTGGCTAGCTTCCGGCCTTCATCGTCGTGTCGACCGGAAACAACGACCCGCGCGCCTTCACGCGCGAAGGCCACGGCCGTGGCGCGACCGATGCCGGTCAGTGCGCCGGTGATTAGAACAACTGGTGAACTCATAGTTACTGCCTCCTTGATCGAGACCCATGCAGGTCAGGCATGACTGATGCTAACGCTGTTTTTTGGATCGCTTAGATCACCTAATTAGATCGTGAAAGAAGCGATTGGTAGCGCGGTTGGAAGCATACTTTGTTAAGCTGGCATCGATGCTTCCCAAGCATGGGAGTGCGAATGGAATTACGACATCTTCGTTACTTCGTTGCGGTTGCCGACGCGGGAAACCTGACGGTGGCGGCACGGCGAATGCTGCACACATCGCAACCCTCGTTGAGTCGGCAGATTCGAGATCTTGAGAACGAGGTCGGTGCCCAACTCTTGACGCGAAGAGCTCGCGGTATCGAACTGACACCAGCAGGTCGAGCCTTCCTCGATCACGCCCGCGCGGTGCTATCGCAGGTTGAAGCGGCAGCCGTAGCTGCACGCCTTGTCGCTCATCCCAGCAAGCCATGCTTCACCCTGGGCTTTCTGACCGGCCACGAATTGACGTGGATGCCCGAAGCGTTGCAGATCTTGCGCGACGAGCTACCTAACATCGACGTGATGATATCGAGTCAATACTCGCCTCTGCTTGCGGATGGGCTTTCGAAGGGAAAAATCGATGCGGCCTTTCTTCGACGGGAACGAGGGGCGCCAGACCTGGCATTCCGCCTTCTCGTCAAGGAGCCCTTGGTGGTGGTCTTGCCTGGTAACCACCGTCTCGCTGCGCTTAAGGACATCAGTCCTAAGGATCTAATGGGCGAGACATTCGTGATCGTGTCGCAGACGGCTCCTGTGCTGCGCGGGGTGATCGAGAATTACTTGAAGCGGTCAGGAATCAAAATCACGCCAGCTCACGAGGCGGACCATGTCACCATGGGAATTTCCTTGATAATGTCGACGCGTGGTGTAGGTCTGTTACCTGCTTACGCACAGAACTTTCTTCCCGCGTCTGTAACGAGTCGCCCTCTGAAGGGGGATACGCCAACTGTCGATCTGGTTCTCGGATACAGGAAGTCGAACCAGTCTCCCATCCTAAAGCTCTTGCTTTCGAGATTGGACGAGTTGGTGGCTCGTGCGTCGAATAAAACTCGAAATGCAGCCTAGCAAGGGACTATGAGTACATCCGTTGGCATTTCGGCTCAGTTGTCCACCCCGATTCGGAATTCGGGCGGAAGCTGAACGCAACCATGTTGGCCACAACACTGTGTAACCAGTAGATGCCGAACAGCATCAACTATTAAAGGTCTATGACGGCCTGGCGGATTGGCTGGAATACTCCTGCGAGCCATCGGCCTTTAGGAGAAGGATTGGAAGGAGAAACCACATGGGCACTAGTGAGCGCTTTGCGCAACGTTCCCGACAGCAGGTGAGTTCATCGAAGGTGGTAAGGCGCCGCATCTGGGCCAGGAAACAATGGGTGGTAGCTGCGCTGGCGTGCGTTCTTCTGCTCTTGGGTGTGGGTCTCGCACAAACGGTCGTGACCGCCAGCGCAAATGTTCCCTTCGACTTTTGGGCACAAGGCCGAAAGTTTCCAGCTGGGGACTATGTCTTCGATTCCGGGTTCCCAGGTTCAATCTCAATCCGCGACAAAGGGTCAAAGCTAAGCATGGCTGTTGCGGCCGTGCCCTATGGGGATCCGGTGAACAAGGAGAGCGCCAAGTTGCTATTCGTTCGGCGAGACGGCAAATACTACCTGACTGAATTATGGGGTGTGCTGGGCAAGCGGGTAGTAACCGCCGAATTTGAACATCGCGGAGAAAAGAATAACGAACAGCGCGAAGTGCGGCTCGTTTATCCATAGATCCTGGCCACCCCTTGGGAACCTGTACCCTCCGTGTCCCTATTCCATGCGCAACAAGACTCCGCACCTGCCAAAAGGTCCGCCGGGATCTGGTTCATCCCTCTCATTTGCCCGCAGCGGGATCAGCGTCGCGTGGGGTCGTAAGTTTGGAAGTCTGCTTGACTTGGCGGAAGCGTGTGCGCTTGGGCGGAACGTGGATCGTCGATAGCGAGCATGTCCTCCTCCTCTTCGAACCTAGCCACTACCCGATGGCCTACTTTCCGGAGACCGACATCTCTCAAGACACCCTACGACGGACCGACCATACCACACGGCATCCCGACCGTGGGATCACTTCCGGGTTGCCGACGATTCGTTCAGGATGCAAAATTGAATGTTGACGCCCTGTTTCAAAACGCTCTTTAGCATAAGGAGCACAAAATCGAGATTGTCATACTCGCGAGGCGTAATTCACAGGGATGGACGTTCGGGGATTACGGAGAGTCGGATCGAGAATAACGGTGAATTATGAGCAGACTGTCCAAGAAAGTGGCAATAGTGACGGGCGCCTCCAAA